>Ga0206894_1008_pt1 | contig 66026 bp, 51 predicted proteins | sample Alteio_BWOrgHeat_54_FD_152953 | JGI IMG/M metagenome (GOLD analysis project Ga0206894, IMG submission 152953) | Enriched cells from forest soil in Barre Woods Harvard Forest LTER site, Petersham, Massachusetts, United States -... | ecosystem: Environmental > Terrestrial > Soil > Temperate forest >...
GGAACTGCATCCGAGGATAAATGAGCGATTTTCCCAAAAATCAACGTAAACAGCGCCATATTCAATAGTGGACGCACCACCGCCCAAGCGACACCAAACGAGGCTTGTTTATAGCGCACTAAAATGTCGCGCCACGCAAGAAAATAAAAGAGCTCGCGGTAACGGATGAGATCTTTGAAATACTCTTTAGGTTCGCGATTGGCTTCGATGATGCGATCAAAGCTAGGGGATACTTCTGACATTGTTCTCTTAATACTTTGGAAAATGCTAATCGTTCGTCTTAGAGGCCGAGCAAATTGGGGTCTGGCCTGTGATTTGTGATTTGACCGTTTTCATAATATTGCCAAAATCATGTCAAATCGCAAATCGCAGGCCTGACCCCAATTTTTTTCTCGCCTCTTATGAAGGCACCAGCTCAGCTAATAGTGAATTTTTTTTTAGGCCTTCGTCTTGCACAATTTCGATCCACTCTTGGTTGTTCAAGTACCACGCCACAGTTTCTTTTAAGCCCTGGTGGAACGAATGATCAGGAGCCCAACCTATTTCTTTCTTGATTTTTGTGCAGTCAATCGCATAGCGGAAATCATGGCCAGGGCGATCTGTAACATAGCTAATCAAAGCTTCCAATTCGCGCTTGTCTTTGCCTTGAAGGTCAGCAATCACCCGGATGATCTCATGGATCAAATCAATATTTTTCCATTCAGACTCACCACCAACATTGTAGGTTTCCCCTTTCCGCCCTTTCAATAACAACATCCAAATGGCTTTGGCATGGTCATTCACATACAACCAATCACGCACGTTTTGTCCTGTTCCATATACTGGAAGCTTCTTTCCATTAAGGCAGTTGAAGATCATCAACGGGATCAGCTTCTCAGGAAATTGGTAAGGGCCATAGTTATTACTGCAATTTGAGATGCATACCGATAGGTTGTACGTATGACCATAAGCTTTTACCAAATGATCTGATGCAGCTTTAGAAGCCGAATAAGGCGAATTCGGACGATACGGGGTCTCTTCCGTAAAAAAGCCCGTAGCCCCCAAACAACCATAGACTTCATCCGTAGAGATATGGTGGAAATGGATGTGTGGATACTTCTTCAAAACCTCTAAAAGATGAAACGTGCCCAACACATTAGATTCAATGAAAGCTTGCGGACCAGAAATGCTGCGATCGACATGGCTTTCGGCGGCAAAATGGACAATAGTATCGATTCCATGTTCCGCGCATAAGCGCTCTACTAACGCTTGATCGCGAATATCCCCTTTGTGAAATTGATAACGGGGATCTTGATCGATTTCGGCTAAATTCGCCAGATTGCCAGCATAGGTCAAAACGTCCAAATTGTGGCACTTGCCATTAAAAGAAGGTACCTGCGTTAACACATAGCGGATAAAGGCTGAACCAATGAAGCCCGCGCCTCCTGTCACAAGAATATTTTTTACTTTACGTGACTGCATGACAATTCTTTATTAAGATGATTTGAAATATGTTCATTATTATTGGCTAAATAATGCAGATGCTCCCCATAGCTGTTCTTGCCAAGCATCTCTGCTAATTTCTTAAGCTGGACACGATCAATAAATCCTTTGTGATACGCAATCTCTTCCAAGCAACCCACAAAGTTCCCTTGCCGCTCCTCTATCGTTTGCACAAATTGTCCCGCCTGCATCAAACTTTCATACGTGCCAGCATCAAGCCAAGCAAAGCCTTTTCCAAGCACATTAACTGTTGCTTTCCCTTGTTCTAAATACACCCTATTGACATCCGTAATTTCAAGCTCGCCACGGGGCGATGGCTTCAAATGCTTCGCAATTTCAACCACATGGTTATCATAAAAATAGAGCCCCGTCACGGCAATATTGGACTTCGGCTGTTTTGGCTTTTCTTCAATAGATAAGGCGCGCCCATGGGCATCAATTTCAACCACACCATAACGTTCAGCCGACTTCACTTCATATCCAAAAAGGGTAGCGCCCGCTTTTTGCTGACAAGCTTTGCTTAAAAATGGATCTAAATTTTCCCCATAGAAAATGTTATCCCCCAAAATAAGGCATACCGAGCTATCACCGATGAATTTCTCACCGATAATAAAAGCCTCTGCTAACCCGTTGGGTTTGGATTGCGTGGCATAAGTAAATCGCACACCCCATTGAGAACCATCTCTAAGCAAACGCTGAAAAAGTTGCTGCTCTTCAGGGGTGGTGATGATCAATATCTCTCGTATCCCCGCTTGCATCAAAACAGAAAGAGGATAGTAAATCATGGGTTTATTATAGACGGGTAACAATTGCTTTGATACGCCCAATGTCAATGGATGAAGTCGCGTCCCACTTCCTCCCGCCAACACAATCCCTTTCATGAACAATTCTCCTCGAAAATTCCTTAGCCGTTGGAAGAGAATCATACGGATTATGAGATATGAGTCAATAGCACATTACCCCCTGAAATTGATTTCAAAGCAATAATATGACAAACCAAACAAAGTAAAGCGCTATTAGTCAAATACTTAAAGAAGAATACTCAACGTCATCGAAACAGCAATTTCTGCTAATGAATTGTGTGAATAAATTCTCGCTGTTCTACATGTCTACTTTTTACCGGATGGGCAAAAATTGGCAACGGCCGCGATTTGAGGGTATTTTGTCAGATTTATTAAGCAAAGTCACACAAAAATAACAGGATGGGCAGGATAGACGGGATGCTCCTCGCAGCCAGATCAACGATGGAAACGATAAAACGATATAACGATTGTTTTAATATTCAAAACGAAATTAGTTCTTCAGCCATGTCTACATCAATAATACATTCCTGGTTGCTTTGCAATTATAAAAATCCAGGTCTAAGTTCTTTCATTATTTCAAAACAACAGTTCAAAACGTACATGTTCAGGGCATATGCAGCCTGCCGCGGTAGCGGCCTGAGAGATTAGCCCCGGGTGGAGCGATTAGCGAAACCCGGGGTTCTTAAAGAAACGATATAGCCCCGGTAGGGGCGTAAGAAAGCGTTTAGGCAAAATCTCTATACCATGAGCTTTCTTACGCCCCTACCGGGGCTGGTATTTTTTTCCAATACCCCGGGTTCCGCTAATCGCTCCACCCGGGGCTAATCTCTCAGGCCGCTACCGCGGCAGGCTGCATATGCCCTGAACAGGTACTTCAAAACACTTCCTGTCAATTCAAAGTTGGGGAGTTATTGTCTTGTTCTATCGTTATATCGTTACATCGTTTCCATCGCTGATCTTGCTGCGAGGTACGTCCCGTCCTGCTCATCTTGCTCATCCTTGAAATTCAAAGCTTTGCTTGAGAGCAAAATTATCCGTCGCGCGAATAAGCGCGTCCGTCATTTCGGGATGATAAGGTGTATGCGCACCATTTTCGACTAAATCAAAACTGACATTCCCCCCAACACTTCTAATGCCATCTACAAGCTTTTCTGCAATCTTATAACAGCACAAATTATCTTTTTTACCTTGCACCACCTTGACAGGGATATCCTTAAGCGACTGCATGCGGCTTTCATCCAAAAGGTTCACCATCTTTGGCACAGTGTCAAACATCTGCGTTTCCCAAACTCCAATCGAGCGCTCTTCAGGTGTCGTTTCTGTGACATCATCCGACAACAAGCGATGAAGGTTTTCTTGATTTCCAGGCTCATCGACATAATCTTCATACGTCTTCCAAATACGGGCTGCCACGAAATCATTTTTCTCTACCACCAGCTTGCGATATGCCTCATAAATGGTTTGTGGTTGGCACATATCGATATCAACGCCTTTGCTCTTAGCATATTCCTCAATGCGCTTTAAGACAGCTGGCTCCCAATCTTTGCCGGCAAGTCTTTTAAGACGCTCTTCAGAAAATAGCATCTCATTCTCTTTGTGCGTCCCCAAATATATCCCTCTCACCACAACGCCAGAGCAACTTGCTGGAAACTGTTGTGCATAATAGAGCGAAAGGGTTGATCCCCATGAGCCACCAAAAACCAACCATTTTTCAATGCCTAGATGCTTCTTTAATACTTCAATATCTTCTGCCAATGTTTGGATGGTGATATCTTTGAAAATGTTAGCGTCGGTAGCAAGATCCATAGCCGATGGCGTGCAATGATAGGTGCCCCGTTGTTGAAAGACGATGATGCGGTATTTTTCAGGATCAAACCATTGACAGTCTTTAGGATTGAAAGCCACTCCTGGTCCTCCATGTACAAAGACTGCAGGGATGCCGTGAGGATTGCCCGATTCTTCCACATGGATGTGCCACCCTTTAGCTACTTCCACAGTCGAAATGATGGGTGCAGTAGGACGATGTTGTGTTCTCAACGCATCTACCGCACTCTTTTTTGTTTCAATTGGCAGAATATTCAACGGAAGTGAGGGATCAAGTTTTATTGCGTGAACGCCCATAGATTGCCTCCAAAAGATTAGAGGCAACATCCTACTTTGTTTATGAAATTCCTGGCAAGAGACTAAGAGGAACCAAAAGGACCTAAACGACCTAAAGGACTAAACGACAGTGTCCTTTAGTCCTTTAGGTCGTTTTGGTCCTTTAGAGGTAATTGCATAATTCCCGTTTATCGCTTTTTGGCGCTTTCGCCAATCTTCGCCATTTTGCGCAAATCCCCTACTCTCAAGAGTATGTGGATTTGCGCAAAATGGCGAATCTTGCCAAAATCATCCAAAAATCGATTAAACGGGAATTATGCAATCACCTCTTTAGGTCGTTTTTTTAATGGGAACTATTGGGACAAAACGCCGCAAGTTTATCGCCCCACGCCTTCACATTGGCTTTAAACTCCTCCCTTTTATCAGGATGTTCATCCGCGATCGAGATGAATTCTTTATACACTTGATTAATGCTCTTAACGAGTCGCTGACTCACTTGTTCCGAATATACTGTCCTGTCAGCAAACAGATCAACTAATCCATTTTTCTCGCCACCTGAATTTAAGTAACACAAGATACTAGCTTTAAAATGAGTTTTAGTTTGGCGCTTATCAGAGGATTTTACATAGAATTCATTGAAAGGACCCACCCCTCCTGCACCACTTGGAGAAATTGGACCATAAACCCCACCCACAAAAGACATAAAACCTCTCAATAGATATTAACTATTTAGCGATTGCGTTTATAGAAAGAATGCAGGTATTCTGTGATGTCCACAGGCTTTCAAATAGTTCTTTCTAGTCCTTAAATCAGCTGTATGATTCGCATAACGCAACCTATACTTCTACTCCTGCTACTCACGTTTATCCCACTCCATGCGGATTCATTGAGCGAGCAAGAAAATCTCATGAACGACCTCCTCATCGTCGATTATTGGAACAAAAAGATCAACGACCGCCTTCCCGTCACATATAACAACCTCCTACAAGGCGGATATTTTGCCATGCCCTCCGCCCGCATGGGCGCCGATGGCGAAATCGGCGGCGGCTATGCCTATGTCCCTCCCTACCGCCTTTATAATATCCGCTGCCAAATCCTCGACCGCCTCGAGCTCTCTGGCAACTACCGCGTCTTCCATGGCGTTAAAGACCCCGTCCTCTCCCAACATGGCTTCGGCGACTTCTCCGATAAAGGGGCTAACCTCAAATTTTCGCTTTTTAGTCCGGAGGATAGCGAATATCAGCTCCCAGGAGTAGCCCTTGGCTGTGAAGACTTCATCGGCACGCGCGCTTTCAATGCCCAATATTTAGTCTTTACCCAAGTATTCTTAAAGCAAAATCTCGAGATTAGCTTAGGCTATGGCATCAACCGCATTCGTGGTTTCTTTGGTGGCTGCAACTGGATGCCGTTTCGCAAAAGCTGCTGGCCGCTGCTCGACTCGCTAAGCTTAACCGCCGAATATGACGCCACCCCCTATCGCAGCAAAAGGATAGAACCCCACCCCAGAGGTCACACCAAAAATTCCCCCTTTAATTTTGGCATGAAATACCGCATTTGGGACTATTTCGATCTATCTTTGAGCTATATGCGTGGGCATACTCTCTCGTTTACAGCTTCGGCCTTCTACAACCTCGGCCACACCAAAGGCTTCCTGCCTAAAATTGATGATCCTCTGCCCTACAAGGCCCCCATCAACGTGGAACCTATCGGTATCCGTCGCCCCGAAGATGCTCTATCCACAGAGCTCCTCTTTGCCTTCCAAGAGCATGGACTGACACTACTTGACATCTACCTCTCATACAACACCTGCAACCGAAAAGTCCTACGTCTGAATGTACTCAATGAAACCTACCGCCTAGAAAACGACCTACGCATTCGCCTCAACCACTTTTTAAGCGCCCTGATTCCAAGAGATATCGACGAAGTCATCATCGTCATCAATTCCGAAGGCTTTCCGATCCAAGAATACCGCTATCAAATGGAATATGTGCGCATGTATGCCGCCAAGGAGATAGGGCCGCACGAACTTAAAATCCTCACGCCCCTGCATGAGGTCAGCTGGCCTAATCCCTACACCTCGGCCCACCTCTTACAACGCAAACGCCATCTCTATAACTTTGAATTAGCCCCTCGCATCCCCGCTATCTTCGGCAGCGCCAGTGGAAAATTCAAATACGCCCTAGGACTCAATGCCGACTTCAATGGCTTTCTATGGAATGACATTTATTTTAGCGTACTTTTGGGATACAATTTCATTTCCCATCTTGGCAAAGCGCAAGGGCACGACAGATTAAATCCCTCACAGATCATTCAAGTGCATTCCGATGTCATTCGCTATTACCATCAAACGGGTTTGCAATTGGATAATGCCTATCTGCAAAAAAACTGGAATATGGGCTGTGGCTGGTATGGGAAAATTGCTGCCGGATATTTCGAAGAAGAATATGGCGGCATTGCCAGCCAGCTTCTCTATTATCCTGTCTCTTCTCCATGGGCCATCGGCTTTTCTTATGCCGTCCTCAAAAAGCGCTCCTATAAAGGATGGGGTTTCACCAGTAAAGTCCGTAAACTTGATGGCTTAAAGCTCACTCACCGCAAATTTCTGGGGACTCAAGGCTTTTTACACCTCTATTACGATTGGGAAGCCGCGCGCATGGATTTCAAAATCAGTGCGGGTAAGTTTTTGGCCAACGATTGGGGAGTGCGCAATGAGATCTCGCGTTATTTTCCTAGCGGCCTGCGCTTGACCTTGTGGTATACGCTGACAAATGGACATGACAAAGTCAATGGGAAGACCTATTACGACAAGGGGATAGCGTTTTCTGTGCCCTTCGATATCCTCTACACCTATAGTGAGCGCACACGTTGGACCTATGGCATGTCAGCCTGGCTGCGCGACGTCGGCGTGCAGTCCATGACCGGCCTCGACCTCTACGAACTCATCAACGACCAACGTCAATGAATGAGGCTTTAGCCTCATTTTGTAGCTTAGACTTTAGTCCAATGTCATTAAGTTAAGAGATAAGTGATTTAATATTAGGGGTTCTAAAGAGCTCCAACGGAGCAAACAGGTGTAAAGCCCACAGTGTAGCGCTGCCGGCGCAAACTGTGGGGATACGAAAACAAATATAGAGCTCCAACGGAGCGGCCAGGTGTTCTTCCATGACATGACTACAGCACACCTGGTCGCTCCGTTGGAGCTCAGATCCCCTTTTTATGAGACCCACAGTTTGCGCCGGCAGCGCTACACTGTGGGCTTTACACCTGTTTGCTCCGTTGGAGCTCTTTAAACTTCTTCATAGTAAGTTACTTACCTCTTAACTAAACGACATTGGACTTTAGTCTGAGCTTTAGCCTGCCACGCGCCGCCTGCGGTAGCAAGGCGAGGCGCGCTCACGTGTGGCAAAGTGCTGTTATCACAAAATGCGCTAAGGCTAAGGTTAAGGCTAGAGTGCATGGGGCTAAGGCGGCGGTCACTAGGGTGCAACAGGTGTGAGGCCACGACACCAAGCGCGTCACGCATCGCTACCGCTCGCTGCGCGTGGCATGGCTAAAGCCATGCCAAAACGAGCTCAGACTAAAGTCTAAGCTACAATGCTGGAACTCTGCGATCTTGCTGAAAGGGTGCCTATCTATTCATTGCTAGGCTTGGGAAATTGATAGCGTTGGATAAAAATATTTCCCCGATTGTTGGTATCAATCGTCATGCCTTTATAGCCTAGCCTTATGTTGGAATCATTACTTTCATTGGTCATCGAAAATACGATGAACAGCTGGTTCTTACTATTCACCGACATCCGCAACCCTTCTAAAGTTGTACTAGCATATTGACTAGTTTCAATGGCAATGTCGGCGGTTTTAATACCCATAACACGCGCGTCAAAAGAGTGCGGCGTCACACGCCTTTCTTCCACAAAATCCAAACCGATTCCCGTACTGCCACCGGTAGGGTCATCCACTTCTTTATAGATATCCAACCACACATCTGTCTGCAAAGGCTTGGTAAATATATCTTCGCCGGGACGCCCGGTCCAATTTCTAAAATCGTAATAGGCCACGACATAATGGCCATCATGCGTCATGAGGGCGTACTGTCCAAACGCTTGCTGTTTACCAAAAGGGATGTTGGTGGGAGTACGATTGATCTGCACGGAGCGCGACCAACTTACCCCCTGGTCGCTGGAAGCACTCACCAGTACATAGGGAAAAATCGATGCTATTACCTCATCATCGGGAAATGCTGCTCGATTACCCGCCCCATAAGTCAAATAGATGCGCCCTGTAAAGGGACTCACAATAGGAGAGGTGCCTTGACCTGAAGTTCCATTCAATACCTGAACCACTCTGGGTAAAATGGTCCCAGGATCGTGCGCTAGAGCAGCGAAAATATATTGCTCTGTGGTGCCAGCCACCTCCAGCCAGGTCTTTCCATTATCCAAGGATCTGACAACAGCTTGATCATAATTCGTGTCAAATGGGGTTCCTAAATAGCTTTTGGCTCCAATCTTAGGATACTGGCGTAAAATGGGTAATAGAAGCACATTGTGGTCAACCACCAGTGGATGCGCCGAACTAAGACTAAGTCCTCCAAAGGCCAAATAAAAGGGGTTCGTAATCTGTGGATCAAAATGTTTGGCTTTCCATACCGGATCCCCTATCAAACTATAAACTTGTTTGGGTTTAGAAAAAGTGCTGCCCCCATTTTTAGAGCGAAAATAATAGAGATTCCCAAGCAGATTATCTGTGCTAAAATTGTCGACAGTTGAAAATAGAGGAAACATCGAACTAGCATGAATGAGCTCATTATGGGCCGGATCGATCGTCGTATGAAACTCTCTTGGCCCTTGGCCTAGAGGTACAAAAGGACCACTGGTGATCCACCAATTCACAGGAGAGGTTAAAACAATATTAGGCTCGGCCCAACTCTTCCCATTATCGTCTGAATAGGTAAACAGAAATCCGGTCTCAGGAACTGAATTACCGTGATTCAGCACCATATCGTCAAACCCGTGGCCTGAAGCAAACAGTCTCCCCTGCTTATTATATTGCATAAATAAACCTGGACCAAGGGAAGCATTGATAATTTGCGAAATGTGGCCGCCCAAGGGTATAATCTGTTCCACCGGGGGGCCATAACTCCAAGATTTGCCTCCATCTGCCGATAAGGCAATAGTATTCGTACCTATGGTAGTCAAAAAAGTGAACGAAGCATCATACACGATATTTTGCCCAATTTGAATGGACATAATATTATCGTCTAAAGGATTGAAGATCACAGGCGAACTGGCGGTATAGGTGTTTGTCTGCAATAGAATATCCGACAGATAACCTGGAGTTCCTCCGGCGTACACAGGCTTCTGGTAATGGTTATCCATCACCGCCCGCAAATTTGCTAGGATGGGATCAGGGTTAGCCGGACCGGGCGTGGGACTGATCCTCTGGGCGCCGCCGATGGGAATGGCGACAGGGCACGTCCCAAAAATTGTGCCGCCGCTGATGATAAGCGCACTCAATAGTGTTAAAGCCCATTTCGCTGCATATTCATACCAACAAATCATAGCCGATCCTATAAAGAATATTCATCGTTCGACGGTGAACATATAAGTTGAAAGGAAACATAGGAGATGGAGGTTGTTTTTGTCTATTTCTTATGACAATTTTCAACAGCTTATAGTAAAGATTCAGCAATTCCCCCAAATAAACCTTCTCAAGGAAAAGCAATCACTTTAGCAACATTTTTTTCGTAAAATCCCATATTTTCGGGCAAGGGCACGGTTTTTTTTAGCGGGAACTGCTGTAAGAGATTTTCATCTATTGAAAATAAAATATTTTTTTGATATCATAATGCTATAGCACTCAGCGCCTAGCGCGGAAGGAGGGGAAATGGATCGTGCTGAATTAGAACAAAAAATTATTGCTAAAGCATGGAAAGACCCCGCATTCAAAAAGAAATTGTTAGAAAAACCGAAGGAAACTATTCACCGCTTTGTCCAAGAGGTCTATCATAATCAAGATATTCTCCCCAAAGATGTCAAATGTCAGGTGCTTGAAGATAACGGTAATATGCTCACAATTGTGATCCCGCCGACCCCAGAAAATAGTGGTGAACTGTCAGAGGCTGACATCGCGCAGGTTGTAGGAGGGAAGGGTTCACCCAACCATAGTAAGAGTGCTAGAAATCCTAGAATCATTTATCATCCTAGTAACCAAGAAAACTTTGGTGCTGGTGGGAAAGGGATTATAAGATCTGCCGATGTGGGTTAAGCGAACCTTACAAAAAATCTTGCTATGTCGCTTTGTCATCGTAGGCTCATCATCTATAGATTCTGGTATACAAGGCAGCTTCCGTTGAAACTGCCTAAAAGCGCCAATTAACAGCAATACTGCCGCTTTGATCTGTGTACTTATGGCCAAACTCTCCATTCCAATCTAAAGTGATAGAAAGTTGGTCATGACAATAGTAGCTAGCCAGAGAAAAATTGGCTCTAAACAAGCTAACATTTGGTGAGTAATCACACACCGTGAAGAAGAAATCGGCGTCTTCAAAACGTGCTTTGGTGGACTTAGCACCAAAACGCACATCTCTTATCCAACCGAGAAGCACATTTGGCACCCATTTCCCCCACCTCTCTGTCTCGTAGCAGGTGGATAAGTTCACACCTAGTTCACCGCGTACTAAAGAAGCATCACGCGCGTCAACATGTAAGTTGATGCTATCAGCCCCATGCTCATGATAGCCATCTTCATGCAACCATAAGTAATCCACACCCATGAATGGACGAATTTTATAGCTGTCATACGCAAACAATAGGCCAGTGTCTAGACGCACATCCACGCCACCCCCTTGCTGCTTGTGGCGGGCTGTGCGATCGATTTTGCCAAACTCAATGTTACGGTGTGCTTTGGCCCAATTCCAAACACCAAGCACGACCCCATTGGCATACCACCATTCATCCGACCAATTACCATACAAAGATCCATAGGCACTGTGGAGGGTGCCCTTGCCTCGATGTTCTTTCCAGTCGATGAGGCTTTTGCTATAGACTGCACTAGCGCCTAAAACCAGATGACGCGAGACAACCCGATCGCCGCCAGCGATAAAGCCATAAGAACTTCGGTCAAAGCCGACTAAATGACAGGCGTGTTGTTGCTGGGCCCAATCGCCGAAGGCATCATCCCATACTGCAAAACATCCATCGTCTTGTAAGCAACAAGCGCCGTTGTAGCGCGCTTCTAATCGTTCAGAAATGATTTCACGTACATGCAAAGTCAGCTCCTCATTGCTAAGCAATATCCCTTGGAAGAGGGTCGGGTCGAGCTGTTCAAGCGCGTTGTTCATCGATGTTGAGTTTGGCTGGGCCTTCAAACTTTCAATGATATTGACGAGATCATTGCCTGGTAGTGGATTAATATCGTAGATATACTGCGCCACGACCGCCGCATTAGCATCGGTGGCCAAAAGAATATAGGGTGGTGTCAACAACAGCTGACACCTATTTTCAGCATTGGACCACAGACCTAATACCGTGTAGGGATGTCCATTTAAGACAACTTCTCCTTGGAGAGGGTCTGGACAAAGTCCGGAAATTTCGCCACCTTGGAGAGCGGAAAAATCTAGCCAACCATAAATCTGAAAGTCGGCTATCGGATCAGTGATTGCCTTCGCCAGAGCACTCGAGTAATTCGCCTGTTGGTTTTCTAATAGCGTGCCTGAGCCACAATCCAATTTTCCCACGCCTTTCCCACACTCAGGCATCACGGCATACATGAAGGTGGCATCTTGGGTGCTCATGACTGAATTATAGTCACAAAATCCGTTGACCAAGTCGCATGAGGTACCAAAAACATCAGAGATAATGGTGATATCTGCAGGAAACTCGATCATATAGAGACTTGTGGGCTGACCGCTGGCATCAGCTTGAGGAGCGGGCAAATGACCGGCGTTCAATTGGAACACCAACTCCTGTTGGATTTCGGCATCAGTGATTGTCTTGCTGGTATTTTGCGGCTTGATTTTAAACTGTCCATTAAAAGTCCCTCGTTCTATCACCTGATTCGTAGTTGGAGCGGGCAAACCTAGAGTATTGTATTGCGCCAGACCATCGATCCAAGGACTATTGACGAGATCATTCAAAAAGCCAGGTAGGGAAGCAGCGACTTCCTGATTAACACCGTCACCCCACAGCACAGATGACACTTGTACACTCGAAATGACAGGCCCTGCGAAATAGTTGAAGAAAGGCTGGCCTGGCCGGCTGACATCGTCAACATTTGTGTGCTTACCACCACATTTGGCATAACTAGGAGTGACGTTGAAGGCTAATAAACTGACAGCTAGCGTGAATACAATTTTGCGCATGATAAACCTTAATTTAACGGAACATCTAAATATAAATATTATTTTGATTTAATCAACATGTTTCATCACGAAGAAAATGTAGAGCTCCAACGAAGCAAACAGGTGTAAAGCCCACAGTGTAGCGTAAACGAGATGGCGACGCCTCTGGGTGCGCCGCTTGCCTAAAGTCAATTGTGAACCTTTCTGTCCCTGTCTCTAATGTCCCTAAAGTCGCTTAAGTCCCTAATGTCCCTACTTTTGGGTGATAGGAATGGTGCTCGTCATCTCAAATTTAGGGACCTTAGGAGGTAATTGCATAATTCCCGTTTATCGCTTTTTGGCGCTTTTGCCAACCTTCGCCACTTTGCGCAAATCCCCTACTCTTAAGAGTATGTGGATTTGCGCAAAATGGCGAATCTTGCCAAAATCATCCAAAAATCGATTAAAACGGGACTTATGCAATTACCTCTTAGGGACTTAAGCAACCTAAGGGACATTAGAGACAGGGGCAGAAAGACGATGCATTTGATCGCAAGCGGCGCTGGAGCGCCGCATATCAAGAGTCTCTACTTGACACCTGTACCGGCTTTACACCCGGTCGCTCCGTTGGAGCTCTGTGATCTTACTTCTGCTTCATCACATAGACCCCATCCCAACCTTCTGGAATTGGTCCCTGGAGGAATCCTTCACAACGTTCGATGAATAAAAGGGTGGATGGATTGCCTGGACTTAGTTGCAGAGCTTCCTTAAATTGATTTAAGGCTTCAGCAAAATTTCCTTTTTCATAGGCTCTAAAAGCCGCCTCATAGAGCTTGTTAAAAGCTAGTTTGTTAGCATCGACACTATTTGTAAAGCTAACCTCGTACAAATAGATCGCCTTCTTTTTCCCTTTAACCACCACTTTATCTAACAAACGCATGATATACTGCTTCTCATCTTGTAGCGCGTGGATGGTACTTTCACTGGCTAAGAATTCGGTGCCATAAAACTTATTCAGACTCTCAATACGTGAAGTGAGGTTGATCGTATCGCCAATCACATTGGCACTAAGGCGTTCTTTTTCCCCCAAGATGCCGATCATGGCCATCCCTGTATTCAAAGCATAACCTACTTTCACCGCAGCTAGATGACCAGCTTGACTTTGATTGAAAGCTTCTTGCGCTTCTTTCATGGCTTGGATGGCTCTTATGCCGTCGTCAGCACTGCGAGGAAACAGCGCCATGATGCCATCACCCATAAACGAGTTGATAAAGCCATTATGCGCGCGAATGATGGGGGCCACAGCTTCTAGATAGGCATTAATGAAGACAAAAGCTTCTTCTGGAGTTTGCTTTTCCATGATACTGGTGTACCCACGGATATCACTAAACATCGTTGTCACCATTACATCGATAGCTTCACCTAGCTTGACATCTTGGATATGCTCCTTATGCAAGATATCGAAATAGTTTTTAGGCACAAACCTCTCCGTCGCCCGATATAGAATCTGTAACCTCTCATACCTCCTCCTAAGCACTGCTGTCCGCCACATGTGGATTATATAAATCACCGTGAACACACAGCTTAAATAGATACCATATGCCCACCATGTTCTATACCACGGAGGAAGGACCCTAAAGGTATAAGTGATGGGCTCACTCCACACACCAAAAGGACTGCGTGCTTTGATTTTCAATTGATAGGCCCCTTCAAATATATTGCCAAAGTCGGCGCTGGTCCCCTTTGAAGGAGGGCTCCAATCTTTGTTATACCCCTCTAGCTTATATTGATAGAGCACGTTTTGCGCCCGATCGGGTTCAATGGCCATGAAATCAAAGGTCAGATGATTGTATTCGTAAGGAAGTTTAAGATCTTCGGGTAGATAGTAAAATTTCGTGATGCCTGTAAAGGTGAGAGCGCCAAATTTACGCCGCATCACCTCGATCTCTTCTTTAGTTAAAGTCCTGCCGAAGGTGATCTCTTCTTCGGCAACATTTGGAGCAACGGTACCCTTGTCAATGGGCAACTCATTCTCCTTCAAATCATACCAACTCACTTTTTCGTCGTTGACCTTCATGTTTTGAATGACCACATGGGGAGGGGCTTTGGTGGTATGCAGGGCAGCGTAATCAAAACGCACCAAACCGGTTTTGTCCGATCCTGTGCCGAACCAAATGATTCCTTCTTTATCAAGGAAGATACTATTTTGACCTGAGTTCAAATCAGGGATAGGGTATCCCGTTTTCTCATTGAAAATTTCAAACACAGGGGTATAGTCTTTCAGCTCAGCATTGGACACGTTATTTTGGGCAGGGAGTTTCGCTGTCGCTTGGTTGCCAGATGGTTTCCGAATATATTCTTTTAAAATCGCTATGCCTTTATTCGTGCCGATGAGTAGATCTTGTTGTGGCGTGGCAATCGTGCGATAAGCTAAATTATCGGGAAGGCCTTGTAAAGTGGTATAGGTAAGGAATGATTTTCCATCATAGCGCAGCAAACAACTGTCGGTGTTGATCCATAAATTCCCCATTGTATCTTCAAAAATGCTTATGGCGAAATTATTGCCGAGTCCTTGCTCCTTTGTATAATTTGTGAACGTGTGGCCGTCAAATTTACTGATCCCCTCATTTGCACTAAGCCACAAATTTCCATGACTGTCTTTTAAGATACTTTTAAGATAATTACCCACTAACCCCTGCTCAGTGGTGTAATTCGTAAACGAAGTACCATCGAACCTACTCAAACCACCACCAAAGGTGGCAAACCATATATCACCCGCTTGATCTTGGTAGATACAACGCACATCGTCATTGCCAAGTCCTTGGGCTGTAGTGTAGGTAGTAAACGACTTGCCATCGAATTTGGCAACTCCACCTCCATGTGTGCCAAACCACAGATAGCCCTCTTGGTCTTCTAAGACACCTCTGACTTCATTATAGGGCAACCCTTGCGCCGTTGTATAGTTGGTAAACTCTTTGCGATCGTACTTCGTTAACCCTCCAAGCGTACCAAACCACATATTGCCCGAGGTGTCGTTAAGAATACTCATGACACCACTATTACCTATCCCTTGCACGCTAGTATAGTTTTGAAAGGCCTCTCCCTCATAACGACAAACCCCTCCTTCTTCAATGCCGAACCATAGATTTCCAATTTTATCCTCAACGATAGTCAAGACGGTGCTGCCAGATAACCCATTGCTCTTTGAAATATTGGTAAAGGTTTTTCCATCATAACGGCTGGCCCCTCCTTTATCGGTGCCGAACCATAGATTTCCTTTAGTGTCTTCAAAAGCTACCCAAACTTTGTTTTTAGCAAGGCCTTCGGCTTGTGTAAAATTGACAAAGGTTTTGCCATCATACTTGCTCACCCCATTTTCGGTAGCAAACCACAGATTGCCGGCTTTATCTTGCACAACAGAATGCACGAAATTATCGGCTAACCCTTGTGCCTTGGTGTAGTTAGTAAACGCTGTTCCGTCGTATTTGCTCACACCATCCTGCGTAGCAAACCAAATATTTCCCTCTCGGTCTTCTGTGATGCTCCACACAGAGTTATGCACTAATCCTTGAGCTACAGCATAATTCTTAAAGGATTTTCCATCGTATTGGCTGACCCCTCCACCTTCTGTGCCAAACCATACATTCCCTTTTTTATCCTCATACATGCATCGAATGAAGGGATTTGGCAGTCCATCCTTGGTGGTGAAGACGGTGCAGTCTTTCCCATCGTACTTACTTGCTCCCTCTTCTGCGCCGAACCATAAATTCCCCTGGCTATCTTGCAAAATGGACCACACGATGGTCCCCATAAAAGGGTAATTTGTGAAGGCATAGCCATCAAAGCGGCTTACTCCACCCCCACGTGTGCCGAACCACAAATTTCCTGCTCTATCCATCGCGCTGGCTGTGACGTAATCCAATGCCAAGCCATCTTCTGCGGTGTAGTTACGCATGATGTAGTACAGGACAGCAGGTTTAACTTCTGGAGGCAACAACGCAATTTTAGTCTCTTTCCCATTTTCTTTAAGCGTTGTAAATTTACCTGCTTCTAGCGGCACTTCTGTCGTGATTGGTTTGGGCATGTCTGCCAGGGAAACAGTTTTAGGCGGCTTCAGATTGGCAGCAGGAACCACAACGCCATGAGCTTCAGATATATTTGGAGCATTACTGACGGTTGTTTCGCTTTTGTCTTGTTGCTGACAAGCGCATAATAGAGCTAATAGGCAGAAAAGCTGATGTCTCATAAAATCCCCATCATCATATCGACTAAGGCTAGAGCCTAAACCGAAGGTTGTAGCTTAGGCTTCAGCCTGAGCTCGTTTTGGCAGGCTCGTAGCTTAGGCTTCAGCCTGAGCTTTAGCCATGCCACGCGCAGCGAGCGGCAGCGATGCATGACGCGCTCGATGTCGCGACCTCACTAACGTTAGGCAAATCCCCGAGGCGTCAACAGCAGACACCTTCGCAACGTCCACACTTCCAAAACACCGAGCGCGTCATGCATCGCTACCGCTCGCTGCGCGGGCAGGCTCAAGCCTGCCAAAACGAGCTCAGGATAAAGCCTAAGCTACAATCCTGCGGCTTACCAGCGGGCTTCTACCCCTGCTAAGTAATTGAAGGAAGAAATCCTTTCCCAACGTTGTCCAGAAAATTCCCCATAGAGTGTCCATCCTTCCATAATTTCTTTAGAAATGGTGACAGCTCCTTCAAAGCTATTGCGCTCTTCAGAGACCCCTTTAATCTTAAAGGGCGTGCCAAAGGCGCGAAAGCGCTCATTGAGGTGATCTTGTCTCTCGGTAAAGCGATATTGCCAGGCTAAATCTACACTTAAGGCTAAGTCATCACACAATTCTTGTGTGAGGTGCAAACCGAGGCTACCATAAGCATTGAAGAGGTGCTTCTTAAACACCACTAAATCTAGTGAATCGGCGCCATGTTCCGAAAATTTGTCGCGCTGGGCATAGCTCAGCTCCACACCAAGAAAAGGCTGCACGAGGATACATTCCCAACAGAAATCTTTACCTGCCTCCAGATAGAAGGTGCCTTCATAAATTTGAGGCTTGCTGTGCGCTGTGCGCCTGATGTCTCCAAAGTCGATATGACGCTTGACTTTGTTGTCGCTGGCCCCAAAGATAGCATCGGCCATCACATAGTAGTCACAAGGACGATATAACCCGTAAAGTCCACCTAAATAGGTATGATTAGTACCATCACCATTACCTCGATAGTGCACGTGATCGAGCGCATAGCCAGCGGCAACACCTACAGTTAAATTCGACGCAATCGCTGCTTGTCCACCGCCAGCGAGTTCAAAACCGCTAGTCGTAAAGCGTGCTTCATGTTGGTTGCCGCGCACGAAGCTGCGGCTGCCGCCCACTTCAAACCAAAAGTCTAGCTCACAATTGGCCGGACAGCAGTCGCTTGCGCAAGGCACCGTGGTGACGAGCGCGCGTACTGGGTCGTAGAGACGTTTTAAAAACTGACGGTTGGTGATCTCGGTTGTCAGCAATTCGCTGAGGTATTGCTGTCCTGTCATTTGGTCTAGTGCCTTACTAGCTTGATGTGGCGATAGCCCCACCAGTGTGTTCAAAATCAGCGTTTCATCCACATTGGGATTGACGATGCTATCGAGTTGCTCGGCTACAGCTCTTTCATTCGATGTTTCGGCTGCATTGACCAGCGTGGTTTGCACGCTAAAGAAGGCATCAGTGGCATCATACGATAGGATTGCACCCACAAGCGTATTGTCGGTAATGGTTGAGCTAACGCCGGCAAATGTCCCACTTAGTCCATTGACGGCATGCAAGATGTCATATGGGGTGTTGAGCTTATATTGTCCATCTGTCGAGGCGACGACCACTTCGCCTCCTTCCAGCGAGGCACTTCCTGCGACATTGATGAGACTGCTAGCGCCTGTCTCATCGATTTGCACTTGATAGGTCGTGTTGGCATGTTGCGAGTAGTTGCCACCTACATTTAAGGTGCCAATGCTATTACCTGGAGCGATGGTACCTCCTGTGGCTACGGTCAGGTTGTTTTGCACTATACCTATACCTTTGAGGATACCCGTATGGGCAACTGTCGTACTGCCACCACCTAGGGTGGTGTTTAACACCAGTGCACCAGCATTGACAAATGTCGTGCCGTTAAAATCGGCTACGTTTGAAGTTTCCTGACTAAAAGTGAGAGCTTTAGATCCATCTTTAAGCACTTTACCGTTACCAGCGATAGTGCCGTTAAAGGTGCCATCGGCATTATCTAGAGTAAATTGCAACGTCGCCTGGTTATCAATCGAGCCTTGTAAGGTTTTAGTATTACCTACCAACGTACCATCCAGGATAGTAGTTCCCCCACTATATGTGGATATGCCATCGAGGATCAAAGTGCCGCTGCCTTGTTTGATTAAGCTGCCAGTACCGATAATCTCACCTTTGAATGAGCTCTCAGTAGTATTGACAACTGTCAGCGTGCCACTACCCAAATTGACTGTACCGCCATTAGTGTCGGAATCAAGTCCCGCAATCGTATTGGAAAAGTTATTAAGATCTAAGATGCCTATCGATTCACGCACCGAGTTACTTAAAGCTACTGCTGAATGTGGCGAAAAAGCATCGTCTGCTCCCGCTCGCAATGTGCCATTAGGAATCTGTGTTATTCCACTATAGGTCACAACATTGCTACCTGCCAATGTAAGAGCTGAAGGGGGAGGAGGGGGGCCAAAGTTGGACTCTACTCCAATTTCTAATTTTCCCGTTCCTGATATGCTACCATAATAGGTCGTGTCATTTTCCCCAACAATAACCAGTGTGCCACTTCCCAATAACACCGTGCCTGACGTGGCTGCATAATCAGCCAAGGTTAATATTTCGACAATATGGTTATTAAGATCTAAGGTGGCGCTGCTACTTAGACCATCGCCTAAAATGACCGCTGAGTTGAACGAAAAACCGAAATCTGCTCCGGCTTGCAATGTGCCGCTACGCACTAACGTGTCGCCGCTATAGTCGGTGCCATTAAAAAAAACGCCTTCCAAAATCAATGTGCCAGTATTTTCCATAGTGAGTCCAGCCGTGCCATTTAAAGGCAGCTGGATATCTACCGTAGAATTAGCATCCCCGCCCGCTATCAATATACTAGAGCTGACATTCACTGGATTGCCCATTAAAGTATATGAGCCGCCATTGGGAGGATTGATGGTCATGCTATTGGGCTGTACGAATTCATCATTATTGGAGATAAAGCGAGTGACACCACTAGCCGGAAAAGTCATGTCGCACCCATCGTTCGGGGATTCCCCCGGAGGGATGGAAGTCCAATTGGTTGGATCGCTCCAATTTTCAGAGGTGAGGCCATTCCAGGTGATCATTTGGTCAGGTATAGCTGTTAAGGAAGCGCTCATTACAAGCAGCTGGCAGGTCGCGAGGGCAAACTTCTTATGCATTAAAATTCTCCAGTATTTCTTTTGTGAGTTATTCTCCATTTATGAAGATGTAAAGAATATTTTGTCAAAAGATAACTCGCAAGCATGGACGACATGGACTGCATGGACTGAATGGACGACATGGACGATATGGACAAAGCACGATCTCGCGTTTGGAGCTTCAAAGAAGCGGCCAGGTGTAAAGCCCACAGTGTAGCGCTGCCGGCGCAAACTGTGGGAATACGAAAACAAATATAAAGCTCCAACGGAGCGGCCAGGTGTTCTTCCATGACATGACTACAGCACATCTGGTCGCTCCTTTGGAGCTCAGATCATTTTTTTGTGCGACCCACAGTTTGCGCTGGCAGCGCTACACTGTGGGCTTTACACCTGGCCGCTTCTTTGAAGCTATAAGTGCGCCATGACGCTTTGTCCATGCCGTCCATTTCGTCCATGTCGTCCATTCGAGGTGATTGCATAATTCCCGTTTAATCGATTTTTGGATGATTTTGGCAAGATTCGCCATTTTGCGCAAATCCACATACTCTTGAGAGTAGGGGATTTGCGCAAAATGGCGAAGATTGGCGAAAGCGCCAAAAAGCGATAAACGGGAATTATGCAATTACCTCATTCAGTCCATTTCGTCCATGTCGTCCAAAAATTGGTGTCAGGCCTGCGATTTGCGATTTGACATGTTCTTAGAAATACTATGAGAGGGAGCAAATCACAAATCACAGGCCTGACACCAATTTTTTCTCGGCCTCTACAGCGTGCTTGAATGGGCCTGCTGCAGGCTGGGCTTTGCCAAGCGCACATACACAGACACCACTACATAGGCCAACAACGAGCAGCTGGCGCCGAAGGTGGCAGCAGAAAACAAGATGTTTTCGCCATCTGAAAAGAGCTGCTGCCCATGATAGAGGATATAGCCCGCCCAGCACACCAGCCCACCTAATAATGCTGCCCAGGCAGATGGGCGCGTCGCGCCCTTCCAGAACAGTGCCGCTGAAGCTGGCACGAAGATCGACACAAAGAGGGTCGCTCCCGAATGGACCATCATGTCGAAAATGGTCTGGCCACTTAATGCCAACGCAAAGGAAAGCATGGCAATGAAAATATTTGTCCAGCGTAGATACGATATTTTCCGCTTTTCGTTCGCCGTAGGCCACATTTCTAAGATGATATTTTTGGTAACAAGTGATGTACCTGCCAGCAGATAGCTATCCGCCGTGCTCATGATAGCTGAAAAGATGCCGCAAGCAAAAATGGTAAATAGCAACGGCGAAAGATATTCTTTGGCCAAGAGCGGCATCAACAGTTCAGGGCGTTCCAAAGAGGGAAAGATATCCCTGCCGGCCAAACCGATAAATAAGGGAATCATGCCCAGCAACAAATACAAAAAAGCTCCCACAATAGAACTATAACGAGCTACCGCAATCGAACGACACGCCAAGGAACGCTGAATGAGATCTTGTCCCATGATCGCCCCAAGTCCCGTCATCAAGATTCGTCCGCTATATGCAAGCCAATCAACGCTAGCTTGATTTGAGGGCAGCAGCGTAAAAAATTCATTGCGAAAGAGGGTGAACAAAGCATCATGATCTGGCGTATGGGTCAAGCTCACAGGCACCAGTAAGGCTAATCCCAGCATCAGCAATCCTAGCTGAATGAAATCGGTGATACTCACCGCCCACATCCCACCAGAGACCGTATACACAACGACAATCATCGAGCCAATGAAGATCCCCATTTCTGCTTCCATGCCAGAGACAATGTGAAAGATATACCCCATAGCCAACATCTGCGAAGCCAAAGTACCAATGTAGAAGGGTATCATCAAGACCGTCGCCACCCGCTCGAAACGGGCTCCATAGGCCTGGCGCAGCAAATCTGAAATCGTGGTGAGCTTCATACGCCTAAAAGGGGCGGCATAAAATAGACCTGTAATCAGCAGGGCTAAAGAACACCCAAAAGGATCGGCTAACACACCGAAATAGCCGTTAGAATAGACTGTCCCTGAGACCCCCATACATGAGCCAGCCCCAAACCACGTGGCGACAATCGTGGGTACCGCCAAATAGAAGGGCAGACGCCGTCCAGCAATCAAATAATCATCCATCGTATTGACACGGCGACTGGCAAGATAGCCGACTGCGAGCATCAGTAGAAAATAGAAGCCTGTGCCGATTAGGAAAATTGCGCTCATGGGCAATCATCGCCTTTGAGCAAACGCTCGGCCATCTCGCGGGCGGCATAGGTGAAGATAAAGTCCGCTCCGGCGCGTTTGATCGCATATAAACACTCTTTCATCACGCGATCGCCATCGATCCACCCATTCAGGGCGGCGGCTTTCACCATAGCATATTCCCCACTGACATGATATCCACCTACAGGAAGGTCTGTTCTTTCGCGCACCTTAGCAATAATATCGAGATAGGCCAGGGCAGGCTTAATTAGCAGCATGTCAGCCGCTTCATACTCATCTAGAGCGCATTCGATGAGCGCCTCACGTGCATTCGCTGGATTGAGCTGATAGGTTTTCTTATTGCCGAATTTCGGCGCTGAGCTAAGAGCTTCGCGAAAGGGACCATAAAAGGCAGACGCATATTTGGCAGCATAGGCCAAGATGCTGACGTCGACGAAACCAGCTTGATCTAACGCCATACGAATGCTGCCGATGCGTCCATCCATCATATCGCTGGGGGCTACGACATCAGCCCCTGCCGCAGCCGCCAGTACTGACAGCTGTGCCAAGATAGCTACCGTCTCATCATTGATCACGTCCCCTGTTTCATTCACCACGCCATCATGCCCATGACTCGTGAATGGATCGAGGGCTATATCTGCCATGACACAGAGTTCAGGGAATTCCGTTTTCAAGGCCGCGATAGCACGCAAAAATAAATTATTTTCCTGCAGTGCCACTGTGCCCCATGCGTCTTTATCTTCGCTGGCCATGACAGGAAAAAGATCGACGGCTTTGATCCCTAGATTCAAGAGGATTTCTACTTCTTTTAGTAGCAAGTCAATCGACAGACGATAGACACCTGGCATGCTGTTAATGGGTTGCTTTTGGGCTTTTCCATCGATGACAAACAAGGGAGCCACAAAATTGCTGGGATGTAAACGCGTTTCTTGCAACAGCGCACGCATAGCAGGGGATTTGCGATTGCGGCGGGGGCGTTTAGGCAGATCGATCAAAGGAGGTTGCGGTTGGCGGATCCATGTCGCCGCATTAGAAACATCAGAATCGGTTGTTGTATGCATAAATTGTTTACCTTAGTTTGTTAACAAATAATGCTAACAATGATGTGATTATGATTCAAGGATTAGCGATTTTTCTAGGCAATAATATCTTTTTTTTTGATGATCGCTATTTTATAAAAAAATATCACTATATGTCTTTACAGTGAGGAAAATATGTCAGTACGAGTTCCAGTAGGCAGCAGGAGCCCATATGACTCCTTTGCCACGCCATCTTCCGTGGTTGCGACCCTCCAAAAGCCGACAAGCCCCCTATCTCTCAATGAAGTGCAACTAACACCGCATCCTAAAGAATCGGAGGAAGATTCTACGACGAGCACACATTCCTTAAGTAGCCTAGGCGGTGGTCTTGGCCCGCTACATAAACAATATTCAACAGCAGATTTGGTTGACATTATCAGTCAACGGGACACCACCAGAGACCGTTTAGCACAACTACGTGAGACCAAAGAATTGTCTCAAAGACAATCTATCGTTCCAGAAGCACTCGCGCTGGTTGACCCAAAAAAAACACTCAAGCGCTTAGATGATGACACGTTACAGCGAAGCACTTCCATCTGGGATTGTGGCAGACCCAAGATTACATTAGAAAATTTGCAAAGTAGATTACTGCTTCGTAAAAATTTCATCCAAGAAATCGCTGAGACATTAGGGCAATTTATGAAGAAAAACCCTAATCCTACAGCGGCGGACATCAGCCCCTACAAAGACATGCTCACAAGAGCTAGTCACTATCTGAACGGCATTCGAATCGACGCTATACTAAAACTTGATGAACTTTTTAACGAAACTATCTGTTGCGGACAGATTTCTAAAGAATGGGCTGCTTCCGAAGTAGTGACTTATGTCCAATATGTATCGGGCTTAACAACTCTCATAGCTGCACTTGCTACCGCTATTCTAGCCTCACCTATTGCCGCTCTAATCACTATAGGAACAACAGCTGTGGCTAGCGCATCGACGGTGGCGAAAGATGACGCAGTTGAATATAAAGAAACCATCAGAAAAGTCTCCGAAGTGTTAGAAGGCGCGCAAGCCTCACACAGTCAAGTTAAAGTAGCCAAACAAGTCTTAAAAATGCTAATGACCTCACGAGAACAAAATATGCAATATGCAGCTGCAGAATTTGAACATCGCATCGGTTTTATTCCAAAGGAAAGCAAATTGCGCGAAGTTCTCACTTGCGAACAAGCGACCCACCTCTACCATAGCGCTTCGACAAGCACATCTGCCACTTCACCAACGCATCGCACAACGCCCATCGGTCAATCGCCTCCAGAACGCCCTCCAACGGTTTTACAAGCTAACCAAAATCAACAGATTTCACAACTCCAACAGCAAGTCGAGGAGTTAAGTCAACTTATCGCTGAAATGAGCCGTAGCTATGCAGCCACTAAGCCTGAAAGGTCGCATATCTCAAGATATCACGCCTCAAAAGATGATGATCTTGGGTCTGAAGTGCGTGAAGGCGATCCGGGTGAAGAAGAAATCGAGACAGACACTGGTCACACTAGACCTACTGATACCGAGCCCACACATCATTCACGCAGCAAAGAAGAAAAAGCAGATCCTCGAGACGTTACCTACGACTTTGTCGATGGCACCGAAGAACTACCCGAGGAACCAAACGGTCGCCCTAACGTACCTCATAGACAGTGTGATATGCTGCCCTTCGGCTTGCACCCATCACGCCATTGACATTGCGCTAAGTGTCAAATGAAGCCATAAAAAAAAGGACCTAAAGAGGTAATTGCATAATTTCCGTTTAATCGATCTTTGGCGCTTTTGTAATCGTCTCGAATGGGCTCTACCTCCGAAAGAGACGATTACATTAGTTTAGGCTTCAAACTAAATCCTGAGACTTGATAGCCCGGTGCTTTACCCCTGAAAGGGGTTACGGCTTGTAGCCCAGGGTAAGCGACAGCGCAACCCTGGGAGATTTATATTAGATGTTGTACCCCAGAAAGGGGTACGGGCATACTATGTGCGTTGCGGACAAAAATGGCCCGCACCCCTTTCTGGGGTGCTATATTGTATTCTTATATACCCAGGGTTACGCTGCCGCTAACCCTGGGCTACAAGCCGTTACCCCTTTCAGGGGTATAATACAGCAGATTTTTACTTATGCAATCATCTCTAAAAGAGCACGGTCGCTTAGTCCTTTAGGTCGTTTATCCTTTAAGCCTATTCTTGATCGAAATCGAAAGCTTTTAAGATGTTATTGGCCGCAGCATCGCGCGACGAAAGCGGACGCAAGCCCCAGCGGTCTTCAATAAACTTCAAAATCGACACCGTTTCATAGCACGTATGATCGACATGCCCTTTCTTTGCAAAAGGGGAGATGATGATTGCTGGAACGCGTGCGCCTGGACCAAAACGATCTACAACAGGTGGGGAGACATGATCCCACCGTCCCCCATTCTCATCATATGCAATGATGATGGCACATTCTTCCCAGATAGGACTCGCTTGGATGGCTTCTACTATGTCGACAGTGAAGTTCAGCCCCTCCAACAACGATCCCTTGCCAGGATGTTCGCTGAATTCATCAAGGGTGCGAATAAAAGAGACTTCAGGCACTTGATTTTTGGCCAGATCGGCATAGAAATTATCGAGATCGAAAAGGTGTTCAGCCCTGCCCTTGGTTCCCGGGGCATATTGTGGGAAATAGACAGGAGCTTGATGATGGAAAGCGAAGGTTGGTGCCGGATGCCCCGCCAAAGCAGCATCCCACCCTTGGGCATACCACTTCCAAGAGACCCCCTTTGCGCTCAACCTATCACCAATTGTCTTATAGTGCTGAGGAGGCACCCTCAGCTCTGCAGGCACCCCAGCCAAATAGGGTTTGAAAAAGGGCTGGGCATCATTGATGGCATATCCATCCAAAGAAACTAAGCCAGGAACGACATCCACATTTCCGGGCGTGATTTGCACAACAACGGACTGTGGCGCATTCGGCCAGACAGGCATGCGACCAGCGAAGAGCCAAAGCACGCCGCACATAGAGCCACCATAGCACGAGTGGAACCAATTGTCACACAGCACATACTGTTTCGTGAGCTCTCCCATGCGTGTGTTGATGATGTCATAATAGCTCATCGCCAAACCACCCGCAGTACTGTAGGTAGCGAAGCTGTTCATCTGTCCACCATTGATTTGGTACTGCTCATAGTAGAAATCGTGGTTGAGGTTGCCCGTTAAACCATCGATGGGCAGATAGGGCTGCAAATCAAAAGGGCCATTAGGTAAATAGGTGGGGATTTGAGGGTAGGGCTGACCGGTGGCTAAATTGATCACGGGCACCGAATTGGTAAAAGGAATGCCATTGAGATCGATCTGTTGCCGTTGTTTACGTGTGGAATGTTTAATCCCATGGGCACCAGGAAAGAAACCATACAAAGAATCAAAAGACCAATTCTCTTGCAACAACACGATTAGGTATTTGATTTTTTTCGAGGCTTCGATTCGCTCGTCGCTAAAAAAGACTCTTTTAGGCGGTTTCCTTTTACCATCATTGACGCCAACACTTGGCATTTCTGTGGATGAGACGCGCCTGGCATTAGGGGGAATCGCAGAGGCAGAGCGCTCCTGGTCGCTTGCAAACAGTCCACCAGAAAACACTAGAAAGCTCATGATCAGCCAACGCAACTTTGACATAACACACCCACCTAAAATTTATTTAAGGTCACACATTACAATAATTTTTAATGATTTTGCAAATATTCTTTAAACCATTGTAGATTTTTTTCCATCACTTCGACTGCCAAGCTTGGTTCAGCCACCCCGTGTGGTGTCCTAGGATAAAGCAAAAGAACAACCTCCTTTTGCTTGTGTTTTAGCGCGCGATACGCCTCATAGGCTTGCGTAACCGGCACACGCACATCTTCCAAGCCATGTTGAATTACGCAGGGTGTCATCACACGATCGACAAAATAAATGGGAGAACGCGATTTTATTAAATCGAAATTCGCAGCAAGATCCCCCAGATAATATTGAGGTAAGCCTGGGATGTCTGTCGTTCCATACATACTCGTCAGATTCGCCGGAGCAGCACCTACAGAGGCAGCTTTAAAGCGGTTTGTCTGGGTGATGATCCACGCTGTCATGTAGCCGCCATAACTCCACCCCATCACTCCCAACCGATCCCCATCTGCCACGCCGCTAGCAATGACAGCATCCACGCCTGCCATCAAGTCAAAATAGTCCTTGCCACCCCAGTCTAATACATTGGCCATGCGGAAAGCTCTTCCATACCCTGTTGAACCGCGTGGGTTGGGTCTTAATATCGCAAATCCTTCTTCGGCAAAAGCGGCTAAGGGATAGGGTGACATCCCTCCCAGATACCCTTCATTAAAGAACCCTACTGGTCCACCATGGATCACCAACAATAACGGATAACGTTTGCCTGCTTCATAATTTAAGGGATAGGTTAGCAACCCTTCGATTTCCACTCCATCCGGTGCTTGCCATTTGATGATCTCTGTGCGGGCTGTGGGATAACGTTCAAACTTTTGATTCAGTTGTGATATAGGTTTAGGCTTAAAATCATGCAATGCTGCCACTTGAGCTTCTGGGGGTTTTTCAGGGGTCTGTGCCACAAAGCCTAGCATCGTGCGATCTTTACTCAGTGCAGGACAATTGAAAAACAAATCTCCTGTAGCCACTGTTTGTGCTGGGGTTCCATCTAAGGGTACATATTGCAAATGGAATTTTGTCCCTTTGGGCTCAAAGACTAATACGCGCTGTCCATCACTCCCCCAGCCCAACAAATTTGGTCCAGCTAAGAACACTCCTGCATTATCCGTAGGAGCTAACTGTCGGTATGAAGAGGCATCTTTGGCACGTACGGCAACGCGGCGATCCATCAGCCAGCCCGTGGGGGTGTCACTTTCAAGATAGGCAATCCATTTGCCATCAGGAGAATAACGTGGCATCGATTCGTGTTGCGCTTTCTTTTCCCAGCGCACGATTTGGCCTGTTTGTAGATCCAAAGTGGCTAAACTGCTATCCTGATGATAATATTCAAAACCTGCACCCGGCGAATAACCGAAAGTGATGGCGCTGCTATCGGGTGCCCAATCAAATTCGATGTTGGTGGTCCCGAAATCCCCTTTACCCCGCACATAAAAGTCATCTGTCGTGAGGGGCTTTGGTTTCGATGGGGATAGAACATCAATTATCCATAGGCGGTTGATGGTCAAGTCCTGGTCATAGACAATGGCTTCAATTTTCGTCTTGGATGGTTGATTCGCAAGTTTATCATCGGCCATCACAAAAGCAATATGTTGGCTATCGGGTGACCACAAAAACGTCTGAATATTGCGCGCCATTTTTGTAAGCGCCGTGGCTTCTCCCCCATTAGGATTGATGAGGTAGAGATCGAAGACACCTGAGCGGTCGGACAGGAAAGCCACCCACTTGCCATCGGGAGACCATTGAGGCTGCACACACGAGCTTGTCTTTTGTGTCAGAGGAGTGGGGTCGCGCTCCCCATGCAACACTTTCTTAAATAGCTGGGTTATGAAGGCTTCCTTTTCTCCGCGTTGTGCTGGACACGAGGCCGCAAATACCACGGTTTTATTGTCTGGGGACAGTTGTACGTCGTGAAAGGTATACACCTGCACCATTTCGCGCGGTGTCCATACAGCTTCTAAAGAAAGGATCGATGCCTGGATCGACACAGCAATGAGTGCGAAGAAAACAAGAAAGCGGCGCATGGCAATCTCCTAAAAAAATATAAAGCAGTATAGGATAGTCTTGAAAAAAACAGTATTAAAATATCTTATTGACAACGAAAGCGATTTTGCTATGATGCTGTCTCCACGACGAGGAGTTTTCACGGATGACAAACAGCATCAAAGTTGGCGATTCCATGCCATCATTTTCCATTCATGACGATGAAGGGATAGAGATCGATAGCCAAGATCTTTTGGGGAGTCCGTTTGTCTTATACTTCTATCCTAAAGATGACACCCCAAGTTGCACCCTTGAAGCTTGTTCTTTTAGAGACAACTTTGAGAAACTCGACGAACTTAATACCATGGTCATTGGAGTGAGTCCCGACTCCGCAGAATCACATGCTAACTTCCGACATAAGTTCGGCCTCAATTTTACCTTATTTTGTGACCATCAGTTGGAACTTGCCCGCAAGTTCGATGCTGTACAAGAAAAAGAGGTCGATGGCAAGAAAAAGCTAGCCATTTTACGCTCTACCTTCATCATCGACTCTTCCGGCATCATTCGTTGGATCGAAAAACCAGTCTCTGTTGAAGGCCACATCGAACGCGTGTTGGCAGCAGTACGACAAAATATTAAATGACAACGGTACTATGGAACTACATGAAATTAGTGTGACAGTTTTGGCCAAAAACAGTCGAAAGTACCTCAAGGAGGTACTTAAAGCGCTAGCCCCCTTTGGGGAAGTCTTGCTTTATGATACAGGTTCCACTGACGACACAATAGAAATAGCCAAAACGTTTCCCAATGTTAAAGTCGTGAAAGCCCCATTTGTGGGGTTTGGTCCCACTCATAATATGGCATCGGCAGCTGCCGCTAACGATTGGATATTGTCTATCGATAGCGATGAAGTCGTCACTCCTGCGTTAGTCGACGCACTGAAAACAGAAGAACTAGATCCTAAAGCTGTCTACGCCTTTCCCCGTCACAATTACTTTAATGGAAAATTCATTAAATGCTGTGGGTGGTATCCTGATCGACAGATTAGGATTTACAACCGCATTAAAACACGTTTTTCCGATGACCAGGTACATGAAGCGATCATTTCCGAAGGGATGCGTTATAGCACTTTGCAAGCACCTATCATCCACTATTCTTATGGCTCCATCTCTGATTTCCTTGCTAAGATGCAAACATACTCCACACTTTTTGCTGAACAAAACAGGGGCAAACGTCACTCATCTCCTATGAAAGCGCTCTTGCATGCTGCCTTTGCGATGTTTAAGAGTTATATCCTTAAAAGAGGCTTTTTATATGGATATGAGGGGTTAGTCATCTCCATGTACAATTGTCATACCGCCTATTACAAATATCTCAAACTGTACGAGGCAAACTGCCAATTGAAACAACATCGCAAAGATGTCAACAAGGATTAATACAAGCATGAGCGGCAATCTCGACGAGCTGTCAAATACCATCAAAACCCATTGTGTCAAATTCCAAGCAGCGCAAGATGAAATTTCTAAAGTCCTTGTCGGACAAAATGAAATGATCAAAAGTCTCCTCATCGCTTTGCTGGCAGATGGACATTTGCTGCTCGAAGGGCTGCCTGGGCTAGCCAAGACATTAGCCGTCACAACATTGGCTAAAGTCATCCAATGCGATTTCAAGCGCATCCAGTTTACTCCAGATCTCCTCCCCGCCGATTTGATTGGCACATCGATTTATAACCCTAAAGACGGCACATTTAGTATTAATAAAGGTCCAATCTTTACACAGATATTGCTGGCAGATGAGATCAACCGCGCGCCGGCGAAAGTGCAGTCTGCGCTTCTGGAAGTGATGCAAGAAAGGCATGTGACTATTGCTGGTACGACTTTTGCAGCTGAGGAACCCTATCTTGTGTTAGCTACACAAAACCCCATTGAACATGAAGGCACCTATCCTTTGCCCGAAGCACAAACCGATCGCTTCATGATGAAAGTCAAAGTAGATTACCCCACACAAAGTGAAGAGAAAGAAATTTTGCAACGCATGGGCACCTTAAGCAAGCCCCCAGAAGGGAAAGCTGTATTATCTGCGCATGATATTTTGGCAGCTCGCAAAGTGGTTAATGATATCTACATCGATGACAAAATCATCGACTATATTCTCAACATTGTCTTTGCAACACGTACGCCAGAGGCTTTTAATATCGATATTGGCGGCATGCTTCTTTATGGTGCTTCACCAAGGGCTAGCATTGCTCTAAAATTGACCGCAAAAGCACATGCGTTTCTCGCGGGGAGAGCATTTGTCACTCCTCACGATATCAAACAAGTCACCCATAACGTCTTACGCCACCGCTTGCGCCGCACTTACGAAGCAGAGGCTGAAGAGGTTTCGGCCGACGACATCATCGACACCATTCTTAGTGCGATACCTGTACCCTAGGAGGCACATGGTAGATACAAGCTCTAGCCTTTTAAAGAAAATCCGGCGGATTCAATTCCAAACCACCCACCTTGCTGATGATGTATTAGCTGGGGCCTACCGTTCCGCTTTTAGAGGACGTGGCATGGAATTCGAAGAGGTCAGAGAATATCAACCTGGCGATGAGATCCGCACTATCGATTGGAATGTTACTGCCAGGATGAATCATCCTTACGTGAAAAGCTTTAGAGAAGAGCGTGAAATCACCCTGACTTTAGCCGTCGATATCTCTTCCTCAACGCGCTTTGGAAGCGGACACCATCTCAAAAGTGATCTCATCGCCGAGATCGCCGCGGTCTTAGCCTTCTCGGCGATAAAAAATAATGACAAGGTGGCTTTACTACTATTCTCACAAGATGTAGAGAAATATTATCCTCCCAAAAAAGGACTGCGGCATGTCTTAAAAATCATCAGAGAATTATTAGTCACCACTCCGCGACACCAGGGCACTAATATCAGCGCAGCGCTCGCATTTTTAGGGCGAGTCAAACAACGCTCAGGCATTTGTTTTCTAATCTCGGATTTTATCTGCCAAGATTATTCGCATGAAGCTGCTATCATTGCCAAAGAACATGAATTGGTGTGTCTTGCCCTTTCAGATCCTACCGAAAGTCGCTTTCCAGCCATGGGATTGACGACATTATACGACCTCGAAACTGGTGTTGAATGTCTCATCGATACCGAATCAAGCCAAGTGCAAAAGGCCCTTAAAAGCAAAAGCGCTGAACGCATGGACAACAATAGGCAATTGATGCGCAAAGTTGGAGGAGACTTCTGTGAGATCCATACAGAACGTCCCTATCTGGCTCAATTGCGTAAATTTTTCTTGCTACGTCAAATGAGGCGCCGATGAAGAAATGCCTCGTTGTCCTTTTGTTAGCTTTAACCATGAGTGTCTATGCGATCGAGACAAAAACACCTCAAGGGCATTTCTCTGCGGAAGTCAAACTTTCTCCCATGCATTTACAGCTTAATGATCTGTTAAATGTAGAAATAGCTTTAACATTTCCACCGACATATCTTCCACAGATCGATCTTTTACGCAAAGACCTCTTCACCTTTGAAGGGCTCCAAGAACCTCCTTTTACGCTTGCCAGTGAAAACATTGCTGCTGCCCATCTACAAGAGGACGGCATGAACCAACAAATAATTACGTTTACACTAGCACCACAAATAACTGGTAAACACTATCTAGCATTTCGAAAAATTATCTTTCACTCCATGAAAAATGAGGAATTCCCAGCTGTTACACTAATTTCCAATGTATTCGAAGTGTCTGTCACAGCCCCACCCATCGATTTCAACTCACAAGATCTCATTGAACCATTATTACCCCTTTCTAAAGAGCTCCCAGTGAATATGACGATGGCAAATCGACATAAATACACGCGTAACCCTGCTTTGAAAGCGCACGAAGCCGCCCAAGCCTTAGTAACAATACAAAGGAAAACCTTACCTTGGGAAATGATTCTGGCTCTCATCACGGTAAGTGTGGTTTATGTGCTGATCACCAAATACCCTTCAAAAACACCACCTCCAAAAGTGGGTCTATCAGCTATAAGAGCCCCTTCGACGGTGGCCTTAGAACAATTGCAAGCATTGCTCGACAGTAAACTTATGGAAAAAAAAGATTATCAAAACTTCTTTTATACTTTAGATCATATCGTCCGCACTTACATCGACCGCAAATATCAACTTAATGCGCAGATGTTTACCACAAAGGAATTTGTAGAAAAGTCCATCACATCCTCAGCGATTGATGGTGAGACCAAACAAAAGCTAGCTGCTTTTTTTGAAAATTCCGATCGCGTGAAATTTGCGCGCTACAAACCCACCCAAGAAGAGTGCGCTACAGCTATGCATGCCGCACAGCAGTTCCTCGCAGAAGACAAATAACTGTTGCTAACCTATTTTTGCTTCTAAAGCTTTTACGGCGTCATCTTCATCATGAAAGATCTCGAACACTTTGTCCATTGCCGTCAAGCGGAACAAATTGCTCACACTAATGGTTAACCCAAAGATCACCAGATGGCCTTGCCGCGCTTTCACCCCTTTAGCACACGTGACAATAACACCAAGACCACTACTATCTAAAAATTCCACTAACGATAAATTCAGAGCAATGTAATTATTACCATCCATAATGAGCTCGTTAAGCTTGGTCTTAAAATCGACGCTACAGCTCGCATCGATACGTTTAGCTAACGGTCTCGCTACCACAATTTGTCCGATGTCTTTGCACTGAATTTCCATGAGTTTCCCCGGTTATTTATGCTTATTCCTCATCATCGTCTTTAAAACGATATCCCACTCCTCTTACCGTTTCGATCCAATGGAAGCTGGGCCCTAGTTTCTTACGCAATGAAGCAATATGCACATCGATATTGCGATCGACAACAAAAGCATCGCTGCTTTGAATATCGTCAAGCAACTGATTACGCGTCAGGACCTTACCTCTACTTTGCACTAAACGGCGCAGAATCCCAAATTCCGATAATGTCAGGGTTATATGTTTATCCTTCTTGCGCAACAAATAGCGGTCAACTTCCATAGTGAAAGGGCCGAACACAAGGTGCTGCGGGCCTTTTTCAGGCTCTTTGCCACGACGCAATACGGCGCGCACACGTGAGAAAAGGATTTTGGGTGAAAAGGGTTTGCTGACATAATCATCGGCACCGAGTTCTAAGCCTAACACCACATCTAGTTCTTCACTCTTTGCCGACAAAATAATGACTGGAATATTTTTCAGATCGGGGTTGGTTTTGATTTTGCGGCATACATCGAGTCCACTTTGTCCTGGTAGCATGATATCGAGGATGACAAGATCTGGTTTTTCACGTTCCACGGCGCGAAATCCATTTAAGCCGTCGACTTCAACACTTAGCTTATAGCCAGAAATTTCGGCATGCAGTTTTATTAGCGCCGCAATATCTTCTTCATCTTCAATGAGGAGAATTTTAGGTTTTTGCATAAGAATATATTACCTTTGGGGAGGCCTTGTTTTAATTACTTTGTTTATAGCTATCTCTTTATTTACATGCAAAGTGATTGTCGATCGCTCCAGACGAATAATCAATAAAACACCTTTTTGAAACACAGAGGCACAGAGAACACAGAGCGTTTGAGGTCTTGAGAAGCAATTACAAAGTTCTGTTTAATTGGATTTTGCAATTACGTTCCAAATAGATGAAACCAAACCTCTCTGTGTTCTCTGTGCCTCTGTGTTTCAAAATTCATTTTACACTCAGTCACTTGTCGATTTTCATAAATTTCATATTTTCTTTTAACCTTAAAAAGAGTATTCTCTTAATATTATTACGTTATTTTATTCTTAAAACGGCGCACAATATTTAGGGTTAGAATGTTTCTTGTCATTTTACTTTACGCTCTATTTGCAAGTGTTTTTACGATTGGCAAAACAGGCTTAGAGTTTTCCCAACCTCTTTTCTTTGTGGGCTCACGGATGTTCCTAGCGGGCTTATTGCTGCTTGCCTATCAGTTTAGCTGCAAACGCAGCGAATTCCTGTTTAGAAAAAGCGATTTCTGGAAAATCTTTGGTCTCTCTGTTTTTAATATCTATCTAACCAATGTCTTTGAATTTTGGGGGCTAAAGTATCTCACTTCGTTTAAGACTTGTTTCATTTACAGTCTATCTCCCTTTCTATCGGCGTTGCTGTCTTACTTTATGTTTGCCGAGAAAATGAGTTTGAAAAAGTGGATGGGACTGCTTGTGGGTTTCATTGGATTTTTACCTATCCTCATCAATCACTCTTCTACCGAAGAGGAAACTGGCCATCTATTTTTCTTCTCTTGGGCCGAATTGGCGGTGATGGGCGCCGCGATTTGCGCCGTTTATGGCTGGATCCTACTGCGTCAGCTCGTCAAAGACAGTGGCTACACTTCAATGATGGCCAATGGGTTGAGCATGACCTTGGGTGGCGCCATGGCCTTGATGCACTCCTATCTTGTCGAAGATTGGAATCCGGTACCTGTGACTGAAATGATGCCTTTTATGGAATGTGCGTTTTTATTGATCATCATCTCCAACTTGATTTGCTACAACTTATACGGTCATCTGTTAAAAAGCTATTCTGCCACCTTCATATCCTTTGCCGGCTTCATTACCCCTCTCTTCAGTGCTTTTTTTGGCTGGTATTACCTTGGCGAGGTGATCACCCTGCCATTTTATCTGTCGGCGGCTATCGTCTTTTGCGGCTTATTGATCTTCTATCAAGAAGAACTTAAAGAAGATTATCAGCTACCTGTTAGCGCTTCTTAAAAGTACTTGCAATAATGTGTAAGTTATGCGATTTTGTGGGCCAAATTAGACCCACTCAATTCTATGACAAGCAACTCCCAAATCCAATCAAATACCTTCCTATTGGACGAAAAGTCCATGTATCACGACCAACTCAATAAAGTTTTCGATCCTATTTTTTTTGAGTTCGATGGGGTCATGAAACGCTATGTAGCTTTTAACATATTTTTCATTGTCTTATGTATCGCTGAAGTTGTTCTGTTAGGCACTTTTTTTGCTTTGTTGGCTCAATCTTTAATTTTAGCACTAAGCTTAGCCGTAGTCTTTTTCACTTTCTTCGCCTACTTCACCCTGCGCATCTACTTCAAAACGAAAAAACCAGAACAATTGCGTCTGATCAAAGAAAACTACATAAGAAGCTGTAAAGTCCTTTTAAACTATCAAGAAGGGGTGACTGAACATTATGTCGCCCTAGCCAACGCATGCTGTAAGCTAGCCAACCGTTTACATGCCCGTGAATACGATTATTACCTACCCCCTAGATGGTTTGCCTCTTTCACTCCATGGCTGGAAAAATTCAGCTGCTGGTGGCACTGGGAAGATGTGCATTTTATGAAAGAACTGCTGCTTTTAGAAGCTGTCAACGAACACATCAAAATGGTAAAAAGTCAACCCACAAGTCTGGAAGCGCATGCTTCTTTAGCTAATGCCTACGTGATGCTTTCCGGACTCTATATCGATCCACGCAAAATGGAAGGCTATGATGATGATCGTTGGATCCCTGAAAACAAGTTTAGTGAGTTGTTCGATTTCAAGTTCAGAAGCACAGCAGAAAGGGCTATTGAAGAATTCAAGATTCTTGGCGAATATGCACCTGATGATCCATGGGTGCATAGTCAGTTAGCTTACAGCTACCACGACTTACAAATGCCTCATGAAGAGATCAAAGAATATGAGTCGATCCAAAAGCTCGTCCCTGATGATAAAGACAATTTATATAAGCTAGGCATGCTCTATTTCCAACAAGGCCTCAATGCTAAAGGCTTGCGCGTGTATGAAGAACTCAAAAAAGCTCATTATATCAAAGCTGAGAGTCTCATCAAATACTACGGTTCTTATACGACCTTCTAATTTATTGAGTCTTGCGTGCCTGTTTTTCCAACGATTGGACATGGACGAACTGGACTGATTAGACATCTTTCAGCGGGGATGTCCAATTCGTCCAGGTAGTCCAATCAGTCCAGTTCGTCCATGTCCAATTATTTTACGTTGTGAATTTCGTTGATTTTTTATTGCCTACTCCTCATTTTGCTATATTGGAATAAAGAAGGTGACGATTATGTTTTGCAAGCAATGTGGCGAAGGGATCGAAACACAAGCTAATTTTTGCCCAAATTGTGGCCAAAAGCTTAAAACTACCGCCGAACCGCAACAACCCACTCGAAAAGCAAGTAAAGCCGGCTTTTGGCTGAAATCCATTTTTACCCTGCTCTTCATATTCGGAGCTATCGGTGTCTATCTCTCAATATCCACAGCCGAACCTAGTGAAACCGTGGAAAATCAACTGCAGGCCCTACGCAATGACCATATCACCGAAGCCTATTATCACTATACCTCTAAAGCCTTTCAAGATTCTGTTTCACTAGAACATTTCCGCCAGTTTGTCCAACATTATCCCACCTTAACCAAATATACAGCCGCCCGCTATGTGCAGCTTAAACTCGACAAAAACATCAGCGCCTTAGATGTTTTACTGACACCAGTGCAGGGTCCGGACTTAAAAATCCAATACCGCTTGATTAAAGAAGGAGATAGCTGGAAAATCTTGGGTCTTAAACTGGAAGATCCCACTGTAAATGAAGCACACACTGCCCAAGAAACCGATCCTAAAGTAGAAGCCGCTCCTTTAAAAACAGAACCTTTTGATTCTCAACCCCTTTTAGAGGTCATTCAGAAACAACTCAATCAAATTCGTCAGAAAAATATCGAAAAAGCCTATAGCGATTACACTTCAAAAGACTTCCAAAAAACGACCACAGAGCAGGTCTTCAACAATTTTATCCAAGGTCATCCCGGTTTTTCCGATAACAAAGCGATCAATTTGGGACGTATCATGACCGTTGATAATAATGTTGTCACCTTTTCAGGGACCTTAACCACGAATACCGGACATACCTATCCTGTCGAATATAATCTCATCTCTGAAGACGGGACATGGAAGATTCTGCATATCGAAGTTGAAAAAGAAAGCACCAATCCCCCTAAGGAAGTCGCCCAAAAAGCCCCACTGCAATTTAATAAGTTTGTGTTAGGCAATCAAGTTAATGCCAACGGACTTGTAGCTAATCCGACAGTGATTTTTAATAAAGATTCGGGTCAAATTCACTTAAATCTCTATATCCATGACTCTGTTGCTGGCACGCAAATAGAAGTACTTTTTCAGCACATCGAAAGTAAATCTAAAGCCCCGCTTGTCACAGCACGGGTGCCTGATGATGGTGATGAAATCCTTTCCTTTGCATTTTCCCCTCCTGTCAATGGCTGGCCAAAAGGGCACTATCAAATTGAAGCAAAAGCGTCTAGCGGTGAACAAGGGACCGTGGATTTTTCGGTTGAATAATTCACATGCAGATTATTGCTGGAACATTTAAAAATAGGCCCATCACCACACCCAAGGGTTTGAAGACGCGCCCAACTTCTGGACGTCTACGCGAAACACTTTTTAACATATGTCAAAATGATATCGATAGCGCGCATTTCCTCGATCTATTTGCCGGCTCTGGAGCCATGGGATTAGAGGCGATTAGCCGTGGAGCAGCCTCTTCCACACTTGTCGATAACAGCAAAGAAAGTATTCGCTGCATCCAAAATAATGCACGTATCTTGCAAGTGGAAAGCCACACTGACATCATTTACGGCGACGTTTTCGAAGTGCTCGTTAAATTAGCCAAACGAGGGAAAGTTTATGATATCATCTATGCAGATCCTCCCTATGATACGATCCAAAAGGATGACACCGAAGAACATTCCTATAGCGCACAAGTGCTGAAATTCATCGACGGTCATAATCATCTGCTCAAGGCTGGCGGCTCACTTTTTCTTGAAGATGCTGTTACAGCATTGCCAGAAAATGAAACACTGCATAACCTCACGCTTAAAAGCTCTCGTCGCATGGGGCGTTCATCCCTTCAACACTATATCGTCAAGGATGTGTCATGAGAAGTGCATTATATCCAGGGGTCTTTGATCCACCTACTACCGGTCATATAGAAATTATCCAGCGCGCAGCTCAGCTTTTTGACAAACTATATGTGGCTGTATCCACTCAAACAGGTAAAAGGACGTGCTTCTTCACTGCCGATGAAAGGAGGGATTTAATCCGCACAGCCACCACAGCCTTAAACAATGTTGAAATCATCACTTTTTCTGGGCTGGCTGTTGATTGTGCCAAGAATTTAAACATCAACGTACTCGTACGGGGATTGCGCAATGGCACCGACTTCGATTATGAGTATCAAATGGCAGCGGCAAATCGTCAAATGACAGGTGTCGAAACAGTATTTCTCGTTTCATCACCCAAAGATCTCCACCTTAGCTCAACGCTCATCCGCGAAATTGCAACCAATGGCAGGCGCTTGCATGATTTCGTCCCTAAAACGATTGAAGAGCAGGTCTTCAAGCGCCTATCGCAATCAAATCCTTCCAGAGCCTGTGATAAGAGAATCTAAGGGCATTAAAGTCTGATACTACTACTGTTAATCAAGCTTTGTGGTCCTCGGAGCTTTCCCCAAAGAGGGAATCGAAACGCTTTTTGGGGTCCACATTGCCACCAGCATCATCCACATCGTCGCCAAACAGACGCTTTGCCACGGACCCACTATCTACTTTCTTGGCAGGGGCTTGTCCAAGCAGTTTAAAATCTTCACAGAAGTTTGTAGCTGTGCGATCGGCTACATAATCTGTACCTGGCACAGCGCAATCATTGGGTTGACCCGGTTTATAATAGATACAATTTTTGCAGCAATGCAAAGCTGCATTACACACATCGCAGATAGCCCGAAATGACAACTTTCCCCATGAGGGTTCATCAAGCGTTGCACCACAATTCCAACATTTCATTCCACATCATCCCATGCACGATTTTCTTGGGGGGTTTTCTTCTTATCAAGCAGCTTATCTTCTGCATAGGATTGAAGGACGAGAGACTTGCCTTCCGCAGTGTATTTGTTGAATTTGCCATGTCGTTTACCTGCATTATATTCTGCTTCAAAGATAAGCACTCCACTCTTGCTCCACTCCTTGCAAAGACCATTCAGCTTGCCATGGCAATAGTTGTAGAGACTGATGAGCTGTCCATTGGTAGCAAAGGTTTTTTCTTCCCCTTCCTTTAGATCTTCAACAAAGAGCACTTGCTTTTTGATAACTCCATTGGGGTGGTATTCATAGGCCATTCCATTTTGGTTATCGTGGTGAAATTCTGCCGCGATGCTAATGCGTCCCTCATGATTGTATACAGTGACAATCCCTTCTTTGAGCCCTTTTTGGTAAGGGGTGCTACCCACTTTGGTGCCAGCTTGGTTATATTCCGAGACTTCCCCTTCAAGCAATCCATTCACGTAATTAGCTTCCAATGCTTTGACTTTACCAAAGAAGTCATCTAAAGGATAATAAACCTGATGCAGCCCATCCAGCTCATTGTTTTTATAGTGATAAACGTATTCACTGTCATCTGCTTTGCGGATATAATAGCGCCCTTCTAGCGAACCCTCATGATAATGAGCCTCCTCGAGGATCTCTCCAGCATTATCCCACAACACCTTTTTGCCATGGAGAATCCCATCGCGGTATTCCATGAGGATTTTACTTTGGCCATCAGGGAAATATCCCTTTTGTTCCCCGTGCAACTTCCCATCTTGGTAATTCATCATACGCGCAATCTGTTGTGGGTGCTCATTTTCTATAGGATAGTAAACCCGTTGCTCACCGATAGGCAAACCACTTGCATAGTGTGAAACTTGCTGGGGAGCACCATCTTCAAACCAAGAGAGCCATTCTCCATCCAATTTACCAGCCACATATTGTCCTTTACTCGTCATCTTACCATTGGCATGAAATTCTTCCACAATACCATCAAGATTCCCGTTAATATGCTGAGAAACATTTTTTACAGTGCCATCCTCAAACCACTCTCGATGGCTCCCATGTTTGACGCCATTCACATATTCACTTTGTGTTTTGAGTTTGCCGTTGTCATACCATTCTTGGGTTGTCCCTTCCAATAGCCCCTGCAGATAGACAGCTTCGCTGGCTTTTTGTCCATTCGCATACCAGGTGTGACTCGGACCCTGTTTTTTACCTTGATCGTAGGTGATAGATACTGCTAGCTTGCCATCAGGATACCATTCCTCATAGACGCCATCTTTTTTACCACTTTTATATAGTGTTCGCAGTTTAGGTGTATTGTCAGCATAATGTTCTTGTTGCAAACCATCAAAATCGCCCCTCACGTACATGTATTGGCGCTGCACTTCCCCTTCAGGATAGTACTCCAAAAATTCGCCCTCGTGGACTCCATTGACCAAATAATATTGCTTTTTCAGTTTTCCAGCTGGAGTGTATTCTTTAACGGGCTCGACGAGCCTGCCGTAATCGTCATAATTGGCAATCCCAATCACTTTACCTTCAGGAGTGCTTTTGGTATGTTTACCTACAGGATTTCCTGCCACATAACGTCCCTCTCCGATGAGGATACCCTCAATAGAATAGTAGCATTCAGCACCCTGTTTTTTACCTTCGACGTAGCCCACGCGATAGCATTCTTTGCCATTATCATAGTACTGAACGTATGTACCATACGGTTGCCCCTGCCGGAAATCTTGCACTTCGGCCATGACTCCATTAGGATGATAGCGTGTTAAAGCATGGCGTTGTCGTTCGCTATTCAGCAACCCTTTTGTATAAAGAGCGACACGTTTAACTTTGCCATCCGGGTACCATTCGATGGATTCTCCAGTTAATAAACCATCTTTGTAGTGACGAGAGGCTGCTTTTTTTTCCTCTTCGAAATATTGTGTCACTTCTCCCGTAATGACCCCATGACTATAATGTGAGCGCTCGGCGATATCTCCATTAGCATGATATTTCTCCGCAGCTCCATCGTAAATTCCATGTTTTATAGGAACAAAAGACTTCAACAAGCCATTAGCATAAAAAGATTTCACACTATGAAAGGGAACGTTTTTGTTATAAAAGGCAATTGTGTCAGCGCTCCCTTCTGGGCTGTAAACCACAGAAGGACCATGAAGCATAAATGCGTAGCTGCCGGCATCATCTGGAGGAAGGGCTAACAAGTCCGTTTCACTATACAGAGATCCCTCTGCTCTATATACCAGAAGCTTGACAGGCGATTTCTGTTCGGTACCTTGCATAGGCTCTAACAATAACACTTTTTTTGGCGACCCATTTTCATACGCTTCCAAAATTTCCGGCACCCAATTGGGTTGGCGCATTTTCAACTTTGTTGATGGTGTAGGTATATGTGAACTTTCTTGAAGAGCTGCCTTGTTGGCAGTTTCTTGCGCAGCTAAAGAGCTGACGGATATAGAGCTAGCAATAAAAATCACAGCAATAAAAAGGAACCGATCCATGAGTAAGCCCGTTTTGTTTAATCTCGATTTTTCACAATTTTGGAAGTGCCACCGTCTCAACTTCATCTTGGGGCAATTGATAAGCTGCAGCACTACCAATTAGAAATAATCCCCCTAGAATAGCTAATGCTTTAGCTGGAGCGTCATCGGTGAAACAAGTAGCTAACACTCCTCCACCTACCTGTCCAATTCCTTCCGAAATGCACCATACCATTCCCATCAAGAAAGCAATCACCATCCCCTTTTGCTCCGGAGCCAATTGGGTTCCAAGCGAAATAGCCACAGGCTGCACCACCCCCACAGCAGCTCCCAAAATAAATAATAAGCTCAACAATGCCACATTGCTGTAAGCAGGAACAAATAGCAGGGTATAAAAGGCACACATCCCGATCAACATCGAAATCAATATCACCAGACGACTAGAAAAACGATCTGCTAAGTGACCTGCTGGAATCATCATTAAAGCCCCACCTAAGATAAACATCATATGCCCTCCTCCAAAAGAAATCCAGGGAGCATAACCACGTGAGCTAAGTAGATCGGGAAGCAAAAACATCGTCCCCCATAACATACTTGCATTACATACTTGCGTAAAATAAAGCAGACGCAAGTCTCTATGGCGAAAAAAATTAATAAAAACTTTTAAATCAAAATGCTTGTTGGCTGTCAACACATTGGCTGGTTTCGGAGAGACTAAACTGATAAAGGCCACTAATACCAGAGCTACCGTAGGGATCGCCAACCAGACCACATGACCATCGAACCATTGATGAAAGGAAGTGAATAAAATCTGACTAAAAGCCATCCCAAAAGCACCGCCAGACGTAAACAACGAGATTAATAAGCCCTTACTTTTCGGTGATAATTCACTCATCATACTAGCTGCGGAAGGATGGAAGGCACCAGAACCAGCACAAGTGCATAGATAGAGCGCGAATAGACACAAATAATTGTCGGTGTAGACAAAACAGGCACTTGCCGCCGTAGCCAGCAAGCCGCCCAAAATTAGCGCTTTGCGGTAGCCCCTATCACTTAGGGAACCGAAAAGAACTTGCAAACCTTCTCCTACAAAAGCACAGATACCGCCAATCAAGCCTGCTATGGCCAGATCGAGATGAGCTAACGTCTTATACACGGGCCAGATGCCAATCATGACATCAACCATAAAATGGCCCAGACATACGATGATGACAGCCAGTAACAATGTTTTTTTCGAAGAGATCATAAAAATGCTATTAGTTTTATAAATTATATAATGCCATATAACAGTATACCTAATTATTGCATTTTTTGGTAACTAATTAATTTATTTCATGAAATTAGTTTTTCGGGCAAGGGCACGCACGGTACATGTTCACGTTCGGTATAGCTTTCGTGCCCGTGTGCGTGCCCGTGCCCGTGCCCGAATTTATCTACCCGCTATCTTTAGAACTTTTAACCTTAATTAACGTTGCCGATCACGTTTTCATTCCCACTCTTCTTTCGGGCACCGGCACGGGCACGCACACGGGCACGAAAGCTACACTCTCCCTGAACATGTACCACGCACGCGCCTCCTAATTACCCATAAGTCCGCATTGCATTAAAAACACTATTCTGAAACACAGAGGCACAGAGAACATAGAGAGGGAAATTTTGTTTCGTTAAATACATATAGAGACTTCTCCATATAGAGACTTCTCCATCCTCTCTGTGTCCTCTGTGTCTCTGTGTTTCAAAAATATGGTTTGATGCAATGCGGACTTATGGGTAATAGCATGGGGGCACGAAATTCATTAGGTCATGCAAGATATCTAGATAAATAGGCATAAAGGCTGAGACACCGACCGTATAGCTTAAAAAAAACTTGAAAGTTTACACCCTGAATGTTAAGAAAGAAATTAGACAAAAACCAAACTTCATTTAGGAGATTTCCCATGAAAAAAATCAATAAGCCTGATCTGAAAAAGTTGGCCTTACTAGGTCTAGCAGGTGGCACAATCATAGCTTCGCAGCAAGCTTCAGCTGATCAGTTACAAGATCTCAATAACTATGGCACTCTATTAGCATTTGCTGGTTGTGGTGGCGGAAGCTGCGGTGCCAAGCTCCCAGTTCCACCTCAAACAGCAGGAAGAGAAACTGCTTGGAATGGCAGCTACAACCAAAGCGGACAAAACTATTACTCTGATTACCAACAACCTTCACATGGTTGCGGTTCATCTTCACAACAATGGCAATCCTACAACTATCAACAACCATCTCACGGCTGTGGATCTGCTCAACCAGCGCCATCCTACTACACCAACGCACAACCACAGCAATCTCATGGTTGTGGCGCAGCTCAGCCCGCTCCTTCATACTACACCAACTACCAACCGCAACAATCGCATGGCTGTGGCGCAGCTCAACCAGCACCACAAGCGCAAGCTTCCTACCAAAATAACAATTCCCAAGGATGGAATCGCTATACTGCAGATGCAGCCCCTACTTCCACAGATCAATCTACCATGCCAGCTCCCGCACCTGTAAAACCTGTAAAGCCAGGACAGCCAATGCCAACAGATCCAACTGCGCCACAAACGCCTCCTCCTGCTTCATACAACAACAGCAATGCACGCAATAATAACACCAGTCTTTCTGCCTATTTCACAGCCGATGCGAGCAAGCCTGCTACTCAACAAGCTAGCGACAAACAAGCTCCAATGTCTGAAAGCGAGCTAGTATCCAAGCTTAATAGCGAAGGTAAAGCCACTTTTCAAAGCTTAGATCCTGCTGGCAAAGCTTTGGCTCTCAAGTTAGCTAACCAAACTTGCAAAGGTCAAAACGACTGCAAAGGCTTAAATTCCTGCAAAACAGCTAACAACAGCTGCGCTGGCAATGGCAGCTGCAAAGGGACAAGCAAAGGACCTTTCACAGACAAAAATACAGCTGTAAAAGTAGCAGCTAAAAAAATGAGCGACAAGCGTGTCAACGCAGCTTCTCCAAGCTAATTGGAGAAGTTATGCCATCACCTCTCGAACTCTATATTCGAGAGAATGGCATTTTATTTTCTGTCCGTGTAATTTATTAGCCGGCATCAGCCGGCTAATTTTTAAGTAAAACAAGGAGAATTTTAATGAAAAAGTCCAAACTAACAAAACTCGCCTTACTCGGCATGGCCGGTGGTGTACTCGCTGCTGCACAGCCAAGCTTAGAAGGTGTCCAAGATAATAATTCTATCGACATCCAACACCTCATAGCAATGCCAAAATGTGCCGCGCATGGATGTGCCTCTTTAACGGCTGATTCTGACGCCCCTACTAAAGCAAGTGATGATAAAGCCAATGGGGTCGATTTAGACGATGACACCGATCAACCCAAAACCGATGATAAAACAAAAAATAGCACCCCTAAAAAATCGGACGCTCCAGCAGCTTCGAAATATATGCTTCAATGCTAAATTGGGTGTTAATGAACGTGCACTGTAAGCGGCAAAAGGACCTAAAGAGGTAATTGCATAAGTCTCTTTTAATCGATTTTTGGATAATTTCAAGGAGAGAATGATCAAGATGGTACCAGAAGATTTGTCTTGAGCATGTATACCGAACGTGATTCAAAAGTTGGCATTTCCAGCTGCGCGAAAATCCCCGCGGATCAAATATCCCAAGCGACCCAATATTAGCAATATGGGGTCGCTTGGGATATTCGATCCCCGGAGTTTTGGCGCGCTCGAAATGCCAACTTTTGAGTCACATTCGATATACTTTAATAAATAAAAACTTTCTTCGCGTTATCTTCGCTTACTTCGCGACCTTCGCGGTTAAATAGTGCGCTACTCTAATTTGTGATGAGGGTTATTTTTCCTCCACGCAAAAAAGCTTTTTGTATATCATACATATTTTATCTGGTAACAACCATGCAACGTCGATCATCACTCCCCAATTTAGGCATCGGCATAGGGCTGCGCATCCCGCACTATGAGGACATCTTTACACAACAGCCTAATATCGACTGGTTTGAAATCATCAGTGAAAATTTTATGGTTGATGGAGGCAAGCCACTCGAAAATCTACATCGCATACTCGAAAGATATCCCGTCGTACAGCATGGAGTATCTTTAGCTATAGGCAGTCCAGATCCCCTCGATTTTGAATATCTCAAGCAACTCAAAGCCCTGACCAAAATTACTAAGACTCCATGGGTTTCCGACCATCTATGTTGGGGACGGCTTCCTGGGGCACATTATCACGATTTACTTCCCTTGCCCTATACAAAAGAAGTCATCAACTATGTAGCTGAGCGTGCCCGCATTGTACAAGATTATCTCGAATTGCCATTTGCCCTCGAAAACTTATCTTCATATGTCGCCTTCCGTAAGGATGAAATGACTGAATGGGAATTTTATAGCGCCGTCGTAGAAAAAGCTGACATCTTTATGATGCTCGATGTAAACAACATTTATGTCTCTAGTCGCAATCACGGTTTCGACCCCAAGGAATATTATACAAACATCCCTCTCGACCGCGTGATACAAATCCATCTCGCTGGGCATAGCGATTATGATGCTTATGTTTTAGACACACATGATAACTATGTTAGAGATGAAGTGTGGAAGATCTATGCCGACGTTTACCCTCTTACAGGAGGGGTATCGACATTACTCGAATGGGATGATAAATTCATTAGCTTCCAAGACACCTGGGATGAAGCCCTTAAAGCCAAACAATTCCAACAAGATATCCATCAGCGTCATCCTCATTTAGCTAAAGCTGGTTTGCAGGAGCTATGCAAATGACCTATGATGCTAAAGTACCCACACTTTTGAAGCGCGAGCAACAGTGGTTTGGAGGTATCATCGGACGCCCTATCGATGAAGATAGCCGCATGAACCCCATCGCCCCTTCTGGCGAACCTATGGAAATAGAAGCAGCGGACCATATTGCACCCAGTCCCACACTGAGACCTGCGCAACGCATCCAAATATACAACCAACAATACTGGTGGCGTCTGCTCAATACATTGCATGATTCTTTTCCCATGCTTACGCGTCTATTTGGTTATTATGATTTCAACAAAACCATTGGCATTCCCTATTTAGTCAAAAATCCACCACACCATTGGTCGTTGAATTTATTAGGAGATCATTTATTGCAATGGCTAGAAGGCTGCTATCATGCTAAAGACAAAAAACTCGTATGCAATGCTGCCCATTTAGATTGGGCCTTCAGCCATAGCTTTGTGGCAGGGCAACGCCCTCCTATCACCGTTGAGCAGCTATCAAATGCTGAAGAGAGAGAACAAATCTTAAGCCAAACCATTTATTTACAGCCCCATATCCACTTATTTCAGATGGAACACCATCTGTTTAATTTTAGAAACGAATTTTTAAAAGAAAATCCTGAATATTGGCTGACAAATGATTTCCCCAAACTTGAACGCGACAAAACTTATCTCTTCATTCTATACCGCAATGCAAAAAAAGATATTTCATGGAAAGAAATCTCTCTTGGAGAATATCATTTGCTAAGCTTCTTCAAGCAGGGAGCGACAATAGAAAACGCATGTGATTGGCTTGAAAAACAAGACGACACCTTGTGCGAAGAAGCCACGAACAATTTACAACTATGGTTCCAAGAATGGTCCCAGCGGGGATGGCTTTCTCTTTCCCCATCACTTACACCCGCCTTATGACACCTCGTGAAGCCGCATATTGCGCCCTATTAGCCTCATTACGCCAGGAAAACTTCATCACCCATTCGCTTGAAGCATGGCAACAAAAACATCATCCCTCCTCACTAGACTTTGCCTTCGCCCTAGAAATAGCCTCTGGCTCTGCTCGTATGGCTCTTGCTTTAGACCATATTGCCGCACAACTTTCTACCCATCAAAAACTGTCACTCAAATTGAAAGAGCGCGCTCTATTGCGTACCGCCATTTATCAACATTACTACATGGATAAAGTGCCCCTTTACGCCATTGTCAATGAAACCATCAACATCGGTAAAAAATATTGTCATCGCACATTTGTCAGTTACCTCAATGCCATGCTGCGACAATTAAATGTCATATCACCGACCCTCCCAACTGGTGACTCTACACATAATTTAAGTGTCCGCTATTCCTATCCTGAATATTTTGTCCAGCAGCTAGTGAAAGACTATGGACAAGCAACCACCATCGACATCCTCAATGCTGGCAATCAACGTCCTGTCACCATGGTGCGGTTACGTCCCGGTATGCATTTAGAAGGAGATGCCTTTAGACAACTTACCCCTCTTAAACACGCCGAGCTTCCCGTCGCGATTTGCTATTTGCAAAATGTTATGATTGACATAGCAGCTTCTCCAGGGTGTTACATCCAAAATGCCACACCAGCCACATTAATTGCCGATTTAGCCCAGCTGAGTCCGACGCCCCAACGCATTTTAGATTTATGTGCCTCGCCTGGAGGCAAATTACTTGCAGCCCACGATGCCTTCCCTCAAGCTACTTTGTACGCCAATGATATCTCTCCCGATAAACTGCAACGCCTCACACAAAATCTAATCAAATATAAAACATCGGCCCAATTGTCGTGTGGACAAGGAGAAGATTACCCCACCAACGAACAATTTGATATCGTCATTTTAGATGTACCTTGCAGCAATAGTGGTGTGTTAAACAAACGTTCAGAGGCACGCTGGCGCTTAACACCGGAAGCCTTGCAACAATTAAAGTTAACACAGCAAAAACTGTTAGCACACGCCTCCAAATTGATCAACAAAGAGGGTGTGCTTTGGTATCTAACGTGCAGTATTCTTAAAGAGGAAAACGAACAGCTGCTAGCAGCGTTTTGTCAGCAGCATGCCATGAGAATAACCTATTCCCGCACCGTCTTGCCCAATGTGGAAGGATGGGATGGAGGCTATGCTTGCTTATTGCAAAAAAGCTAACAACAGCAGCCAGTGCTTGATACGGGCTTTTGTTGGCTTGGCGGCAAGGCTATCGCACTGATCAGGCGTCCTCCCAAATCCTTGACTATGCCAACCGCTTCACGACCGATCCACAATCCAAGAAATAAACCACAAAAAGGCACATAAAATTGAGGATCATGGCGCATGTGAGCCCCTATGAAGGTAGCTGTGGCAACAGTGCCGATTTCAGAAGGGAAGCGCATTCCGGAAAGAAAATCCATATAACCTTGCGCACACACAGGTTTGCTTTCCCCTGCTGGAAATAGAGGCTTCTTTAACCAAGAGCAGGAGAAGGCATATCCTCCACCAACGATAATACCTAAACCTAGACTGACACCAAAATGCATAGGGGCAATCCATGCCGCAAAGATGCCGATAGCAACGCGACAGATGCGGTCAATAATCTTAAGCCAGGGCGATGCCTTGGAGGTTGGCTGACAACAACTAGTTTGATTTACGTCCGCCACAGGTTCCTTGGGTGCTACGAGTGCAGCGGGTGCAACAACAACAGAAGATAAATGCATGATGATAAACCTCTCATATTATGCTTAAGACACTATTAAAAAAATAAGTTTTTGTAAAGTCTTAAGATAAATTTGGAGCTTGCAATATGACCTTCAGAATTTTATATTCAATCATGTCGAAAAGAAACAATACTCACTGCACCCTAACCACAGCCTATCATGCTCTATAAACGTCATCATGAGTTACATTGGCTTGAATTCGAACTGCTGGCCGATTGTCCAATCATTCACGGATCGTTTCTACGCCATGGAGGAACAAGCACAGGCCCCTTAGGCAGTCTCAATCTAGGCAAAAGTAGAGGCGATCTACCTGAAAATGTTAGTGCAAACATAAAAAAAGTTGCCGATACCCTCTCTTTACCCGATATACTCTCGGCTAGAATCTGTCACGGTGACGCCATCACGGCGGTCAATAACGCTCACCTAATCCCTCCCATGAGCGATGGATTGTCCACCAGCACACCCCATTTAGGCCTGATGGTTACCCAAGCCGATTGCCAAGCAGCCATCTTCTATGACCCTATCCGCCATGCTTTAGCGAATGTCCATTGTGGCTGGAGGGGCAATGTACAAAATATCTATGCCGCTACAGTGAATCACATGCAGCAAGTCTATGGCTCCATGCCTGCCGATCTCATCGTGTGTATTTCGCCAAGTTTAGGACCCGATAGCTCCCAGTTCATTAACTATAAAGAGGAATTGCCTGCCGATTTTTGTGCTTTCCAAATCAAAGCCGAATATTTTGACCTGTGGGCAATTAGTGAATGGCAACTTACAACAGCTGGCATACTCCCACACCACATTCAAATTGCCCGCATAGACACTTTTGCCCATCCAGCAGACTACTTTTCTCACCGCCGTAACCCTCAGTGCGGCCGTCAGGCTACGATCTGTGCTTTGCGAACAAGATGACTCAAGAAATTATTTTCAATTTAATACTTCACGCATTAGACTGCAAGTTTACCACACAGGAGGATCTATGCAAAAGCTATCCCTTTGCAGTTTACTATTGGGTTTCTGTTTCTTGCACACCCAAACCGTGCAAGCTGATTGGGTCAATGGGTATTATGTTGAGCCAGCACCTGCTGTGGTTGTCGAACCTGCCCCTGTAGTAGTCGCAGAACCTGCTCCTGTTGTTGTGAGCGGTGGATATTACGGCGGCGCCGTATGGGGAAATGATCATTGGCATGGTTATCATGATGGCCATTATTCCTATCACTATGATAACTACCATTATGATGATCATCATCATTATGGTAATGAGTATCATGGGGAAAGAGAAGGCGGCCACCGACGATAAGCTAGCAGAAAACATGCACTTCTCAGTTTCTTGCAATTTAATTCTTTTTTTTGTATAATCTCTCTTATTTTATATTACACAACACACTTTTATTGCAGGTTTATCATGTTGTTACTTGTTTGTGCTTTACTTCCCATTCTTTGCTTAAGCACTATTAATTCAATTAACGCACACACAGAAACATCGCCTGCCATCATAAAAAGTGAATGGATTAGCCCTCCCCTAACGAACTTCGACTGTCATGGTTCTAGCTTACTTGAAACGACTCCTGGATCTCTCTGCGCTGTCTGGAAAGGGGGTCCAGGGAAAGGGAAATGCAACTTTGAGATGACCCAAAATGTGGGCATCTGGTTGTCCAATTACCAACAAGGACAATGGTCAGAACCACAGCAGATCATCCAATCCCCCAACAGTGTCACCTGGACTCCTATCTTAAGTAAATTGCCCTCCGGCGAGCTTCTCCTATTTTATCGCCTTGGACCATTCCCTTGGCAATCTATTTCTCTCCTCAAACGCTCTATAGATGATGGAAAAACCTGGAGTGCTCCCGAAGTCTTAAGCTCAGGCATCATAGGACCTACCCGTTCTTCGCCGCTTATTGATGCCAATGGAATGATGATCTGCGGCTCCTCATCAGAAAACGGCTCTCCTGATGATGAGTTCAAATCTACCGCTTGTTGGATTGAAATGTCTTCGGATGGAAATCACTGGACAAAGCATGGTCCTTTGGAATTACCCGGCAAAAAATTCGGTGTGATTGAGCCCACCTTATTCCACGATGTTCAGGGAAACCTCAGGATGTTATGCCGCGATCGTGCACATCGCGTCGGGGAAGAGGGGTGGATCCAGATGGCGACCTCTTTTGATGGAGGAAAAAGCTGGACACCATTCGAAAAGACTTCGTTACCCAATCCAGATGCAGCTTTTGATAGCGTCGATTTAGGCCAAGGCAGAGTCTTGTTAGTCTACAATCATTCCCACAAAAATCGCTTCCCATTAAGTGTAGCGCTCACTACAGATGGTGGTGACACATGGGCACCTATTCTAACATTAGAAAATACGTCTGGTGAATTTCCTTCCCTATGCCTTGCCGCTGATGGGATGGTGCACATGTGTTATTCCTCGATCCCCGCAGGAGCCACGCAAAGACGTATCAAGCATGTCGTTCTAGATCCAGCGCGTCTGTAGAATCATTGGGGTCAGGCATGTGATTATGTGATTTGAGCGGGAAAAAGCCCCTCGCCATCAATGGTCCTCAAATCGCAAAATCGCATGCCTGACCCCAATGATGCTGCCCCCAATTTATTACACACTATTAGAAAGCTTACTTTTGAGGGCCTGCAGATCGACCTCCTCCACGTTTGTAATATGCTTACAAATCTCCATTAGCAATTGATCTTGCCTACGTCCTTTAACAAGCGCTTCAGTATAAGGCATGCAACTAAAGGTCACCATCGAATATTTCGACAAGAATTCTTCAGGGTAAGCGGCTTCTAGAGCACCCTCTAACTTGCTTTTCAGCTTAAACAGCGGATCGCTAACCCTTTCGCGTAGCTCAACAAAGTTATCAAAGGAAAGCTCAGCAATAGCATCTGTATTTGCCCTTCGCCCTTGCTCATAAGCATGGAATATCAAATCCCACTTCCCCGCATGTTCATCAATACAACGACTAAGAAAGGCACAGTTCTCAAATCCACAATTCAAACCTTGACCATAGAATGGAACAATACCATGTGCAGCATCACCTATTAACAAGATTTTGTTTTGAAAGGACCATGGATCGATTTTCACCGTCGTCAAGCGCCCCACAGGATACTCAATCATTTGTCTAAAGAAATCTTTCATTAAAGGCAGAGCATCGCTAAACTCGCGTTGAAAGAACGCAACAGCCGCATCCTGCTGCTTGAGATGTGCAAAGCTCCTTTCTCCCTCGTGGGGTAAAAAAAGTGTGCAGGTAAAAGAACCATCAGGATTTGGCAAGGCGACCATTAAATGCCCACCTCTTGGCCACAAATGTAAAGCATTTTTTTCCAGCAGGTGACCTTGTGACGCAGGAATCGTCAACTCTTTATAATCGTAATCAAGGTGTTGTTGCGAAAAATTAGTGTAGGGCACACGCAAAAGAGAGGTGCGGATCGCCGACCACATCCCTTCTGCACCAAAAGTAATCGATAAAGGTCTTTTATGCATTAATTTTGAACGCATATTTTGGAAAAGAATTGTCTGTGCTTTAAGATCAATACCCAAGCAATTTTCGTTATAATGAAATCTGATATTAGAGTTCATTGCAGCTTCATCTAATAATACTTTATTTAGCTCCATCCGAGTGATTGAATAAATCAAACGATCTGCACGTGGACTATATGGAATGAAATGCTGCCGTGCATCTTTATCGTGCACGAGGCGCCCTTTCATCTGCACAGCATGTGGCAAGAGCTGTTTATTCACACCTACCTCATTGAGTGCACAAAGACCGCGTGTTGATAGAGCCAAATTGATAGAGCGCCCTTCAGGCTCCATATGAGAGCGAGGATCCCCTCTCTTTTCAAACACATCGACACTGTATCCTTTTTTTGCCAAATGAAGCGCTAAAAGAGTACCCACAGGGCCTCCTCCGACAATTGTGAGCTCTTCTTTGACACCATGATTTGTTTTCACTTGTCAGCCTCTTGTTTTAAAAATCGGTAGAGTTCATAGACGTCACTAAAGGTGTTATATAAAGGCACAGGTGCAATACGAAGACGATTGGGAGGACGTAAATCACAGATAAAACCGGCACACTTAAGGCGTTCCAATAGATCTCCTGCTTGATGTTTGACTAAAAGCGTCAATTGGCACCCTCTTTCTGAAGCTTGTTGGGGCGTTATCACCGATAAATTTGGATGATCCACAGCATTAACGAGGAATTCTAGATACCCTGTTAGCCGGATACTTTTTTCACGCAAACGCTTCATTCCTGCTTGTTGAAAAATATCTAATGAGGCTCTTAGGCAAGCTAAAGATAATATCGAAGGATTACTCAACTGCCACCCTTCGGCACCTTCAATGGGCTTAAACTCGAGATTATTCATAAACCGGGTCTGTAATTCATGCCCCCACCACCCTGCAAGCCTTGGCAAATCATCCTTATGATGCTTTTGATGAACAAAACACCCTCCGATAGTGCCAGGACCTCCATTAAGATATTTATAGGAACACCAAACTGCAAAGTCCACTTGATCCTCATGCAATGTCAACTCTCGATTTCCCATTGCATGTGCAAGATCGAATCCAACGACACATCCTTGTTGATGTGCCATCTTAGTAATATGAGCAATATCAAAGGCTTGTCCACTGTAATAATTGATCGCTTCCATCATGACAAGCGCGATGGATGCACCTTCGTTGTGCAAAATTGTATCTATCTCTTCAGCAGGTACAATCCCTTTGTTAGAAGCCGGCAGCACCACAATTGCCTTGGCTGGATCTAAACCATGGAATTTTACTACGGAACAAAGGGCATAATAATCCGATGGAAATAGATTGGCATTAATGAGAATCTTATACCTTGTAGCTGTGGGACGATAAAAGGAGACGAGCATCAAATGCAAATTCACCGTTAAACTATTCATAAAGACAACTTCGGTGGGCTTCCCTCCTATTAAATCAGCGGCCTTATCTGTTAATAACTGCTGGTAGAGAATCCATGGAGAACCATTTTGATGGTGTCCTTCAACACCTAAATATTTCCATGTCTCCAGCTCTTTCATAACATATGGAACGACATCTTTAGGTTGGGCTCCAAGTGAATTGCCTGTGAAATAATGTGTATCTTGTCCATTACTTTGCTTTGGAATATAAAACTTATCCCTGAAGTCTCGCAACACATCCTTTTGATCTTGCAGCAACGCATAGTCTGCATCTAAAGCATAGCTTTCCATCGCACACCTATTTCTCTTTAATGACAGAAAATAATGGAATGTAGCTGGCTGGTAGTAAGAGCATGGGAATAAGATACAAATCCGCAAACACATCATACTTTTCAACTGTTGCCTGCAAATAATGCACACCAGAAGAGCCTCCAGTGCCTTTTTTCCAGCCAATCAACTTTTGGACCATTAAGCTATGCCTATAGCGCCACAACAAAAAGCTCGCATTGACATCCATGACTTCAGTGAGCAATAGATCCGACACATGTAGCAAGGGATGGTTTCGATAAAGACGGATGAACAATGCCCCCAGAAATGCCTTATAAGCAAGGCGATGTTCGCCACGCTGCAACGATGCTTCATACTCGGCCTGAACAAAATGTTGCTGAAAAATCGCTTGTAGCTCCTCGATGCGCTTAGATACCCCAGGAGTGTCATCCACACTTTTTTTAGCATCTAATATCATCTGCTCAAAAGCCTCTTGAAAGGCGAATTGAAAGTCATAATGCTCTGTTTTAAGATAAGGTAGTGTCTGCAACCATCTCTCTACATGATCAAATAATGAAAGCTCGCTTTCAACGCGACGTAAGATTTCCTGCTGATCGTGCTTTGCTCCGAATTCATAGGGGCATTTAGCATACGGCACTCTCTCATCTCGCTTGATGCCGAATTTGGCTTCGATGAGACGAAACTGATGACTTTGAAATCCCGACATTGTCCCTAACAAACCCCGGAAATTCATATATTGCAAGGGAGTTAACGTCTCTAAAACATCTAATTGTTGGATCAATAAGCCAAAAATTTTATTGATACGTTGCAAACGCATCAAGATAAGTCCCATATCGCGTTCAGAGGCTTGTTCTTTAAAAATTCCAAAGATACTGTCGAGATCTGCAATGATTTGCTTAAACCACAATTCATACACTTGATGCATGATAATAAAAAATAACTCCTCATGCACCGGCTGCCCAGCCTCCCCACTCAAAAGCTTCTGGGCGGAAAGCACTTTGTCCAGCTGCAAATAATCAGAATAATGTTCTTTAGGAGGTGTTTTTTTCATTTTGCCCCTTTTCAAGTGGCGGTTGCATCACATAACCACATCTCTTGCACCGCCTTTTTTCTTCATCATCATAAAAGCGTTTGAAAATTTCGGGCAATTGATGTTCGACATCATTAACAGCTACAAATTCTTCGTACAGCTTATGATGACACTTTTCACAATACCACTGAAATCCATCGAGTTCAGAACCATGCCTTTTATATTCGATCACCACCCCAATAGTTCCCGCTGGCCGCTGTGGCGAATGAGGTGTCTTGGATGCAATGAGAAATATCTCCCCCTCACGGATAGGCACATCGAGGCTTTGCCCATTTTCAATAATTTTTAAGACGATATCTCCCTTAACTTGATAAAAAAATTCTTCCCCTTCATTGATGTGATAATCTTTGCGCGCATTCGGACCTTCCACGACCATCACAATAGTATCAGTATCTTCCCAAATGACCTTGTTACCTACAGGCGGCTTAAAATTTTCATGATTTTCTTCGATCCATTTCTTCAGATCTATGGCGGATTTTGGAAACATTGATTATTCCTAAAGTACATGTTCACAGTAGCGATCTAAGAGAATAAATTTCGTGCCCGTGTGCGTGCCCGTGTGCGTGCCCGAATTTATCTACACGTTATCTTAAGGACTTTAAACCTTTGAACCTTATCTATCACGTTTTCATTCACACTCTTCTTTCGGGCACCGGCACGGGCACGCACATGGGCACGAAAGCCACACACCTCGTGAACATGCAATGGTGTCAAATTAAAAAAATATTTACAACTAAAAATTGAGGCTAGTCTAGCTTCAATGAGGCATGGGCGCACTGAGACGATTGCAAAAGTCAATTGCTGAGCAAAAAAAGAACAGGATGGGCAGGATAGGCAGGATGTACCTTGCAGCAAGATCAACGATGGAAACGATGTAACGATATAACGATTTTTTTTGAAATCTTAATAGGATCGCTAAAATACTCATTGCAATTCAAAGCTTGATGAATATGACTAGTGTTTTTGCCACACTAATTGGACTTCTCCGTGTACTCTGTGCCTTTGTGTTTCAAAAATCACCTTGATAAATATCGTTACTTGAAAAACTATCACAAAACTGCTTAAGCTGCTAATTTCATGCTTTACAACTGAAAGGCACAGTCATGTCTGTTAGAAATACAAAAACACTACACAAAGAACTCCCGCGAATCGTCATCAAAGAGATGGTAATACGCGCCTTGGAAGAAGATCTGGCCGCTGGGGATGTCACCACTGAAGCTTGCATCGATGACAATTCAAACTCTGTAGCAAATGCCGTAGCACGCCATGATTTAATAGCGTGTGGTTCAAACGTGGCGGCGTGTGTGTTTGAAATGGTCGACCCCGACCTTAAATTCGAAGAGCTTATCGCAGATGGCACTTCAGTACAGAAAGGACAAATCCTGTGGCGTGTCACAGGAAAAACACGTTCCATACTTATGGGAGAGAGGGTAGCTCTAAATTTCGTCCAACGTTTATCGGGCATTGCTACTATGACACATACTTATGTCAAAGCCATTCCCCCAGGTTTCCACACCCGTATTAGCGATACGCGCAAAACAACCCCTGGTTTACGTGCTTTTGAACGCTATGCGGTTAGGATGGGCGGCGGCTTTAACCACCGCGACAACTTGAGCAGTGCTGTTTTGATAAAAGACAACCATATCGCTGCTTGTGGTGGTGTAACAACAGCAATTAAAAGAGCAAAGACGTATGCCTCACATACATGTCGCATCGAATGCGAAGTCGAGACGCTAGAACAATTGAAAGAAGCCTTGGATGTTGGAGTTGATGTTGTCTTATTGGATAATATGCCCCCACTATCTATTGTTGAGGCTGTAAAATTAGCCAAAGGCAGAGCCATCATAGAAGCTTCTGGCGGCATAACTTTGACGCACATTGAAGAACTCGCACGTGCTGGTGTCGATGTGATTTCAACTGGGGCTATCACACATTCGGCACCTGCGGCTGATATAGGTCTTGATATGTAAGATTGCAAGGCAGAATGATGGTGAATGTTGTTCCTTCTCCCACCTTCGATCGTACTGAAATCTGACCAAAATGTTTATGGATCACAGTTTGCACAATAGACAACCCAAGCCCTGAGCCACCCATCTTTTGGGAATGTGCCTTATCAACGGTATAAAAGCGGTCGAAGATATGCTCTTGGTCGATATCTGGAATACCAATACCTTTGTCTGAGATGATAACCGAAATTTTATCCTCACTCTTCTCCAAAGTGATATCGATCATGGCTGGTGGTTTTGAATATTTGGCAGCATTTTCAATCAAATTCATAAATGCCAGTTCCATCAGGCTAGGATCAGCAATCAATAACATGGGCATATCACTTTTCACATGCATATTGATTTGGGCATCCGCATGAATCTCATGCAACGTATCACAACACCCTCTAATCAGCTGTGTCAAGTCGCATTCGACCAAACGGGAATGGGGAATGTTCTCAATATCTGATAACGTAAGCAAATCTTTAATTAAAGTAGTCATGCGTTCACAGTTCTTCACAATTTTGCGAGTGACTTCGATGCGCGTACTTTCCGGTAGATCTGGATGGTCGTGCAAAGCCTCAGCAAATCCCCGAATGATCGTTATCGGCGTCTTCAACTCATGCGAGGCATTAGCCACAAAATCTTTACGCATTTCCATTAGCTTATAATGTGAGGACTTATCCTGTATCACCAAGATGGCCCCGCTGCTGGCTCCTTTTGGTGCCGCCACTAAGTCCAAGTATCTCTTGACTCCACCTTCTTTGGTGATGGTTAGCGTTTCAGTCAAAGCCTTTTTTTGCTTCTGACAACCGACAAGCAGGGCATACCCCTGTGGCTGTTCTACCATTCCAAAATTATGTCCGATTAATTTAGATCTTTCTGTATCCAAGAGTTTCAACGCCATCTCATTAACATATGTCACGTCCAATGCATTATCAATAGCAATGACCCCTTCGACAAGTGATTCTAGGATAGCTTCCTTTTCATTTCGCTCTGTAGTTAATGTGTCGATATGCTTTTGGATCTTGGCTGAAAGCGAATTTAACGTCATGGCAAGCTTGCTGAATTCATCTTCTGAATTCGCAGATTTCAATTGGATCTCAGGAATTGTGGTTTGCTTGCCCTCTTGATAAGGGGAAACGGCATTGATAATCTCTTGAATAGGACGAGTAAAATGGTTGATAATCAACCACGTCAACATGCTAAACAATAACAGGATAGCTGTAGTTAGTACCAAGAAACCAATTTCGCAATCTCGAGTCAAATCATTGAAATACTTATAAGGAAATGCTGTACGTATTACGTAAGGCTTTCCATGAAAATCAAACGATTTTGCAAAATAAGAAAACTTTTGTTCTAATAGCTCCGAGTAATCCTCATTATACCCTATGCCATGTTCAAAGGCTTCTATCACTTCTGGGTGATCGACAATATACTCCTGGCTAAAGCGTGGACCTAACAAACGCTTTGTATGTGAGTCATAAAGTAAGCGCCGATCATTGGTGATGACACTTACACCAAGAAAAATCAAATGTTGCTGTTCTTTAAGCCTTCGAATGAGCGCATCGTTATTAGGAGCTGATTGGATCTTTCCAATCAGCTCATCAGCCCTATCTTCCATCGCTTTGGCAGCAATGGTGCGCACGATGTTGGTGACGAGGGGAAAAGTGATCGTCGTGAAAACAAAAAATGAAACCACATAGCCGATTAAGATTTTCTGTCTAAAGCTGAACATAACACTACCTCAACACCGGCGCTATGGAACGCTTAGTAAGGTTCTCATGCCCTGAAGGAGTGATAACCACGGTGTCTTCAATACGTACGCCACCTACCCCTGGCAAATAGATGCCCGGTTCAACAGTAATCACCATTCCAGCCTCCAACGAGATATTCGCAACCCCTTCTGATTTCCTGATAATAGGATATTCATGAATATTTAATCCAACTCCATGTCCCAAACTATGCGTAAAATTCGAGCCATATCCCTTCGCTTTAATAAGCTCACGTGCCGCAGCATCGAGGGCATTCAAAGTAGTGCCTGGATGACATAATGCTAAAGCCGCTTGCTGTGCTTCGGCTACAATAGCATGTATTTCAACGATGCGTGGATCGGGCTGACCGAAAAAAGCCATACGTGTCATATCGGAGTGATAATGATTTAGATTGACGCCAATATCAATTAAGACGACTTGTCCTTTTTGCAATCGAGTTGTACCAGCCCTATAATGGGGCATAGAACTATTTTCACCAAAGGCAATGATAGGATCGAAAGCCACCGTTTTACTCCCCCGCTGCTTCCAAAACACCTCAAGTTCTGTGGCTAATTCATGCTCTGAGATGCCTTCACGCAGTAAACTACATACAAAATCGAAGCCTTGAGCACCCAGATCAGCGGCTTTCCGCAACAATTCGATTTCTTGAGCATCCTTGATAAGGCGAATCCCCTTAAGCGGCGCATCAAGTGGAATGACTTTGACTACATTTTTATCCGAGCGCTTACCTTCAATGGCTTTAGCTAGCTTGCCGAGCTGCTCATAATTTTTATATGAGGTATTCTCACTGTCAAAAGCGAGTTCTTGGATAAACGCAAGCTCTGGAGTGCTAAGCCGGCTTTCAAGGCTTGGCTGATCCAACAACTGCACCGGAAATGGACTTTTCTTGCGACACAATTCAAGATAGCGATTGTCAACAAACAGTATTGCGCCATGCGCATACACTAGTAACTTGCCGGCTGATAGCTCTAAGCCTGTGAGATAGTATAGATTGGTTTTATCCTCAACCAGTAAGGCATCGCAAGCCGATTCTTTTAATACTTGCTGCAAACGATAAAGTCGCTGTTGATAGTTCATAAAATTCCATTGGATAGGTTCATAATGACCTTGTTGCATAAATCCAATATAACGATAAACCATTGAAGATAAAAAAATTAAAACACAGAGGCACAGAGGGCACGGAGAGGGAAGAAAAAATAAACTGTCCTTAGGCATACACCACAATCAATCTCTAATTTTTCTCTTTCTCCGTGTTCTCTGTGCCTCTGTGTTTCAAACCTGTTTATGATAAAAGAATTACGGTGTGCTCCATTTATGCAACAAGGCTGTTCACAATCCCATTTTAAAGCTTATTACTCAATTAATACCAGGGCGTTTTATCAAGGAGCTTCTATGTAAAGATTGACGTTCATCGCTATTTATAGTAAATTTATTTTTAAAACCACCTCTAAAGTAAGCATCTATGAACACCTTTCCCATCAATTACATTAAGAGATTGTTCTTGGGCCTCTCGAGGTTTATAGCAAAAACACATCACTCTTTTGCTGGCTGGAAAGATGCAATCAAGGGAGATTTCAGGGAATTTAACAAAAGCGAAAGATTCTATCTTTATGGGCAGACTCTATTTCCAATTGTGCTTGCAATTCTATATATTGCCCTCCCTATGATCGTGCAGGCCATCACTGGTGATGTCGCTTTAATGGGCTTTGTACGCTCGGTTTATACTTTTACCATGGCCGGATGCTTTCTTTTTGCTGGTGAAATCATCCAGCGTAGCAATATGCAACGCGTATTAAATATCTCCATATCTGCGAGATGCATTATCTATGTCTTAATAGGCTCTTTGTTCTTTCTACATGCCTTGACATTCAATATCTTACTCGTCTTGGTTGGCATGAGTGGCATCGTGATTACTTTCGAACTATTGCTCAATATAGACACCGCAGGTGCTAACAAAATATTTTCTTCGGCTCAAAAAAAAGAAAAAGCCTTTTATCTTTGTCAGCTCATTGAAAACACTTCTTTTTTGATTTTACCATTATTGATCGGCCCCATCATCGATCTGATAGACTTTTATTTTGGACTGGGCTACGGCGCAGCAGTCTGTTTTTTAAGTTTTGCCGTCATCTTAATGGCCATGCGCTGGATTTATCTTTATAAAATTATCCCCATTGAAGATTCAACAGATTCAAAAGCATTCAATACTTTCAAAGAAAAGCTAAGCCTTAAATTCGCTGCGGCTGTGGGAATTTGTGTTCATACGCCTAAGCGACAATGGTTGACAATGAAAGTGATGTGGGCAAATAAATCGATTTTACAGCGCACCTTGATGGCTGCTCTTGAGAACTTTCTAAGTGACGCCTTATACACAGTCATATTACCCGCCTATGCTTTAAACATCTTGATGGCTGGCGCCACTGGAACAGGCTTTTTGCTTTCAGGAAGTAGTTTTGGAGGTCTGCTAGCAGCTTCAGCACTGCTAAAATATTCCAGAAAACTCCAAAAGCGATGGGGATTTTATCGTTTTATCTTTTTCCTTGGTTGTTTATCGATCTTAACATTCATCCCTTCAATAGTATTGTGGGCCTATCCATCCATTTGGCTAGCCGTGCCAGCAGTGGTTTTAATGGAAGCTTTTGCTACCCCTTTAACCTATCGCATGCACACCATGCTGCAAATCGAAATTAATAACGATGCCCGTGCCAAGGAACATGAAGAAGATATCTATAGCATTCTTAATCAAATAGAGAGCATCGTCTCCATCACGGGTCTGCTAGCAGTAACATGGTTGTTTCAACATTCTGCTCCTGGCACAGCTATGCACAATCTGTTCGGCGAAAATGCTGTGATGAAAATCGTCTCTCTTTTTCTTTTCGGCACTTCCTTCATCACTTGGCTTTGTCTTTTTTGGATCAAAAGCCAGGCCATTCGCGTGTTTAAATCACCTCCAGGCATAGAAGATAAGAGCTATGAACTGTTAGAAGCTAACTTAAAAAAGATGCAACTTCCAAACTATCGCTCTGAAAATGTTGGCTGGGAAATTGTCTCCGACATGCCTTCTGTTGCCATTTTAAACTATCCTACCCTTGACCAACTAGCCATCGTCAAAGAAGGTGGACGGCAATCCTCAGGAAATATCCATTTAGCCTTTGATAGTTCCTGGTTTATACAAGAAAATCAGCCGGATCAATCAAAACGCTTATTACTTAAAAAAGGCTTTTGCTTTGATGATGATGGCACACCCCTCATCGTAGAATATAGTCCACCACGTCACGTTAACTATTTTGCAAATTTTCGCGACGATGGATCCCCTTTAGAAGAGCGCTTAAATACTGCTATGTCCCGTTCAATTCCCCTAGGAAGAATGTCTAATCAAACTTGGCATCAATCCCCCCTAAAACCCCCTCCACTTTATTTCAAGATTAATCAAAACGATGAATCAAAACGCTACTGCTACCAGGATTCTAACCGTTTACCTTTGCATCTCTTGACGGTAGAAGAAATTCCGTCCGCCAAACCAGAAGAAAAAATAGACTGGTACTTCCGCCTACATGTATCACGAACTCCATGGAATGGAGCTCTAACTTCAAACATTATCATTCAAGGGCGCTCCTACAAAGCAGAATTAAACGAACAGTCAAACAAAGATAAGACCTCTTTCCTTTGGATCCAATATGAAGATGCCATCCAAGCACTGCGACAGCAACATCATTTATTACAAACTGAGGAAGAGGTTTGGAAGTTTAGATATGAATTAGAAATGATGGGAGTTTTCGCCTTTTATAAACAAGTAGAAGAGGAATTTAAACACCCACCTAAGCCCGGAGATCCCTTTCAAAAGCAAACAGATTACATCAATTTAATCGTTAAAGCTGAACTCAAAGATGGTCAATTGACACCAGAAGTAATAAGATTTGGCACGCATATCGCCAGTGGCCAATATGCCCTTGATGAATTCTATCCAGAAGAGCTTGGAGAAGCTTCGAAATTCTGGGTCGCCACCATGTTAGCCAGATCTTCACGCAGCGCCTTAAAAGAAAGACGTCTTCTTCTTGTGGGTGCAGGAGCAGCTGAAAACAAAATCTACTTTGAAAAAGCCTCGAAGTGGGGCATAGAAACAGTTTTGCTCGATCAACCAGATTCGTGGGCCAAATCTTTAGTTTCAGAATTTATTCCATTCGATATCACTAAAACTAATCAAACCTTAGACTTCGCACAAATTAAACATCTCCAATCGATGCATAAACTTCGAGATATTGATGGAATCACTACTTTTTGTAAGGAAAACACCCTATTTACAGCTATACTAGCGCGAATATTAGATTTACCTTATCACTCCATCGAAACCATCCGACATTCAAACGATAATATTAAGCTATTAAAAAATATGAAAAATGAAGGATTACATGGATTTGTATTTCATATCCTGCGATCTGAACGTGATCTAGAATGTGCTATCTCCCACCTCAACCGCCTGCACTTTGAGACAGCAACCTCCCCATTTCCTATGCTCCTCAAGCCTACGAACGCTAACTATAGCTCATTAGAAACCCTCGTCCATGATATCGCTGAAATACGCCTAGCTTTTCAAAATACCGTTGATAAATTAAAAACATTAAATTCCGAGCATTTTCCAGAACTCATCCTCGAAGAATTTCTAGGGGGAAGTTTCTGGGATGTAGACATTGTAATGCAAAAAGGACGGGTTCTTTATTCCGCGCTCACTCCCAAAGAAATACAACCCCTTCCTTTTACCTCCACAACACATTCAGATGACTCTGCGCCATTAATTCAAGATGAACAATCCTCCATAGAATTATCGATATTAGCTCTACATGCTTTAGGCTTTACAGACGGTGTCTTACATATCAATGGCCAATATAGCCTTAAAACAAAGCGACCATACATTTTGAAAATTACCGCTTGTCCCGCTGGGACTTATACCCTCCCTTGGAATCTCGTAGAATGGGGTGTTGACCTCATTGAAATGCTTTACACCACAGCCATGAATATTCCTATTGTACTACATAAACCACAAGTCCCTTTAAGTAAGCTCGAGGATGAAATCATTTTACCTACGCGCAGTGTATGAACCTATCTCGATAAAATTTGACAATATATCGACTACCTTTCTATTTTTAGGACATATTCAGAAAAAAAGCTTAAATACAACTGTCAACAATTTAACCAAAAATTATGTGTTCGTTGAAAAATAGGTCCAAAGCATTGAAAGAAAACCATACCTCTATAGACAATAGTTCTGAGACTATTATTGCTAGTCCTAGTCCAAAAATTGCTCTTAAAATAATACCTGAAAAAGGGCGTGGTATCGTTGCCACAGAAACCATCTTGGAAGGTGAAATTTTTGAACGCGCTCCTGTTATTTTTTGTCCTGCAAATGAATACACATTCCTAGGAAAAACGATCTTAGATAATTACATGTATACATGGGGCAAAGAATTAGAAGATTTAGCCGTAGCCCTAGGATATGGCTCTCTATACAATCACTCCTACCATCCTAATGCTTTATATATTAAGCACATCGATGATTTCATCGTCGAATTTGTAGCACAGCGTAAAATTGAAAAAGGTGAAGAAATCACTATCAATTACGGCAATGCCTCTCCAAGCAAAAAACCTGTCTGGTTTAATGCTGTCTAAAAACAAGTGAATCAAGAAAAAGTATGAATGCCATAAATGAAAAGAATCAGCGTTCTCTAGACAATAGATTTGAGAACATAATCGCTATTCCTAGCTCAAAAATTGCTCTTAAGATGTTTCCATTAAAAGGGCGGGGTATTATAGCCACAGAAACCATCATAGAAGGAGAAACCATTGAACGCGCTCCTGTAATTTTCTGTCCTGAAAATGAACTTTCTTTTCTAGAGAAAACGGTCCTTAGTGATTACGTGTTTACGTGGGGCAAAGAATTAAAGGATTTGGCCATTGTTTTAGGATACGGCTCAATATATAACCATTCTTATCATCCTAATGCTTTATATATTAAGCATATCGATGATTTCATCATCGAGTTTGTAGCCCTGCGTAAAATCGAAAAGGGTGAGGAAATTACCACCAATTATAAT
>Ga0206894_1009_pt2 | contig 63232 bp, 52 predicted proteins | sample Alteio_BWOrgHeat_54_FD_152953 | JGI IMG/M metagenome (GOLD analysis project Ga0206894, IMG submission 152953) | Enriched cells from forest soil in Barre Woods Harvard Forest LTER site, Petersham, Massachusetts, United States -... | ecosystem: Environmental > Terrestrial > Soil > Temperate forest >...
ACCAGGAATATCCTTATGAACAAAAAGCTTTTTCTTTTTGCCACAGCTAGTTTGTTATTAATCGCGCCATTACAAACACCACTCTTTGGATTAACAGGCGACGACACCATCGGTCCGCCTAAAACAACAACTGTCATCCATGATAGCATAAAAAAGGATGGTCAAATCACCTTGGCAGTAAAAGGTGCTTTTGCCTCAGATAAGAATCTGGCAAATGAAAACATTAGCGTAACTACAGAAAATGGTGTTGTCACTCTAGGTGGAACAGCCAGTAATGCTAGAACAAAGGCATCGCTTGAATACCGAGCAAAAACAGTTGCAGGCGTGAAAAAGGTCATTAATAACATTCAGGTAAAGGCCGAGGCAAAAACGACAGAAAAATAAACATAGGAGCTGGGAAAAATTTCAGCCAAAATGTCAAAGCTCCTATTTACTCTTCAGTAAACAATCTATCAGTCTGCGCGAAATTTGGGCGCTCATGCGTGCAATGAACGTGACCTTCTAAAATCATTCCCTCACGACAAACCAATAATTATCATCACTGCTCTCATCCGAAATGGGTTTGGTTGTTAGAAATGTCGTGAAGAGATTTGAGATTTGCACAAGGCGGCCTGGCACATACTGTAGAACATCTAAGTAGATATGATTTTCAAGGTATATCCTATCACCATATTGAATCTCAGCTCCTACATAGGGATGATCCACACTCTTCACCGTCCACCATTGCCCTGGAGAATGTGTATTTGCAGCGTAAATGCAATTGTAACGATTGAGGGATGTTTCCAATAAGTTTTTGTGACCTAAGGATGGGTCATTGGCTTTAATCAAACAAAAAGAACCATGTGTGATTTTTCCCTCTCCGCCAATAAATTGTAAAGGCACTTTTTCTTTCTGTACAAGGTGCTTGATTCTTGTTAGATATTTCCCTTTTTTATTTTTTAGATAAAATGTATCTCCCATCGTGACCACATTATGTGCGTCAACTTCAGGCAATATTTCAGTATCCTCAGCCAAAACGTAGTCGGTCCTACTCTCTGTGCGCGTAATAACGTTTTCAAAAGTAGGTGCCGCATCCACACGTTTACCTAGGCGCCAATTCGACTTATCAATACCACGCCATTTAAGCAAAGTAGCCAGGGTTGAGGTATGATCGAAAGGGATGGATGGATCATCGGAACGGATGATGACTCCTTTATCAATTTTAGGTGAAATGAATAAAGTAGCAATGCGCACACCATATCGATCAAAGCCAAATCCATGTTGGCAACAATCGTCTGGTGGTATTGCCGCAGGTGGGACCACATGATCAAAAAGTCCTCCATGCTCATCAAAAGTGATAATCAAAAGCGTATGCTCCCAAGCGGCAAGATTAGCGATCAAGCTGGTATAAATATTTGCCAGTAGATTTTCTCCAGTTCTCACTTCTCCTGGTGGATGCAAGTCATTCCCCTGCACGCCAAGCACCAAATCTTCATATTTGCACAACAGATCATCCAGCTCTTTTTCGTCTGGACTTAGATTCTGACTAAGGGTCCATTGTGGTTCGATGAAAGATACGGCAGGAAGTTGCCCCTTTCTGGCATGTTCATGAAATTTATCGATGGTTAAAAAATGGGAATCGACATCTGGAATGCGAGCCATGCTGGCAAAGGTATTAGTGCCACTATAGGGTCCGGGATAAAGCCCTGGAATCATATCCCCTTGCCAATACACCATCCAGGTAGCATCAGAAGCTTCTTCGGTGAAGCGATTCCAAATGGTATCGGATTGAAAGTCGTTTTTCCCGAGTGGTCCATTGATGATCTCCCCTTCTGAGGTCCCACACATTGAAAACGCCCGATTAGGATTAGTCTGTGTAGGCACAGATGAAAACCATAAATCGCTGACCGCATAATGTTTTGCCAATCCATAGAAGACAGGCAGTTCTTTCGCCGTATAAGTCTCCATGACAGCACAAATATCGGTCTTTTGCTTTACCCATTCCTTTTCGTCCCAAAGCGTGGCAAAATCTTGTAAAAAGCCATTCATCGTGGGTTCGATACTACCATCAATGCCAAAAACCTGGGTCGTAACGCTATCAAAAGGTTCATTTGGATCAAATTTAGGAGAATTGATTAGCTTAGATCCCTCCACAGAAGGCAGCCCTTTAATTGGTGGACAGGTGAAAACAACTTCACCGGCAGAATTTTTTAGCGTATTGGTGTATTGATCAAGGGTATCTTCAGATAGGCCTAAAAAGACTGGATCGGTGTTGGCTGGAATAAATTTGAGTTGATCGTCTTTGTCGTACAGCCATCCCAAAACGTTATCGAACGATCGATTTTCAAGCATTAATATCACAACATGCTTGATTTCACTTTGCATAAGGAGTGTTTCGTCACAGGTATTTGGGAGGGCTGTTACATTTGAGGCAGCGAGTGTTGCCAACACTGTATAATAAAAATATTTTTTAAACATAAAACGCTCATATTTTTTTCTTTTAAGAAGTAAAAGATTGAGGGGTGGGGCTGTTTTTTTTCAACGAAATTTTACTGATAAAGGCTATTTTGTTCTGTCGTTGTATCCAATTATTTTTTGAATATGGTATAATTTGAACATGATCACTAAAGCAAAGGGAGGAACGATTTATGCACGAACAAAAATTAGCCCAAAAGTCCTGTACTGCTTGCCAGGGAGCCACACACGCTCTTAATCCTCACGAAACACAAACCTTGCATAAACAGCTGAATAAAGCCTGGAAAGTTGTCCAAGAAAAGCAACTAGAACGAGAGTTCACTTTCCCCGATTTTAATACAGCACTGGCATTTACTAACAAAATTGGTGCCATTGCAGAGGAAGAAGGACACCATCCTGATATCTACCTTACTTGGGGAAAAGTGAAAATCACCCTCTTTACCCACAAGATCAATGGGTTATCAGAAAGCGACTTCGTTTTGGCTGCCAAATACGATCTAATTCATTAATTAGTTGTCATGGCGAGACGATTGGTACATGTTCACATAATGGTGGCTACTTAAGGAATGGACGGAATGGACTACATGGACTGAATGGACTACATGGACGGAGTGGACGGCTTTCTTGTCCACTTTTAGTCCATGTAGTCCATTCAGTCCATTTCTTAAGTTGACGTCACTACATGTTCACACAATGTACCCAATCGTTCAGGTTTAAGCTAATAAAACCTACAAAAACACGCAAATAGACAATTGATTATTATTCAAAATCAATATTATAATTATAAAAGACCACAAAATAACAATTAACAGATAGACTTCCTATGAGCGTGAACTTACCACAAAATCCCATCAGAGGAAACCCACCAGAAAACACGACTCCAACGCCTTCAATGCCAGCGAGCCATGAGATAGAATTAAGCCCCTTAGAAAACAAAACGAAAATGGTGGGCGGTCAAACAGTCCACCCTAAAAAGGGTATTCTTACATCGATTGCCGCATTTTTTGAAAGCATTAAGACCTATTTTGCTATGAAATCTCTAGAAAGTGATTTTTTAACTCTTAAAGGTAAAATAAAAAATTTCGATCCTGCAAAAGACGATATTACCCAATTAGACGAATCGGTAAAGGCTGTGAAAACTGCTTTTGAAAAAATAGAATCCAACATCAGCGATCCAATCAAAGCTATAAAATTTAAAGCGCTCGAGGTGGGGCTATGCCACTTAACGCATCAACTTGATATCCTAACAGGAAGAGAACTTGCACCACCACCTGAGCCTCCGATGCCGGTTGAGAGCGTCCCAATATTACAGCCTGAATCTCCAATAGAGCGGCCTGCCACTCCCACTCACATTCAAGCGAGTGATTACGACAGCTTAGATCAACTCATTCACAATGCGCGCAGATTCCCTACGGTTGTACCATTTCCAACTTCTGACAATCGAATAGAAAGCATTCTTGCACGCGATCCAACCAAAGCCGACGAAATTGTGGCTTTCGCTAACGACACACACCCCATCATGCATCATAAAGTCCAAGCCTTAATCACCGATTTCTTAAACTTCAAACAAACACATGGAAATGAGATAGAACGTGATGTCTATGATACTATGGATGTAAATGCATTTATCGACCGCCTACTTACCAACCGACCACTTGTCTTCATGCGAAAGGATGATACTTTCATCATTAAAGAGGGCTTTATAGGAAATGGGGGGTTTGAACAAATTGGCACACCGCTGGAGCAGGAACCAGTAGTACTCAAAAACTACTTAAGTTATGAAGAGATGCAGATATCAGCTCTCCTTGGTGTTTCCGTACCCACACATTTTATCAATGACGGCGATCGCCTTAATAAGGGCGTTTTAGGCAAACCTGGAAGCTATGAAGAAAAAGGGGTTTACGTGGGGTTAGTCGGGGCCCGTTTTGAAAAACCAGGGCTCATGGAATGGCAACATATGATTATTACGCCAGAGCAAAACACAACCGCCAACGGTTATGGCATAGCTCCTAATACCGACGCTCCAATAAATCAAAAGCTTGCTATGTGGTCCAAACTTTACGGTGAGACTTTCCCTACTTTCGAAGAGGCTCAAAATGATCATACTGGCAAATATATCCCTATTGCCGACAACACATTCTTAAATGCTAGTGTCTACAAAGAGCGCATGCGTTTGGTGCTTGAACCTTTTTTGTTAGATGCTAACCAACGTGCTCGCGCTGCAGGCAAACAGGCCTATATTCATGCGGTTGGCTTAGGGCTAGGAGAATGGCAAAAGACGCCTCAACAAGCGCATTTAATGCTTGAAGTCTATGCTGACATAATTTCTAAGCAAGATTTGCAGCACATCTCGGATATCGATTTCAGTTGGTTCCAAGGTTGCACGCAATGTGGCGGGGTTGAAAATCAAGGAGTACTGCACACTGAACACAATGCAATAAAAATCCATTTTTCAAAGCGCAATCCGGCCGATAAATTAAAAGGCGCAGACAGTGACAAATTACTTGTCGCCAGCTATGCCTGGGATAGCAATGCCTATCCAGGCAATGAATATTGGATAGGGATGTTGGCCGCCTCTGGGGATCCCGCTGCCGCCTGTTGTTCGACGATTCCAGAGTTGCAAAATCCTGTAATCAACCCCCATGTTGCCGCCATAAACTTACAGGCGTATTAAACAGAGATTGCTATTCAAGCGGTTTGCGCCACGGGCGTTCTGTCACATGGATCATGGGGATATTAGGATTGAAATAGGCAGAGCAAAGGCTTAGATTGGAACTGGTTTTAATCAGGATATCACATTTAGAGAGCAAAAGGCAGTCTAACAAAGCATCCTCTCCTTTCTTATAATTATTTGGCAGAAAAGAAGTATGGACAGGCTTGCCATCCATAGAACGAGTGCTCTCTTCATAATAAATGACTTTTGAAGGATACCTCTCACACATATAGTCTAAAAAATCCTGTTGATCAGTAGCTACAAAAATTTTAATCCCTTTTGTATGTCCTTTTTCAAAATCGACGATGGCCTGATCAACGTGTGCTGCCACTTCTTCAAAGGGGGCTATTGGACTTTCATGATATTTGTCTGTCCCCCGAAAATGTACCCCAATCACTTTGCCTTTGCCAAAAGACTTTTTCACATACTGACTGATTTTTTCTTTAATAAATGGTTTGAGACGAATGTACTTTTTGATCAGCTGATAGGCTTCTTTTCGAGGCACTCCAAATTCGATCCGTCGGGCTAAATCATGTTCAATCTCCCCTCCATTGACCGTCGTAACGATTTGTGCTCCAGCACTCTGACCAACATTCACTGGCTCAAAATAATATTCCCACCAATTAGCCCCGTGTGTCGGGTCGTAATAAGTTCCTGTTGTACCATAATCAATCGCCACACCTGTTAACCGATAATTACCAACGCCCCCTTTTTCATAGATATGGAGAGCGCCTAAAGCACTCATAAACTCTCCAAAAAAACCCATTCCATATTGTCCCTTCATGATGACATAGCATTTCTTCCTTGTATCCGGCTTGGGGTCTATCTTAGGCGAAGGCTTGGTCTTTGCGGCAACTTGGTGACTAGATTCGGAGCGACGGAAATTATGGTGAAGTTGACCTTCAGCGCAGAGTAGGCTTTGCGACTGTATTATCAAAAGTAGGAAATATGCATTAAAAGAAAATCTTAAACTTCGATACACGTTGCACTCCAATCCATGATTTTTGGGGCATGTAATAACAACTTATCTTTTATCTGTCAATGGGCTTTACCTATATCACAAAGGGACAGATTCAGCGCATATCCAGCCTGCCGCGGTACAGGATGGGGAAAAATCGTCATCGCGCAGAATGAGCAAAATGAACAGTATAAATGGGATGTACCTCGCAGCGAGACCAACGATGAAAACGATTAAACGATATAATGATAGAACAAGGCAAGAACTCCCCCCTCTTTGAATGACCTTGTTGCATAAATCCAATATAACGATAAACCATTGAAGATAAAAAAATTAAAACACAGAGGCACAGAGGGCACGGAGAGGGAAGAAAAAATAAAATGTTCTTAGGCATATACCACAATCAATCTCCAATTTTTCTCTTTCTCCGTGTTCTCTGTGCCTCTGTGTTTCAAACCTGCTTCGGCCACTAAACATTCTTTTTAAAGCTCCAAAAGAAAATCTTAATAACAGCGTTGGTTCCAATTGTAAAAAAAGCGACTTCGCCACTGAAATTAAAGCAAAATTCAATGAAGTGCCTACCGTGTTTTATGGGGATCATTCTACCAAGCCCGATGAGATGACTCGGATCGAAAATGAGATCGCTAATAGCCTCTATAAAGCTGCTTCCATTGCCATAGGCGGAGGTATAAAATCAGCTAGCGTTCGCAAAGGTGTGGTGAATTTGCTGCGTCAAAACCCCGCATATGCAAATCGACTCAATAAAAGCGACTTTCCTCCATTTAACACAGATGAACAGTGGCAACATTACTGTGATCAAAAACTTGATTTGAAATTAATTGGCGCAGAGATAGACATAGTGGCACTAGTGGACTTATATAACCGACCGATTCATCTCTACGAAGAGGGTTTACAACCCACAAACACTACCAGCCAGCAAGCAAACAATCTCCAACGGCATAAAAATATTCCCTACAGCTAATGGAAAAGGCACTCCCATTTATTTAAAACGCGAAGGGGTGACGTATAGTCTTTTACAACCGCTTCCCCCTTCGAATAACCCCCTAAAACGCAAATTTTCGGAAGTATAAAGGAGATTGTTTTTTAATCGTTCTTCACGTGCACTAAGGTCATGAACTCCTCACGAGTCTTTTGATCAGTCAAAAACTCTCCAGACAAAGAGGAAGTGATCGTTAAAGACTGCTGCTTTTGGACGCCGCGCACCATCATACACATATGGTGAGCCTCAATCACAACAGCGACCCCCTTAGGCTGCAAATTGTTTTGGATAGCATCTCTAATCTGCATGGACATTTGTTCTTGGATCTGCAGACGTCTTGCATACACATCCACCACACGCGGAAGTTTAGAAAGTCCAATCACTTTGCCATTAGGAATGTAGGCAATATGCACACGTCCATAAAACGGCAGCATGTGATGTTCGCATAGAGAATAAAATTCAATATCTTTAATCAACACCATTTCATCGTATTCATGCGAGAACACAGCTGTTGACATCAATTCTTTTACAGAGTCATCTTGAGTCTCGCCCATTGTTAAAAACGTAAGCGCTTTAGCCACCCTTTCTGGGGTCTTCACGAGCCCTTCACGATGCACGTCTTCGCCCAGCAAAATCAACATCTCTTTGACGTGTTCTGCTATCTTTGGAATGTTATCACCGGATTTCATCAATGAAAAATCATAATCGTCCATAACTCCTCCTAAATATTACTCCTACATCTTGTAGAACCTAAAATCCGTGCCCGCGTGCGTGCCCGTGCCTGTGCCCGAACTTAACGCGCCCTATTACTCCCCCATATACTCAACGATATTGGTGTCTGTTTCTAACAAGCGCAGCTTATATAATTTTACACCTTTAATTTTCTTTTCTAGGCGTTGCCAAAAGACAATCGCTAGGTTTTCAGCTGTCGGATTGATTCCTTTTAACCATGGTACATCAAAATTTAAGTGTTTGTGATCACATTCTTTGATGATTAGTTTGTGCACGATGTCTTTTAGCTCGACTAAATTGATGACCATGCCGGTATCTGGATCCACCGAACCTTTAACGATCACTTCAATTTTATAATTGTGTCCATGTCCATATTCGTTATTGCAAGGCCCATAGATACGCAAATTCTCCTGTTTTGAAAATGCGGGGTTATGCAGCCGATGGGCTGCATTGAAATACATAACACAATTTAAATAAATTTCATGTTTTTTCATGACCTTACCTGTAAAAAACGCTCTTTGAGTAAGAATGCAAAAAAGGTGCCAAAACAATTGAAAGATAAAATAAATTATTATATTTTACCATGTATGAATACACAAATTACCGATAAAGTTACTGTCCGACTATTCGTTGGCTGTCCTTTGAGCTCAGAAATTAAGATGCATTTGCATCAAAGCGCCACATGGAAACACGCCACGATTCTCCCTTTAAAAAATGTTGGCGAACTGATCGAAGTGCATTATCACGGCAAAGATTACCTCGGGTGTTACCTCACTGAAGACCGCGTGACGCTACAAGAAATAGAAGCTATAGAAGGGCCTATAAAAAAGCGTTTAAAAGAGTATTGTCCAACATTTGCTGCCGAAAACATTAAAGTCTCCATTTTTGCCCAAGTATTCATTGCATAACACCCCACCGATACGGTATCGTTTCTCTTCACAATCACCTATTCACATACCTATAGGCCGAATCTCTATGACTCGCATCATCTTGGGCTCTCAATCTCCGCGGCGCAAAGAAATCATGAGCTATTTTGCTCTCCCCTTTGCACAAGTAACACCTCCTTTCGATGAAGAATCTATCCCCTTTGCTGGCGATCCCCAAAAATACGTCTGCCAATTAGCGAATGGCAAAGCACAAGCTTTGCATCCCCAATATCCACATGACATCATCCTTACAGCTGATACCATCGTTTGCAAAGATGGCAAGATCTATGGCAAACCGCGCGACATCGATGAAGCTTTTCAGGCCTTATCTGAGCTCGTGGGCACATGGCACAGCGTGTTTACAGGAGTTTCTCTGATGAATCGTGGAGAAATACACTCCTGTGTTGAAGAAACACGCGTGCTGTTTAATCCTTTAACGCCAGAACAAATCCGCCATTATCATACTAAACTACATTGGTCTGATAAAGCTGGAGGATATGCTATCCAAATGGCTGGTGGATTGATCGTAAACAAAATCGACGGTTGTTACTATAATGTGATGGGTTTGCCTATCAATAGCGTGCGGCAATTGCTTCTAAAGATTGGCATCGAGCTATGGGATTATCTACAATGACGCTATCGTATCGCAGCCTCTTACTTGCACTCATTCTTTGTTCATACCTGACGCTAGGTATTTGTAGCCAAACAGCTCCCTCTCTTCAGCCTCAGACAAATACAACAAACCACATTTTATTCTTAATGCACACTGGAAATACAGCTCAGGCCTTTCAAGCATACCAGGACTTTATCAAAGTCTCTGGTAGACATGATTTTGAGCTAATCGAAAGTATGGGCTTGATTTTGTTAGATCAAGGGCAGCGCGCACGTGATCCCGAAACACAGCTACTGACATTATTTGGAGCTGGCATATCCAACAACGAAAAAAACCTTTACATTCTAGAATCGGGCTTAACGAGTGGTATTGCCGAGTTAGAGCTCATCGCGCTTAATTTCCTTGGCCGCTATCACAATAGCCGCACCGACCATTCCTTGCATCGCGCCATGTCCTCTAATTTTTTACTGATCAGGCTAGAAGCATTATTCCAAATAGCAAAAAGGAGAGATCCTAAAGCCATAGGACTCAGCGAGGCGTTAATGGCTAAAGTCAACACTCAACTTTGGCCACTATTTCCCCAGATTTTTGCCGCCATAGGAACCCCTGAAGCAAAAAAAATCTTAAGACAACTTCTTAGCAATAGCAGTGAGGGAGTTCGCATTGCTGCGGTAGAAAGCGTGGCAGACGGGGCACATGACGACTTACTTCCTGTGGTTAGACGCTTAGCTTCACACCACGAAGTCCGCCAGCAAGAGGCTTGTGCTGCAGCCTTAGGAGCGTTGAAAGATGAAACATCAGTGCCACGTCTTGAACAATTAACTAAAAGTCCAAATTCTTATGTTAAGTTATCCGCATTCAATGCGTTGTATAAGCTAGGACGCGATGAAGTAAAAACTCAAGTTGAAACAATCGCCAAAGAGCCTAATCTCTATGCCATCGCCCTGTTGGGCTCTATGCCGGGTACTGAAAGCACTTTATCACAGCTAGCAAAAAATGAAGATATCCAAGTGCGCGCCAATGCAGCTAACGCATTGCTAGAGCATGCAAACAATCATAGCCTGCTACCTATAGCAGAATTGTTACTTACCGATGGTCGCGATTTAGCGATTCAGACCATCACCAGCCCCGGAGGGGCTCTAACAGCATGGAAAATCATTCCTTCAGCAACACAAAACCTTGCAGATGATCATGTCGCTCAAGAGATGTCTCTACACTTACGTGAAATGGCCTTAACAAAGTCCGTTGAACTACCAGAAAAAGACTTTCTAGCACTGGCACATGCCATCTTCGAAAGGCAACAAAATGATTTAGTTCCCGCCTTAATTGAAGTGTTGGTTAATCACCCAACCCCTGGTGTCATCGAACTATTAAAAAAGCAACAGCAGAAAGCCGGAGCCCCGCTCGTGCGCAATTATTGCAATCTCGCATTGTATCGTTTAAAGCAACCAGGTCCCTTTGCTGATAATTTACGAGATTGGGTCACACAACAACGCAATATCGATCTCATTCGCTTTCGTCCCGTTGTTCCATGGGATATGCGTGAGAAGCTTTCGTTCCAACTAACACCGCAAGAAACATCGCGCTTACTTGTTGAGGCATTTGAAGCTTTTGTCGCAATGCAAGATGATAAAGGCATTGATACACTCATTGCAACTATACAAAATGGTAATTCAAAAAACAAATATGCCCTCATAGGGCTACTCATGCGCGCCATTCAATGATAAACTTTTTCAGGTGTCTACAACTAGTATTTCTTTGTCTGCTCGTATGCGTATGCTCTCCCCTAAAGGCTATTTTAGCTGAAGAACCCACCCAAAGCATCACTGTCGATCTATGTGAACCTGTTTTCTCAGAAGGTGTGTTGACCACTCAAAAAGGGGGGATCATCACTGGACCAGACCTGCGCATACAGGCCATGAACATCACTTATACAAAAAAGACACAGCAGCCCGACTCATTGTATAATATCAATGCAGAAGACCGTCTGATGGTCGAATTTGGCAGATATGTTTTCATTGGAGAACGCCTAGAATACGATTTTAATACCAAAACAGGCGTGATTTACAACGGACGTACAATGCTCGAACCTTGGTATTTTGGGGGTTCGCGTATCTTCTTACTGGCCGATGGCAGCTATTTCATCGAAGACGCTTTTGCCACCACGTCAGAAAATTATGAAACGGATTGGCAAATCAGCGCTGATACAGCCAGACTCTACGAAGATACATTAATAGAAGCTGAGAATGTCCAATTCAAAATTTTTAAACTACCTGTATTTTGGATACCATCATTCCGAGCAAATCTAAATTCGATCTTTGATGGCCCTGTCCGCTATAATGTCAAGTGGGGGGGCAGTCAAGGCCATCGCTTTGGCTTGGAATATGAGATCTTTTCATGGAATAACTTCAAAACCTTTTTACGCCTAGATTATCGCCTAAAAAGGGGCTTAGGAGGTGGCTTCGAAACCTCCTATCGTTCTGAAGACCGCAAAACTTCGTTCCAAAGCATTAACTATGCGGCGCGTGATTCCTCAATTATCCATCCAAACGAAAGATTCCGCTACCGCTTCCAAGGTATTGGCGATACTCTTCTTGCCGACGACACGATTTCCATCCACCTATCTTACGACAAGCTTAGTGATATCGATATGCCAACAGACTACGATGATCACGGCTTAGATTTAGATACTGCGGGTCGCACAGAGCTGCTTATACGGCGGCAAGAGGCCAACTGGATCTCCAACCTCATCACGCGGGTGCGCATTAACAACTTCCAAACCCTAAATCAAGAGCTACCAACTTTTGAAACCTCATGGCGCCCCTTTGAGCTAGCCAACACAGGAGTTATTTCGGACACTTCAATCAAAGCGCAATACCTAAACTTTGCCTATGGCAATAATCAACTTAACGTCCACGACTACAATTCTCCGCGCTTTGAATTAGCCCCTTTGTTTTATCGTCCAATATCCATTGGAACCATCAATTTAACACCTGAAGTCGGTGGCTTGCTGATCGCCTATGGTAATAGTCCCCACGGTGGCGGTGATAAATGGTTGGCGACAGGCAAGTTTGGATTGGACTTAAATACTTCGTTATATCGGCAATTTAATAACTATAAGCATGTCATCACACCTTATGTGAATTATCAATATCTGACAATGCCCACAGTGTTGCCAAACGATCATTACATCTTTGATATCCAAGATGGATGGTATCGTCTAAATATGCTAAACTTTGGCTTTTCACAAAGTCTATATCATAAAGGCAACGGTTGTGTTAACCGCCAGTGCTATATCAACCTCTATGCCAACGCCTTTTTCGATACGCATACATTTCCCGCTACCATTCCAAAAGTTTACGCAGATGTTGTCTTCAACACCCTTCCAAACTTAAGACATATCTTCAACAGTGCATGGGATTTCAACCACAACGAGCTCGATCACTACAATGTACGTACAGAATGGACTGTGAATGCTGATGCTGCTATTTCTTTAGAATATCGTCATCGCAGCGCCTACGATTGGCGAAAAGTCGATCATACGAATTTCATCATAGACTCATATCGATCGCTACAAGAACTCTATCATTCTATCATGTCCGATCGGCGTGATACTTTACTGCTCCATTTTTTCTACCGCTTCCATCCAAGCTGGGCGTTCGAATTTGAATCACGCAGTGGGTGGAATCGTCGATTTGAACCCCCCTATAATGAATTTGAAATCGATCTGATCGGTGCTTTACGATCGGCATGGAATGTCAAGTTCTCATACCAACATCGTGAAGATGACGATAGAGTATCCTTCTATACGTCTATCGGAATCAATCGTCCCGACATCGAACGCGCCAGCAAATTGATCCCTTGTCTTGGCTTTTAAAGCCTAAGCCAAGGTGACGCATAGTTGGCCGCACGCTCCCTTACGCACGCGGAATTGCTGTGATGAGCGAATCGTTTTTTCAATGAATTTTTGTGAATAAGATTCCCACTTGCGAGCAAATTCGCGCGCGAGGAATGAAACTAATTCTGCTAATGTATACGTGAGGTCGGCTTTGTAGAAGTAGCTTTTAGTTTCATTCAGCACACGATTGTAGCTGTGGCGAACAGTCTCGTTACTAAAATACATATCTTCGTCCCCTCGCAATAGAAAAACGTTCAGGGGGTGATGTCCTTGATAATACTGCGTAGAGATGAATTCAATGACCGGAGAGACAAATAGTGGTTGCTCACATATACGCTTAAGACGCTCCATAAGCTCTTCACCTACAGCAAACCCACATCTGCGATCCATCCATGGCTTTAGAAAGACTTGTGTCATTTTCCTCAAGTCATTCTCAACATTTTTTTGCTTAGAGAGCAAAAAGGGCTGCATCTCCTGCTGCCATTCTCTACGTTTTTCTAAAGTCAGCCGGCGCACCTCCACACTCTCTAATGGCGTAAGAGTAAAGAGTTCCGCTAATTGGTAGGGCTCAAGAGCTACAAAGACTTTTTTTCGGTTAAAAACGCCTAGCAAACTGCGCAGCCATGCTTTAAAACTAAATGTTTGACAGGCATATAATGATATACCATCTACATAGCTTTTGAGCTTATATTCAATTTCATCGATATGTCCTTGCCCCATCCCTTTCACATAGATCAACTTTTTCAAATCAGCTTTGAGCAAGTCTTCAATAGTTAATAGTCTAAGGTCAATGAGACTCTTCTCTGCATGAGGGGCAAGACCTAAGATATTCACAGGCTCTTTGAGCACAAAAGAATCCATGCGTTCGTTAAACGAAGCTCCGAAATCAAATTCTAACTGTCCTGCAGGCCTCGTTGAGGCTTTTACAGGCATTTTAATAGGAGCACGCTCTGTATATTTTGGGATATCATTAATGCGCCGCACAGTCTTTAAATCGACTTTCTCAATCGCATAAATCGCTTCTAAACCATGACTATAAGAGGTTTTATAGACTTCATCGAAGGATTTAAAGTCGGCTTTGGAGTTTTCTCTTGATGAAACAGAATTTAATAACTCCACATGGGTTGCGGAAATATTTAAATGTCCGAATTGTTTTTTGCTATTATCAAGAAAAGTCATGCTATCATTCAACTCGAATATTGCAACCCTACAAAGTGCAGAAAGCGATTTATACCATTCGAGCTTTATATAGCAAAATACGCACAAACTATTCTAGTACAAAAACACATCGATTAGAAAAATTAAGACATAAACGAAAACAGATCTAAAAACAGCATTCTTTTGGACATGGACGAATTGGACTAACTGGACTACTCTTTCTAACCTGTCCAATTCGTCCAGGCAGTCCAGTTAGTCCAATTCGTCCATGTCCAATTGTTTTTCCCAACCTAGTATCGTGCTAAACATTTATGGCGATTTTAATACAACTTTACCGCGAAATTATCTTTTTAAATTTCACAAAGCATGTTATACTGCCTCTTCATATTAATTTAATTAGGTATTCGAACATGACTCCAATTAATGACAGCATTAACACCTATTCTGTTCCTGTAGTACTTCCTGTATCCACCAAAAAAGTATCGAAAAATTCCCCCAACCTCCTCTACCGTTTGCAACAGCTCATCAAAAAAATTGCTCGAACAATAGCCTCTTTTTTTATCCACATGACCTCATCCACCAACATCAAGAAGCTCTTCCGTCCAAGTGAATTGCGCCTGCTACGCGATGATTGCTTGCGCGACCATAAAAAAAATCCCTTAGCAAACCGCGACATCATCCCTATACAACCATCTCAAAATAACGATCACTCCAATATCGAACAAATTCAACCTGCAACGCCAGCTGGTGGCCTGGTTTATTCTGTTTATGACGACTCATTAGAATACATGCGCCAATTTTGCCGTGATTTTTCCACTCTTGTCGTCGATGAAGTGCATGAGAAATATCTAGAACCCAAGCTAGAAACAGTTCAAAATTCAGCGCACACTATCCCTCCTGTGATCAAACCCATCGTCAAGCTACTGGTGGAAATGGGAGATAAAGCTTCCAAGCCTCTGTTTCAAAAGTTTGCCCAACAAAAAGCGTCTGTCATCGATCCTGCTCTACAAAAAATCTTCAACACCTTACTTAAATATGATCAAATGGCGCTTCGCGATCGTTTGTTCACTTTCTTAAAAGAACAAATCGATCCAAATCAACTAGCTGAAAATCAGCAAGCGATCGATTACATCAAGCCTTTAATCAATTGGATATCGGATCCCAATGCTCAAAAGCATTCTCTTGAAAATTATTTGCCAAAAGGCCGACCTATCGACACAGAACTGATGAAGTCTTTAGCCGAAAAAGGACGCGAATTTTGGCAAGAACTACTCTTTGATGAACAAGATCAGCTTTATAATTTCTTAGAAACACGCCTCAAAGAAGATATGAAAGATGCGAAACACAGTGTGAATCGCAATTTTGATAAGGACTATATCCGCCCTATCCTCGATTGGTTAGTATGTACGGACCACTCGGCGCCTCTCGTGAAACGGTTTGAACCTTTAAAGCTCTATCAAGAAGATTTAATCGACAAGGTTTTTGAAAAAGCGATTAGCCTTCTCATCGAGAAACAAATCGATCAATATGCCAACATCATTGAAAAAACTATGGAGCGTCGCCTTGGCAAAATTGTACATCACATGATGCGAGTCAATGCAGGCCGAGTTTCAGATTTCTTTACGAATCGCTTTTCAGAGCTGATCAGCTTCGTGCCTTTTAAAGAGATGTTCGATACTGTGATCCATGAGATCGTAGCTGCACAGATTCAGGGTTATATTTCCGCCGAAAGACAGGTTCAAGATGACAAAGCCCTGCTGATTAATGTAAAAAAAGCTGCTCAAATCGTACCTAAAGACGCTGTTGAACTTGAAATCAAAGCCAAGGCTCAAAACCATCTAGCTTCCATTGAAAAGCATGGCGGAGAAACCGCCTTTTTTGAGCACGTGTTTCTGGAAAGTTTTGGCAAAGAACGGGCCTGCAGCAGCCACACTCAAGAGATCATCCATCAGCAAATCGAGTTAACACTACAAGGCAAAGATCCGAGCTTTAGCAACAAAGAATGCCAAAAAGAAACATTCACTAAACTCGCAGACCAGATTTTAGCTCTCATGCTACCAAGCCGAAAACGTTTAGAAGCAAATGGTCAAATTGAAGAAATCGATCCATTCACACAACTTTGGGAGCAGTTGTATTTTCCCCCTGAATTTTATCAACTTGAAAACCATATCAAAGAGCTAGCTAGCGAATTTATCACACCTGAAGCAACATCCATCGTTACCCGATTTATGCCTAACAGCGCCAATATCCAAAGCATATTCAAATCGATCGTACAGGATATGCTCAAAAAACAATTAGTAAAAGTCATTCAACTGGCGTTTGATAAATTGACAACCCCTGCAAGTTTAACTGAACTCATGGGCGCTGAAATTCTGCCTTCTATCAATCAACAATTAGTCAAAATTTTTATTGGACAACAGCTAAGTTACAACATTAGAACCATAGCACCAATGCTATGGGACATTCTAAACAGCACTGGCTCAAAACAAGAAGCCCACTTGCTTCAATTACAAACGCTATTAATCGAAATCACCAAAAACAAAAGCCGTCATTTTACAAGCACCGCCTTTTTTGCTGAAGAGATCGAAAATAATGGTAATAGCAAACTCATCTACACCGATTTAACAGATAAAGATTGGCTTCGTCTATCTTCAGATTGCATCAACAAATTTCTAAAAAAACTGCGCCAAGTCCAAAATAATAGAATCGAAACAACTGGAAAAAACGCTCCGCTTTTAACAAAGCAAGAAATTGCCACCCTCATTGCGGACAACTTTTACACACCTGCACAAGAACCTGATCCCATCTACGGCAAAACGATCATGGATCTCATGTTCAAAGTGGGTGATTGGTCAAATGAAAGCCTGATTAAACTAGCGATTAAAGACGCTTTAAGTGCCGATGTGACGAATAGTTTATGGGAGATACGCGATTCCCATGTTTACCTGATAAACACCATTACAGAGTCTCTCAGCACAAGCTATTTGGACAAAAAACGTGTAACACAGATCTGTCAAGCGCTTCCGAAAGTCGATCCCCAATTTGCAGAGCAGAAGCTAGCACATCAAATCGCATTAATTTCAGCTATCATGCATGACATGATCATGGATTCAGCAAACGAAAAGAGCTTCATGGTGAAATTTGTGGTAAAACCGTTTTTATCAGATCACCCAACGAAACTTCAAAACCTGATCAAAACAATATACCAAAAGATCTTCACTAACCAGATGCTCAATGAAAATCTGCTATTGCGTGCCTGTCAAGAGGTGTTTAAAAACATGGATGTTGCCGCCAAACAGCTACGTAAGCTCGAAAACATAAAAATGCAGAAGATTAACGTTAGATAACATCAAAGTCCGTACGCGTGAGCACATCCTTCTCGCCTTCTGATTTGGCCACAAGGACAGCGCAACAGCTGTCACTAAAGACATTAACAGACGTGCGACACATATCGAGCAAACGATCTACCGCAAATAAGAGCCCAACACCCTCAACTGGCAATCCTATGGCTTTGAGAATCACAACGATTGCCACAATGCTAGCAGAAGGGATCCCCGCGATACCTATGGAAGTTACCAATGACAACAAGACGATGCTAAACTGCATGGTGAAAGAAAGCTCGATCCCATACACTTGTGCCAAAAACATGGCTGCCACACACTCATAAAGGGCAGAACCTGACATGTTGATCGACGTGCCTAGTGGAACGACTAGGCTACAAATGCGATTTGACACACCCGCCCGTTTTTCTACACATTCAATAGTAACCGGCAAGGTCGCAGAAGAAGAGCTAGTGGAAAACGCCGTGATTAACGCAGGAGACATGGCGCGAAAGTGATTGCGTGGATTTACTCTGCCCATCACTTTGAGTAAGAGTGGCAAAGCGATAAAACTAAAGATAGCAAGGCCCAAAAGTACCGTCACAAAAAACAGAGCAAGCGATTGCAATGATTCTAACCCCGAATTTGCAAACGATTTTGCCACCAAGCAAAAGACTCCAATGGGCAAAAAGTGCATGATCATATCCGTCATGACAAGCATTGTCTGAAAAATCCCTTGCCAGAAGCCAACAAGAACAGAAAGTGGGTGATGCTCGATCTTCGATAACGCATAGCCAAACATCAAGCTGAAGAAAATAAGCCCAAGCATTTGCCCATGAAAGGCATCAACTATATTGCTAGGAATAATTTGCAAGATCACATTAGTGATGCTTAAATTCTTTTGCGAAACAATATCTGCTTGCAACTCGGCAGAGGTTTGGTGGGTGACAAAATTGGTAGCGCCTTCTGTGAAGCCACTCCCTGGGTTCAGAAGGTTCACACACATTAACCCAATCAAAATGGCAAGCAAGCTAGTACCGATGTAAAAGCTAAAGATCTTTAAACCTAATCGTCCAAAAGAGCTATCATTCCCAATACGTGCTATCCCTGTAATGATCGAGGAAGAAACGAGTGGCACAACGATCAGCATCAAGGCATTGATAAAAAGTTTGCCGATTAAATCATACAGTGAATAGAAAGTGATATCAAAGATACTGCTCGTTGTTCCTGTCATGGATCCACAAATAATACCTAAAACAATAGCAATTAAAACTTTCCAAGGTGATTTGCGTTTCTTTTTGCCCATAGCACTAGCTCGTAAAAATATTGGATCACCCTACCCGATACCGATAGGTTATAATTTTGCTTAATAGATTCGAATATCATCTCCTGATAGAGCAATAATTGCAAGTAAATTGCAGCCTGAGCAGCAATTCACACTAGAAATGCCGTGCTCGTGCCCCTGCCCGTGCCCTTGCCCGAAAATATGGGAATTTACAAAAAAAAAATGCTAATGAAGTGATTACTTTCCCTGAACTTTCTCTAGGAATTTCGGACTCGGGCTCAATTTTTTAGAGGAAACTGCTAACCGCACTTCAAATCTGCTTGATAACACCGTGCTTTTCTGTTATGCGATCGATAGATTGCTTCAAACACAAGGACCATGAAATGGACACTCCACCTCCTGTTCAACTGCTTCCTAAAAAAGTCTTCTATCAATTAATCGTTCGCCGCCTCTTCGCCGCCTTAATACTACTAATAGCTTCGCTACTTGCTGGAATGTGGGGATACACACATTTCGAACAAATGAACATCGTCGATTCTTTTGCCAATGCGTCTATGATTTTAGCTGGCATGGGCCCACTAGATCCGCTGCATACACAACAAGGGAAAATTTTTGCCGGTATCTATGCACTCTATTCGGGAGTCACATTTCTAGTCCTGATTGCTGTGGTCCTTTCTCCGGTTCTACACCGTTTAACACATCAACTGCATCTCGATGCAGCTTCTACATCCAAACCAAAAGATAGCAAACTCAATTAGAGAGATTGGTTGACAATCTCTGAGTTGAACCTATCTCGATAAAATTTTTACCCGAAAGCAAGTCAAAAATTTATATCGGGATAGGTTCTTGGCACGGTACATGTTCACGAGGTGTGTGGCTTTCGTGCCCGTGTGCGCATCCTATTACCCATAAGTATCAACAACCATCTCTAGTAGTATTAATAAGTGCATTATTGTCCGATTTTTCATTAACGCAAAGAAAAGGCACAAGAACGCAAAGACGCAAAGAACAACAAGATACGTAACCAAGACTGCATTGAGGGAAAGCCCTAGCTTTTTTGCTTGCTGAGGCAATCAAAAAGGAGTTCTCGCAAACATCGCTTAAGGCGATATTTGCATGTTTTTTGTCTGCGACGCTGATTTCTAAAGATCACTGCGTCGCAGACAAAAATTATGTTAGCAGCGCCCTAAGCGCTGCTAACGATGCCCTCTCTTGAATTGCCTCAGTAATTCAAGAGATTGTGAGGTAGCTACAAGACAATATTGGTTACGTATCTTGTTGTTCTTTGCGTCTTTGCGTTCTTTTGCCTTTTCTTTGCGTTAATGAAAAATCGGACAATAATGCACTCTCTAAGTTCTTTATGGGTTATGTTCGGTTCGAGCGTCCTTCGCTATCGCTCCGGACTTAGCGCAAACATTTATAAATAAGATGCTTATATGACTTATGGGTAATAGGATGCGTGTGCGTGCCCGTGCCGGTGCCCGAAAGAAGAGTGTGAATGAAAACGTGATAGATAGGGTTCAAAGGTTTAAAGTTCTTAAGATAACGTGTAGATAAATTCGGGCACCGGCACGGGCACGCACGCGGGCACGAATTTATTCTCTTAGATCGCTACTGTGAACATGTACTTGGCACGCTTTATGCATATCAATACAGTAAATAAAAATGTTAGGTTTAGTTGTCAACGAATCAATAGTTTGATAAAATATAAATAAGAGACAAAGTAGCCTAACCAAGTTAATTACCTTATCACTTGCTCAATATTGGGCGGGTGGAAACAGCAAACATGTAAACCCTAACAAGGAGTATTGTATGCCTAAGGGATCAGAAGAACATGGTAAACATTTGAAGAAACCTAAGCTTACGCTTATGGAAAAACGTTTGCGTAAACGTGAGAAGAAGCAGCAAAAACATCAACATCTGATAGATACTAAAGATGTCTATGAAGAGACAATATAAAATGCTAGCTTAATCTAAGCAAACAAAGCCCCTTCCTTAGCAGGAAGGGGCTTTTTTTTTGTAAGAATAGGCGGCAAAAAGCAAAGGACAAAAAGGACCTAAAGGACCTAAACGACTTTGCAATCATCTTACTGCGTCTTGCTCGTCCTTTAGGTCGTTTAGGTCCTTTTTGTCCTTTTTGTCCTTTTCGTCCCTTTGAATCGCTGTTGCATCGTAAGCGCCTTTGTGAAATAATCACCACATCAAAATGCTATAACACCTATGTGCGCACATCTATGACATTATTACTCAACTGCCATTGCTTAGACAAAGCCTATGGCTCAAAACAGTTATTTCGCCAAATTTCTCTTGGCATCTCTAAAGGGGAAAAGATCGGGTTGATAGGACCTAATGGAGCCGGTAAATCTTCCTTACTTAAAATCTTGGCTGGCGTCGACAAGCCTGATACTGGTACAGTTTCCGCACGCAAATCACTACGCATAGGTTATGTCCCACAAAACTCAGACTACCCTTCTCAACCCATTGAAAATGTTTTATTCGACGCAATTAAAACAGATCACCCAGTGCCTTTACACGAAAAACAAACACAAGTCACCATCCTACTCTCTAAATTCGGCTTTAAAGACCCCGCTCAACATGCTGATACACTCTCGGGTGGATGGAAAAAACGCCTCGATATTGCGAAAGAGCTCATCAATACCCCAGACGTACTATTTCTTGACGAACCAACCAACCATCTAGATCTCGATGGGATATTGTGGTTAGAGAATTTTCTCAAAGCAGAATCATTCGCTTTCATTGTCACAAGCCATGATCGTTACTTTTTACAAAACGTGACATCTCGCATGATGGAGCTTAATCCCATCTATCCACAAGGACTTTTCAGCCATACTGGTGGTTACCTGGAATTCCTCGACAAACGCGCTGACTTCCTCAATCAACAACAACAAACAGAACGTGTGCTAGCGTCCAAAGTGCGCGGAGAGGTCGATTGGCTGCGCCAAACACCTAAAGCACGCACGACAAAATCCTCAGCGCGTGTACAAAGCGCTGGCAAGCTGATCGACGAACTCTCTGATGTCCGCACCCGCAATAAACAAGCTACAGCCAAAATTGATTTCGAAGCCACAGAACGACAAACGCATAAATTACTAACGATTAAAAATTTAACAAAATCCCTCAACCATCGTCTTTTATTTTCCGGCATCGATTTGAGCTTTTCTCCAGGCATGCGCCTTGGCATTGTTGGACCTAACGGCAGCGGCAAGACCACTTTTTTAAAGCTTCTCGCCGGAGAATTGACTCCAGATAAAGGCACCCTCAAATATGCGGATGACCTACGCGTGGTGTATTTCGACCAGCATAGACAGCAGTTAAATCCTAACGACACCCTTCGGCAAGCCTTATCGCCAAATAGCGACACAGTGACGTATCGTGGCCAAAACATTCATGTCAACTCTTGGGCTAAGCGCTTTTTGTTCTATCCTGATCGTTTGGACCTACCTGTGAAGCAGTTATCTGGAGGAGAGCGCGCACGTATTAGCATCGCTCGCTTGATGTTGCAGCCCGCCGACCTGCTTTTGCTTGATGAGCCCACAAACGATCTAGACATCGCCACCTTAGAAACCTTAGAAGACAGCCTCTCTGAGTTCCCAGGTGCGATTGTCTTGATCACACACGACCGCGCGCTGCTTGATAATATCGCCACTTGCGTGCTTGGACTCGGTTTTCCTGATGACGCACCCCTACTCGCCGATTTCAAACAGTGGGAACGTTATGTTATTCAAAAAACAGCTAAAGCGACATCTAACACCTCCAAAAAGGAGGAAGCCAAAGAAACGACCCCGATCCCCACTGCCAATGCTCCCACTAAATTATCATACAAAGAAAAAAAAGAATTAGAGCAAATGGAAGCCACAATTTTAACGGTGGAACAAGAAATCAACAGCATAGAAGCTGCCATGCAAACTCAAACAACAAACAACGACGTACAGGCCTTACAGCAGTCTTGTCTACAGCTTGATAAGGCCCAACATGAACTAGAAAGACTTTTTAGCCGCTGGCAAGAACTTGAAGGAAAAACAAAGTAATATGACACTAAACTCATCACTAGATTTATCCACACTAGCCCGTCAAGCAATGCTGGAAAAGGGCTTTGCCGTGGATTTTCCTCCTCAAATTCAGCAACAACTAACCACCCTAACCACTATTACCGTCCCTCTTCCCAATGTAGATGCCCGAGATATGCGCCACCTGCTTTGGTTTTCCATAGATAATGACGACTCACGCGATCTAGATCAACTCACTTATGCTGAATCCTTACCTGCTGGCCAATATAAAATATATGTTGCTGTCGCCAATGTTAATCTGTTAGTCCCAAAGAATAGCCCCATCGACAGGCATGCAGCGCAAAATACAACATCAGTGTACACACCCACTGTCATCTTCCCAATGCTACCAGAAAAGCTTTCAACCGATCTAACTTCACTAAACCCCGGACAAGACCGCTTGGCAATGATTTTTGAAGGAACTCTCAACAATGAAGGAACACTGCTCGATCACTCAATCTACCTAGGCTATGTGCACAACTACGCCCAATTGGCATATCATGCCGTTGGTTCATGGCTGGAAGGCACCACACCCCTGCCAGAAAACATCAAGAACGTTTCAGATTTGGAACAACAAATACGCCTTCAAGACATCATATCTCAAGCCCTTTCTCTAGCTCGTCATAAACTAGGGGCTTTAAGTTTAGAGACTATAGAAGCACAATCAATCATATCTGCTGGCGTACCCACTAGCATCCAAAAAGTAGTAAAAAATCGGGCACACAAGCTCATCGAAAACTTCATGATCGTCGCCAACACCATTTCAGCATTATATGCAGACAGCCGAAAACTCTTCTCGCTGCGCCGTGTTGTAGTGACACCAAAGTATTGGGACAAAATTATCGACATAGCAGCAAAGCTTGGCACACATTTGCCAGAACAACCCGATGCACGTGCTCTCGAGCAATTCCTTTGTGAACAAAGGCAAGCAAAGCCAACCACATTCCCTGATCTATCGCTGACAATCATCAAATTATTAGGGAGAGGTGAATATGTCGTTGCCACGCCTGGAAAGGAATCTGCTGGTCACTTTGGCTTGGCCCTCAAAGATTATTCTCATTCCACAGCGCCAAACAGAAGGTTTCCCGATCTCATCACCCAACGTTTGCTCCTCTCAGCCTTATCCAACCAACCACAACCTTACACTTTTGATGAGCTTAAGATGCTAGCAGTGCGGTGCACCATGAAAGAAGATGATGCCGAAAAAATCGAACGACGCATGAAAAAATCGGCTGCAGCCTTAGTGCTTAGCAATTCGATCGGGAAAGAATTTGATGGGATCATCACTGGCGCATCTAACAAAGGGGTTTATGTACGTTTGCTACATCCCCCGGTGGATGGGAAGCTTGTTAAAGGGCACCAACACTTTGAAGTAGGCGATAAGGTCAGAGTAAAACTCATTTACACCGATCCACGCGCCGGCTTCATCGATTTCACCACAATTTAATCCACTAAAGAGCTTAAAAAGCCGTTGATAATCGCCAAGACTAAAGCAAATGCCAGAGCCCACCAGAAACCATCAACTTTAAAGCCTGGCACAATAGAGCTGACAAGCAATACAAGGCAGCCAATAATGACAAAGGTAAAAAGTCCAAGCGTCAAAATATTAATCGGCAAAGTCAAAATGAAAATTAGCGGCCGAATCAGCGTATTAACAATAGCCAATACTACAGCCACAACCAGAGCCGTGCCGAAGCTATCGAGATGAACACCTGGAAGAATATGACCCGTAACAAAAACTGCAATAGCACTTACAATCAGTGTTAATAAAACTTGTAACATTGGCTTACCATCCTCTTTAGAAATCAAACCCTAATGTAGCAACTATACTATAAGAATCCCAGCTAGCATTAATCGATGTAGAGTATTTGTCAGTGCCATAAATGCTTTCAATGGATTCTCCTGAAGGAGCTGTAACGCGGAAGCTTCCATGCTTGGCATGCCAATATTCATAGGTGAAGACGGTGCCAACACTCCAGCTCGTTGACAAATAATATTTCAGCTTTGCTTTCCATGTATTGCCATGCGCAGTATTTGTGCGCAAGCTCACATCTTGATATCCTGAGAGCAATCCTGCCGGACTTGTATTGTTAATACCTCTAAATTCAACAATATGATATTGGTATATTAGATCCAATTCCCATTTGCATGTTTTATACAATATTTCCCCACCAACCCAACCTCCATTCCATTTGTTATGAAATTTAGTATCGTGATACGCGGGATCATCATAAACATAGATTGCCGACTCTGTACAAGTGGAAAATTCGCCAGAGTTGGCATTTTTCGTTTGCAACGTTTGCTTGTGGAAAGAATACCCCCCTCCCACACCAATTGCCCAATCTTTAAACATCTCTGGCATACACTGCCAATCGCCAAATTCAAACAAATAACCCAATCCAATTACAAAATCATAAGAGCGCGCTTTCTTAAGTTTGCCTTTGGCTAAAAAGTAAGTATTTTCATATGAATCTGGCGCTGACATGTTTGTGGGCAAATTTAAAAACGCTCGCTCTGAAAACTTATTTCCGTCGTTCCATCCCCAAATGGCATGTCCAACCAGATACAAATTGCTTAAGAAAGCATACTCACTTAGACAGCTCAGTTCAGGTACCACAAAACGTGCCTCAAAGCCTGCGACAGCAAGATCGACACGGCTTTCTACCTGGTCTGTTACTAATACATCCGTTTCAAACGTTCCAGTAGAATCGACACCTGGAAAGTTAAGGTTCGTGTCTTGTCTGAAACGCCCATGTTGAAAACCACCTATGGGGGTAACATTATCCTTAAGATCAATCGCAGAAAGACTGGTTACGCCTACGAGGCTGCCTACAAATAAAAACTTCCCTAAGTTCATGAGTACCTTTATGCATTGTTTAAAATAATTATGCATGATTCATAACAAATATCTTTTTCTCGGTCAAATGTACAATTAAAAAAAAGCCCAAGGGGCTTGCGCACCAAGGGCTAGATCGAGGGTCACTCCTAAAGCTTAAAACTCGTAGCTGATGGTCCCCGCAACGCTCCAAGCATTCCAGCTTGCATCAACAGAAGTGTTAAAATCATTAGTTCCAAAACCTTCTGCTGTAGAGTGAGGCGCTGTTAGGTGCCAGCCCCCATTCTTTGCATGCCAGTATTCATAGTTGAAGATCGCCCCAATTCTCCAACCACACCATACATCGTAGTTAGCTTTGGCTGTCCAAACATTACCATGCGCATCGTTTGAATGTAGGCTAGTATCTGTAAGACCTTGCGTCAAACCTGTTGCACTGGTGTTATTAATACCTTTATATTCAACAATATGATATTGATACCCTAACGCAATATCCCAAGCGCAGGACTCATAGAAAAGTTCAGCACCTACCCAGCCCCCACTCCATTTATTGTGGTATTTAGTGCCGTTATAACCACCAAAATCTTCGAAGAATTGCCCGTGTAGCGGAACTGAGGAGAAGACTCCTAAGTCGCCATGCTTGGTTTTCAGGGCTTGTTTATGGTACGAATACCCTCCCTCAATGCCCAAAGCCCAACCATTAAGTATATCACTAAAATAACATAAACGGCTGAAGTCTAAGAAATACCCTAAGCCAACCTCGAAATCGTATGTTTGCGCATCTTTGAGTTTACCCGTTGCTAGGGCTTTCGTGTTTTCATACAAAGCAGGCTGAGGAATACCTGTAGGAAAGTTGGCTGTCGTTTCTTCACTAAATTTATTGCCATCGCTGAAACCCCAAATTGCGTGTCCTGTCACATAGAAATTGTTTAAAAAGGGATAATTGCAGCAACAATCGAGATGTGGCATCACTAGACGCCCGTCAATACCTACAATGCCTAGGTCAATGCGTGATTCAACGCTATCAACTTGTTCACCACCTGCAGGAAATATTCCAGCAGACTTTAAATTAATAAAATTAGTTTGATCGAAACGTCCATGTTGATATCCACCAACAACAGAGATATCATTTTTTAAGTCAAACGCCGATAGGCTCGTCGTACTCGCAAGCACCATCCCGGCAAATAAAGTCCATATTTTCATAAGAAGCCCTTTTTGGTTAAAATGAATCATGAACCTATCCCGATAAAATTTTTACTCGCTTTCGAATCCTTTTCCTCTAGGAATCCGCAAAAATAAAGGGGCAATATTGTTTAATATTGCCCCTTTATTTTCGGGAGCCTGTGCGGGTTCCTTAGAGAGAAAATAATCTCGAAAGCGAGTCAAAAATTTTTATCGGGATAGGTTCATGCATAATCAATATCGAAAACTTATTTTTAAAGCAAATCAATTGATAAAAAACTATCTCACCATAATTGTTTTAAAATTTATCTTGATAAAGCACTTATGTTTTAACTAGACTTCATTAACGACTATTGAAACTACCGTGATGTCATCGGTAGCCCCATAGCTAGAGGCATATTCCATCAAAGCTTGTGCTGGATCGGCTTTAAACATCTCAGCTCTTTGCAATTCACTGATCATCTCGTTCTCTGTCACGGTATCTAAGCCATCGCTTGACAAAATGAGGCGATCTCCGGCCTTTAATTTATTAATCGTAACTACTGGTGTGTGGCTGATTGCGGGTAAAGTATTTGCAGCGTTTATATTGGCATCTCCAATAGAGCGACTGACATTAATACCACCCTTTGGAAATGGGTAACGAAGCGTTTTCGGTTCATTCGAATTAATCCAATGGGCAGCTATCGTCTCTGCCATCTCTTTTGCTGCATTAGCTTTTTCGTGTTCGCCAACTTCTAAAGCCTCTTTTTCCCGCTGCTTCCAGGCTGCGATAGCACGAGCAGCTTCCTTTTCCACGCTCCAATCAAACCACCGACAAAGCGGGATCGATTTTAATTGTCTTCCAAATTTGCGATAGAGTTTGGCCTTAGAATCCCCAACGCCTGCTGTATAAAGGAGGTTAGTATGTTTGTCGATGTAGCAAACAACCGCCGTGCTGCCCATTTCATCCCATTGATGTTGCTTTCCTCTATCCTGCATTTTTTCAATCTTCCCAATCTCTAACACTTCGCGTTGAATGGTCTCGACAAACTTTCTGAAGGCATATCGAACATCTCCCTGAGCACGATCTAAAGCCATTTCAAAGCGCGCTGAAAACGCATCCCTAATATATCTAGAAACAGCATTACCATGATGTCCATCGAAAACACCAGCCAAAATTCCTTGCCTAATTTCTTTATATAGATATGTGTCTTCACAGCTCGTTTTAGAGGAGGGATCGAGTATGTGGCCATATTGGGCATGAGAGCAACAAAAGACCAATGGTTGGTTTTGAGCTGAAGACATTAATTCTTCAGTCACACAAACAGCTTCTTCAGGCAAAGCATATATCGCCCTGCTGTCTTGATCCCTCTCTCGATGGTCATTAATGGCTGCTATAGCGTTAAGTCTCATTCTTTCTATGGTAGATGCATTTGGAAGAGGGATTGTTGGTGTTAACGTTGCATTCATGCTGGTTGTGGTATAACGCGTAATGTTAGGGATAGGACGTTGGACTCTTTTATCTGGTTGCTCAAAACCAAAGGCTTGGACCCGTTCGATTGTTGGTGTAGAAGGACCGCTGGAATATGTATTGAGTTGTGGCAAACGAATATTGTTGGGTTGAGGGACAACTTCCATCGGATGGATGGCATTTCTCCGCCTTACATTAAGCGAAAAACTTCTTGAAGGTCGTTGATTTTGGGCTGTGGGGATGGGCGATAAAGATGGATCCAACAGATTGTTTTGATGTACAACAAGCGACATACCTCTCCCAATCGTCGGTATTTAACTATTAACATATACGCGTCAAGAGGCAGCACGTCAAGACTTTTCTCCAAGACTTTGTTGGGACATTCTCAAAGAAAAGCAATCCCTTTAACAACATTTTTTTCGCAAAGTCCCATACTTTCGGGAAAGGGCACGGGCACGGGCAAGGGCACGGGTTGTTTTAGCAGGAACTGCTGGTAGGCAATCACTCGACTTGTAAGTTTATTCTTGATGCGCTAACGTACGGCAAAAATGATCATGTATTTTAAGGACAAAACATGTCGACTTCAACGTTACAATATGAAACAATTTTAGACACTATCGGCAACACCCCCTTGGTAAGGCTACAGCATATTAATCCCAATCCCCTTGTAACGATCTTGGTAAAGCTGGAATTCCTTAACCCTAGCTGCAGCATCAAAGATCGCATTGTTCACCATATCATCGATGATGCAGAGCGCAAAGGTCTGTTAAAACCTGGAGGTACAATTATTGAAGGTACTTCAGGCAATACAGGAGCTGCTATTGCCATGATTGCTGCCGTTCGTGGTTATCGCGCCATCTTAACGATGCCTGATAAAGTGAGTAAGGAAAAGCAAAATGCATTACGCGCTTATGGCGCTGAGATTGTCGTCACACCGACCTCTGCCTCTCCAACATCTCCTGAGCATTATATCAATACAGCAAAACAACTTGCACAAAAGATCCCCAATAGCTTCCGCATCAACCAGTATGATAATTTAAAAAATCCAGAGGCACATTACTTGACAACAGCCCCGGAAATATGGGAACAAACACAAGGCAAAATTGACTATTTTGTAGCTAGTGGAAGCACAGGTGGGACCATGACAGGCGTTGGACGCTTTTTAAAAGAAAAGAATCCAGCAATAAAAACTGTGATGCCAGATCCTATAGGATCCATCTTTTATCACTATTTTAAAACAGGAAAGCTGCCTTCAAATGCCAACTGCAACTATTTGTTAGAGGGCATAGGCGAAGATCATATGGTCCAAGCAATGGATCTTTCAGTGATAGATGAAATACTGCCTGTTAAAGACAAAGACGCCTTCGATGTGACACGTCTACTGGCACGTAGAGAAGGGATATTAGCCGGTGGATCTAGTGGAGCCAATGTTTGGGGAGCGATCGAAATAGCCAAACGACTAACTGCACCTGCTGTCATTGTGACAATGCTGCCAGATAGTGGTATCAAATATCTAAGTAAGATCTTTGATGATGAATGGTTGAAAGCCAACAATTTACTCTAAAGGATCGTATGAAATTTGCCACCAAAGCAATCCATTGCGGTTTCGATTCTGACCCCACTACAGGCGCGCTCATTTCTCCCATTTACATGACGTCCACCTATATGCAAGAGATACCCGGAGTAGAAAGGGAGTTCTCTTATACCCGTGCAAACAACCCGAATTTCACATTTTTAGAAAAGCAGCTTGCCGCATTGGAAGAGGCAAAATATGCCACCGTATTCTCCTCGGGTTTAGGCACACTCACTGCACTCATTAGCACACTTTCACAAGGCGACCATATCGTTGGTCTCGACGGTGTGTATGGAGGCACTTACCGTCTTTTTCGTTCAGTATTCAGTCGCTTTGGAATAGAATACAACACCATCCCCAACCCAACACCAGAAAAGCTCGCAAAAGCCTTAAGCACAAAACCTAAATGGCTCTTCTTCGAAACACCCACCAACCCCTTACTTGATGTTTTTGACATCGAAGCGATGGTCAATACAGCAAAGCGCTATGGAGTGTCCGTCATCGTTGACAATACGTTTGCAACACCCTATTTTCAAAATCCATTGAAGTATGGTGTCGATGTCGTATGGCATAGTACAACGAAATATATTAGTGGCCATTCCGATGTGGTTGGAGGGGTAGCCTTAACAAATAATGAAGTTATGCACGAACAAATGGTTTTTGGGCGTAAAGCCATCGGATTAAATCCTAGCCCATTCGACTGTTGGCTAATTGCACGCGGCGCAAAAACACTTGCCCTACGCATGCACCAGCATGAAAAGAACGCCATAGCGATCGCCAGCTTTTTAGAAAAACACCCTAAAATTAAAAAGGTCTATTTCCCAGGATTACCCAGCCACCCCAGTCATGCAATCGCCAAAAAACAAATGTCTGGCTTTGGAGGCATGATTTCGGCGGAATTCAAGCTTTCATTAGAAAACACTAAGCGCTTGTTAGGGTCTTTTAAGCTGTTTGCATTAGCCGAGAGCTTAGGGGGTATTGAATCATTAGTCTCTCATCCCGCCACAATGACACATGCTTCCATGCCAGCGCTTGAAAGAAAGAGATGTGGTATCGACGATGGTTTGGTGCGCTTTTCTGTGGGCATCGAAGATGCTCAAGATCTAATCGCTGATATTACCCAAGCCCTAGATGGGGTTGCTATTCATTCTGAGGATTGAGGCGAATCATGAGAATAGCTTATTGCCTCCTTTTAATGACAACAACGATGGATCTCACAGCAGGACTTTGTTCTTGCTACAAAACCAGTTGCTACCCGACCCACAATTTTTGTCTAGAGCCCGTCCCTCTTGTTTCAGATGCAGAGATCAAGCAACATATTCAAACTTTACTTACCCTGAGTTGGTTTTCATCAGAATATCAGAATATTAGCATCGATGTCGATCATGGCGCTGTTACGCTTAAAGGCCATCTCAGCGCTCTTGATCGGAAAACTGACCTCGAAGATAAAATCAGACGAATTAATGGTGTGTGGTTTATCAGCTCACAAATCTACATCGGTTGTGCAAAACCAGCTTGACTCTTTCAATTCTTTTCTTTAAAAAGAAGACTACGAACATTTACTTGTGTTATCACAAAAATCTTGAAGGAGGAATTATGAAAAAAGCAATCTTTTTTGCCCTATTAGGCTCAGTCTCTGCCCTATCAGCCGACCAAGCTCAACCCTATCAACCTAATCAGCGCCCCGCTCCAGCTCAAACAAACATGACACCACGCCAAGCACCTGGACAATCGAATACAATGCAACCCACACAAAATAACAACAGCAATTCAAACTACATGACACAAGATTTCTCACAAACGCCACAAAAGGCAGAACATGTGATACTTGATAAAGACGTCGCAAAAAGCGTCAGCGACGCCTTAACGTCCGGTTTATTTTCAAATAACTACCAAAACGTCAGTTTCGATGTAAATAATGGAGTGGTAACTTTACGTGGCTACGTATACGCGGCCGACGACAAAACAAAAGTTGAAAATAAAATCCAAGGAGTCGCAGGCGTTAAGCAAGTGATCAGCGAAATCACTGTTGTTGGACAAAAGACACAAACGTCAGCTCCTAGCACCGACAAAAAAGCTGCCAAAGCAAATTCCCAAGACTATGCAGCAACTGAAGGCGACAAAGCATTAAACACCCAAATCCGCGAAAGACTTAGCGCTTTACCAAACGCAAATCAAGATAATATCACTCTACGCACTACGGTAGGAATCGTCACAATTGGTGGTAAAGTAGGTAAATTGGAAGACACACAATTGATCAGCGAAGAAATCAAACAGGTTAAAGGTGTCAAATCAGTGATCAATAAGCTAAGTGTCGCCAGACAATAAGCTTAAAAAGGACCTAAAGAGGTAATTGCATAATTCCCGTTTATCGCTTTTTGGCGCTTTTGCCAATCTTCGCCACTTTGCGCAAATCCCCTACTCTTAAGAGTATGTGGATTTGCGCAAAATGGCGAATCTTGCCAAAATCATCCAAAAATCGATTAAACGGGAATTATGCAATTACCTCTAAAGGACGTGGCCAACTTTGTCCTTTAGGTCCTTTAGGTCATTTAGGTCCTTTTTGTCCTTTAGGTCCTTTAAGTGACTAAGAGCTATTAGCTAATGTACCATAAGTGAAGTAAGGGGCAAATTCTCTGTTGTTAATGAGGTTTGGCACCAGCAATGCAACATTGCCAAAGCCCAATGTTGAGGTCGCAAGTACTGTTTCGCCCAAGCCACGCAACACATTCAAGCATCCATGGAGAACATGCTCAAAACCTAGCTTAGTAAGGGCTTGCCATTTGTGACGCAAGGAAGATTCTCCTTCTTTGCGACTTTCAACCAACACACCAATTTGCGCCACACCCGCCAATATAATGCCGGCAATGAGCTGTATTTTGCCAGCTATCATACGCACAGCGCTACCTATGACACCGATGAAAGGGATGCAACTTACCACGTTGAAAATTTTTTCGACTTCAGTGCAATTTCTATTGATAAAGGCGAAGATAGGTTCTAGCGATGCGGTGTCCAACCGATACTGTAATTTTTCAAAAGCTTCTTTGGCGTTCACCTGCACTTTATTGGTCAGTGTATTTACCGACGTCACCACCTTATTAAAAGTTGAGGGCAAATCAACACGCTGATATGCATCCATGAGCTGTTTAGAATCGATTTCAACATTGATAGCTGTCATTGAGTGTACTCCTGTAAAAAGCCCGCAATATAGTTGTTTGCACTTTAATTTCTCAACATAATGTTGAATTACTATAAGAAATTGAGCTTAAGGAATAAATTTTCAAAGCATATGTTTAATGAAGTTGAACGCTCGATAGACAAACGAGCATCAGCGATCGTTTTTTGCACAGATTCCAGAGGTTGTATGCCGCCTGCTTTGAAAGCATGCTCACAAGCAGCTATGCTATCAGTGTGCATCAGATAAGCTAATTCCCCATTTTCTTGCATCAAATGCATATCTCGATACCAAGCCAACAGGACTTCCAATAGCGCGTGAGCCTCTTGCGTGGCATGCATAGATACTGCACCTTCAATCTCCTTTTCGATACTCTGCTTCTGAGTAGCTGACAGATCTGTCCCTGCACCGCGCATCAATAGAGTACGCACATCGCCTTCAATTTCCTTTTTACTTGTTTCAATATGCCCTGCAATTGAAGCTGCTGCCGCTGAAAGCTCCTTATAACTAGAAAAACTGCGCTTTGACAAAATATCAAGCAAAAAAGAACGCAACGGATGACTCCCCTCTTTCGCCAATCTCAAGGCCTGTCCAATGGAGCCTTGCGCCATTGAAGCCACGACTGAAGCTTCTGTGTGGGGTTTTCCGCATCGCTGCGAGATGAACTCCGTGATTTCCTCTTGTGCAATAGGCTGAAAATGGATGGTACGGCAGCGTGAAAGGATTGTCGGTAATAACGCTGCTGGTGCACTAGATAGCAAAATAATCACTGCATCTGATGCTGGTTCTTCAAATGTTTTAAGTAAAGAATTTGCGCTGTAGGTAAGCATGCGGTCGGCATCATGGATAATGAAGACCTTCCATTTGGCTTCAAAAGGGGCTAGGTAAACTTCTTGATTGAAATTGCGCATCGAAGCAATACTGTGCATGCCCACCTTACCTTCAGGGCGATAAATGCGTATATCAGGATGATTCCCTGCCTCAATTTTATGCCTGTGATGCCCATGAGGATCATTTTGGCAAATGAGAAGTTTAGCAAAAGCTTCTGCAAAAAGACTTTTACCGATGCCATCGGGGCCAGCAAATAAAAGGGAATTACCAACCGTTCGCCTTTCCGCTGTACGCCTCAGATAAGCTTTAGCTTGTTCGTTGCCAATGATATGGTCAAACATGGTCTCTCGCAAGCTGTTTATTCAAGACCTGCAGAGCCTCTTCAATTACGCTATTTTGCGTTTTGTTAGCATCTATATAGCAAAAACGCTGCGGTTCATTTTTTACGAAAGCAATAAAAGCCAGCCTTACGCGCTCATGAAAATCGCGCTTTTCTGCTTCAATGCGATCGACTTCACCTACTCCCGAGTTTTCCTTTGGTGTACGACGCGTGCGCTGCAATCCTATCAGAGGGTCAACGTCAAGATAAAATGTCAAATCAGGAACAACGCTGCCACAAGCAATATCACAAAGAGTGCGCACCCAGTCGACACCGAGCTGGCGACCAGCACCTTGATAAGCTACTGATGAATCGTTGAAGCGATCGCAGATGACGACATGACCGGCGTCTAATGCGGGCTTAATAACATCATCAATATGTTGTGAACGGGCTGCTAAGAACAAAAGCAGTTCAGCCCGTGCTTTAATTTGGACTTTATCATTATGTGCGAGCAGCCAACTGCGGATTTGCTCCCCTAGCGGCGTTCCACCTGGTTCACGCGTCTTCACTACAGTCATGCCATTGGCAATAAGATTTCTTTCGAGATGTTCGATGAGTGTTGTCTTACCCGCCCCTTCACCACCTTCTACGGTGATGAAGCGGAGGGAATGTATCTTAGTGTTGTTCGTCATCTGTCACATTGATCTCTTGAAGGCCTTCTTCGGTATCATCTTCATCAACAGAGATTGATGTTTCATTAGAATGAGCATCTGCCGTTTTGTTTGGCGTTAAGCCAGGTTCAGCAACATCTGCTTCAGAACTACCAGTATCTTCAATCTTTTGGATCGCCACTAAACTATCGCTATCGCGTAAGTTTGCAAGTTTTACCCCTTGCGTGTTACGTCCAAGAACTCGTAGATCGCGCATACTAATACGCACTGTTTGACCCGACGCTGAAATCATCACCATACCATCGGTATCAGTGACACATAGGGCACCAATGACGTTACCATTGCGTTCGCTAGTAATGATGGAGCGCACTCCAACGCCACCACGATTAGTTTGGCGGAAATCTTCAACAAACGAACGTTTGCCAAAGCCATTTTCACATACGACAAGGATTGTTTCATCGCCATTGACCACTTCACAACCGACAATAAAATCATCATCATCGCGCAAGGTAGCCCCTTTCACACCGCGGGCCATACGTCCCATTGGGCGCACATTTTTCTCGTCGAAGCGCACTGCCATGCCTTTATAGGTGAAGAGCATGACTTGTTGATTGGCTTTAACGAGACGTGCGGCCATCACTTCGTCGCCTTCATCGATATCCAGCGCCCAAATGCCCTTGCGGCGCGGGTTGCTGAATTCGCTAAGCAGCGACTTCTTCACCACGGCTTTGCGTGTGGCCATTAGGATGCAGGCTTCTTCGTCGAAAGAAGAGACTCGCAATGTCGTGGCGATTTTTTCATCTGGCCGCAGATCTTCAAGCAGATTAACGAGTGGTTTACCCTTGGATTTACGTCCGATTTCTGGTATCTGCCATACTTTAAGCCAATAGCAGCGCCCTAAATTAGTAAAGATGAGCAAGTAGTCATGTGTCGATGCTACGTACAGGCCTTTGATGGCATCATCTTCACGCTTCATTGAAATACCTGTCACGCCTTGTCCACCTCGGCGCTGTTCACGGAAGGTGTCTATAGGCATACGTTTGATATAATCGTCTTCAGAAATCGTGATGATGACTTGTTCATTAGCAATCAAGTCTTCCATATTCATCTCGCTTTCAGCGGCGACAATCTGCGTTTTGCGTTCCCCTTTGTAGACTTTCAACACATCGCTCAGCTCTTCCCTGATGATATCGCGCACCATGGACTCATTAGCGAGCACGGCACGGTAGTACGCAATTTTCTTCAAGAGATCTTGATATTCATCATTAATCTTATCGCGCTCTAAACCTGTCAATTGATAGAGGCGTAGATCCAATACGGCTGTGGCTTGACGCTCAGTGAACTGAAAGCGTTCCATCAGCTCTTTCTTGGCTTCATCCCGATTTTGGCTTGCGCGAATGAGCCGTACAACTTCATCCAGATGGTCAATGGCTTTAAGATAACCTTCCAGCACATGTGCACGGGCTTCAGCTTTATTTAGCTCGAAGCGTACACGACGACGCACAACATCAATGCGATGCTCTACCCATGCAGCAATGAAATTCTTGATATTCATGATGCGTGGCAACCCTTTATCAAGAGCTAGCATATTGCAGCCAAATGTCACTTCCATGTCAGTGAATTTGTAAAGCTGATTGATGATAACTTCAGGAATCTCATTGCGCTTTAACTCTGCCACAATGCGCATCCCATCCTTATCAGATTCATCGCGCAGATCTGAAATCCCTGTAATGGATTTGCTGTTTATCAGATCTGCAATCGCTTCAATAAGTCGTGCTTTATTGACATTATATGGGATCTCATCAATGACAATGCGCTGACGATCGCCTTCATGCTCTTCAACACGTACGACACCACGCAAAATGATTTTGCCGCGTCCTGTATGATAAGCTTCTTTGATGCCACGATAACCGCAGATGATACCGCCTGTGGGGAAATCTGGTCCTGGCATCACCTTCATAATATCATCGACGGTACTTTCTGGATTATCCAGCACCAATAAAGTCGCCTTCACCAGCTCATGCAAATTGTGTGGGGGGATATTTGTTGCCATACCCACGGCAATGCCTGAAGAGCCATTGCAAAGTAAGTTGGGAAATTTGGCTGGAAATACTGTGGGCTCCTTTTTCGTTTCGTCATAGTTTGGCACCATATCGACAGTATCTTTGTCTAGATCTTCCATGAGCTGCATGGCTGCATGTGTCAAGCGCGCCTCTGTATAACGCATTGCAGCGGGAGGGTCACCATCAATGGAGCCGAAGTTACCTTGTCCATCCACAAGCGTATAGCGCATCGCCCAAGGCTGTGCCATACGCACTAGGGTTGGATAGATCACCTGTTCACCATGGGGGTGGTAGTCACCTGAAGTGTCGCCTGAAATCTTAGCGCACTTACGGTGCTTGCCGCCTGGACTTAGATTCAGCTGACGCATGGCAAACAAAATACGTCTTTGTGAAGGTTTTAAACCATCTCTTACATCGGGAAGCGCACGCGCAATAATCACAGACATCGAATAGCGAAGATAACTTTCCTTCATCTCATCTTCGACGTTGCGCGAAACAATGATTTCGTCAGGGGTATATGACATAGTTTTTCCTTTTAAACGTCTAGATTTTTAACAGAAAGAGCATGTTGTTCGATGAATGCGCGGCGAGGTGGTACATCCTCACCCATCAACATTGTAAACATGTAATCGGCTGCAATAGTATCGGGCAGTGTCACTTTTATAAGCGTGCGCTTAGCGGGATCCATCGTTGTCTCCCATAGCTGGTCAGCATTCATCTCGCCCAAGCCCTTATAGCGTTGAATGTCGATCCCCTTTCTACCGTTGTTGCGTAGAAAATCGGTCACTTCGCGCAGTGTGGCAAAGGGGTGTGTGATATTGTCATCTTCCACAATCTCAAGCAAGGTGCCATCAGCAACCAGGAAGTTGGCCAAATTGTATCCAAAAGCTTGCAAGCCTTGGATTAAGCCATCCAAATATTCATCTTCATAGAGCTCGATGAAGTGCAATCTGTTCGGACTAAACACCTGCATTTCTGGTGTGACTTCTTCGACTGGTATGGAAGCGAGGGTTTGGGCATGGCGGCGGCGTTGCGCTTCTTCGTCGCTAGCTTTTAACGCTTCAAATTCATCAATGGAATAAGCAAAGCGCGCTCCTTCAACGAGTTCTATCTTGAAGCGTGGCAAGCGCCCTTGTTCGTTGCGTGCTGCCAAGAACTCCCTAAAAGGGATTCCTTTGCGTTCTAATCGACCAGTGAATGCTTCAACTTCTAAAATTGTGGTTAACAATTCTTTAGTTTTCTCCACAGATAAAAAGTCTGTATGATTTGCTAAACGCAATTTAATATCACTGATACCTAGCTCCAAAAGGTATTCATCCATTTCCTTTTCTGAGTGGATATAGCGACTAACTTTCTTTCGTGTCACACGATATAGAGGGGGCCGAGCAATGTAGATGAAGTTGTTTTCTACCAGGGCTGGCATATGGCGATAAAAGAACGTCAATAGCAGGGTTCTGATATGAGACCCATCGACGTCGGCGTCAGTCATGATGATGATTTTATGGTAACGCAACTTGTCAATATTAAAACCATCTGTGCCTATCCCACAGCCTAAGGCAGAGATCATTGTGCCTACCTCGGTATTTTGCAGGATTTTCTCCAAGCGTGCTTTTTCCACGTTTAAGATTTTACCTCGAATGGGCAATATCGCCTGAAAACGGCGATCGCGCCCTGATTTGGCAGAACCACCGGCAGAATCTCCTTCCACAATGTAAATCTCACAAAGGGCGGGATTTTTCTCTTGGCAGTCCGTTAATTTACCAGGAAGGCGTCCGCTATCCAACGCTGATTTGCGCAAAGTGAGCTCACGAGCTTTGCGGGCAGCTTCGCGCGCTTGCGCCGAGATAATCGCCTTTTCCGCTACTGTTTTAGCAATCGCGGGATTCTCATCTAAAAAGATCGCTAGCTCCTCACCTACAATCTGCTGAACAATCGATCCTACGTCACTATTGCCAAGGCGCTGCTTTGTTTGTCCTTCAAATTGAGGATTAGCCACTTTCACCGAGACAACAGCCGTAAGGCCTTCACGCATGTCCTCGCCAGTGATGGAGATCTTGTCGCTCTTCAACAGGTTGTGATTCTTAATATAAGTGTTTAAAACGCGTGTCAATGCGGTAGAAAAGCCTGTCAGGTGCGTGCCACCGTGCTTGGTTGAGATGTTGTTGACGTAAGAAAAGAGCGTTTCAGTGTATGTCTCGTTCCATTGCATAGCGACTTCCATTTCGACAGGTCCATCATCCCCTTGGCGTATGCCATGGAAATAGACGGGTGTCGGGAACAGCGCAGACTTATTCTCATTTAAATAAGAAACAAAAGACAACAATCCCCCACTATAGCAGAAGTTAACGTCGTCCTTTTCAGCATCGCGTTCATCATGGAAGTAAATATTGATCCCTTTATTTAAGAAGGCAAGCTCGCGCAATCTCTTCGTTAGGATATCATATTCATACTCGCGCACCGTCATGATTGAATCGTCGGCCCAGAAGGTAATTTTTGTGCCACGCTTGGTGGTTTCACCAACGACACTTAAAGGACGAACGACTTTGCCTTTGGCAAATTCCATTTCATGAATTTTTCCATGCTTAAAGACCTGAACGATCATCTTTTTCGACAAGGCACAAACGCACGAAACACCCACGCCATGCAAACCACCAGAAACCTTGTAGGTGTTTTTGTCAAATTTGCCGCCCGCATGTAACACAGTCATCACAACTTCTAGGGCAGTGACGTCACGCCCATGCTTCTTGGATTCTGTCTCATGCTTTTCAACAGGGATCCCTCGCCCGTTATCTTCCACTGTCACTGCGTTATCTTTATGCAATGTGACATAGATTGCCGAGCAATGTCCTGCCATGGCTTCGTCGATGCAGTTGTCGACCACTTCATAAACAAGTTGATGTAATCCATTCGAGCCAGTATCGCCGATATACATACCAGGACGTTCTCGAACAGCCTCTAAGCCTTCCAAAACAGTAATTGAGCTCGCATTATACTCTGGCCCAGTCGCTGGAATGCCTTCTTGTGCGGTTTGATTATCGTGAGTCATTCGACACCTTACATGTAAACTGTTGTAGAATCATTTATCTTTAATTTGTACGCCTTTCTAGGCTATCCTAAACATAATATTATGGATATTTGCCTTAGGAAACCTCTGCTTAATAGCTGCCAGTATGCGAAATTTATCATGCCTACTCAACAGGCTATGGAGGGTTGAATTCTTTACTTTAACTGTCAATACACCATCAATGAGCGATATCGCTTGTGTCATTGGTGCTAACTTGGGGCCAATTATCTCCGGCCATGAAGCCAATATCAGATCTGGACGCTCCTGGTGTGTCGAGCAAATTTTTGATAATACACCAGACAAAATATCGGATACTTGATGAGACGTAACGCCGGTACCATCATAATTTTTTGGAGTACGCACGCTGGTTTTCCTCTCAATCTAAATCCTGCTGAATCACGCGCTAGAATATCATATATGCCAACTCAGCAGCAAGTCTTTTTGGTCAGAAACGATAAGCTACAATACCCGACACTGAAAACGATTGCCACTTCACTTGATTAAAACGCGTTTTACCTTTGAAATCGCCGTCTGCGGTCTTTAGGGTGAATGTCTCGTGTCCATGACGCGTCTTCAAATTGCGATAGTTGCCTACAACGCCAATCGACCAGTTATCCCAAATTTCCCAATTGCCTCCCAGAACGGCGGAATATCCAAAACCATGCGCCTTCTGATTGAATGGTCCTACCAGTCTCTCGCTGCGATTAAACTTGCCGTTTCCACGATAGCTTACAATATGCCACTCAAAATTACCGAATACATAGGCACACTTTTCCACTTGCGCATTGAAGTCCATCCCAAACCACGGACCATACCAATGGGCGTGATAGTTGCTATTTAATCCATCGATATCATGGCGATCTAACTCAAAACGGCTAATCACTTGCTCGCCATTGTAAAGATGCAAGTTTTGACCGTGCCAAGAATAGCCTACGAGCGGTGTAGCTGTGAAACGTGCACACGTCGAAATGATGCGATATCCCACCCCCCCCTCTACATCGTAAACACTACCTTTGCCTGCTTTGTGATGTGAAAGGGATTCGGTAAAATACGTGTCCTCTTCCTCACTAAAAAAACGAACACTTTCGGTATTTTTACCTTCATAGATATGTCCATAATCGCCCGATATGCGGAAGGCGTAATTGCGGCATGAGGCATAGGATAAGGAGCCTTCAACCTGAACAATTTGTAAATTCTTCCATTTCATTTCTCTAAGCACGTTAGAATCGTCTGTTAGACCTGCCGTGCTCCATTTTAAATCATCCTGGCGGTAGCCGGCACCGAATTCAACATTAACAGTAGAAGGCCACCCATTCAACTGGGAATATGCAGAATAGTTTTCAGCTATTAAACTTGCACAAGATGCGACACCAAGGGACAGTGATAGAACAAAATTTCGCATAACTCACCTTCTAGGTTAATATCAATTTGTTGCAACCTCTATGAGGCTAAGGAAAGAGCGTTTATAACTTGCTTTGGCAGTTGGAAGACAACGTTCTCTTCAGTATAAACAACATTATGAACATCCGTCACCCCAAGTTCTGTTAAACGCTGGATACAACGTTGCACGATAGGCTCTGGTGTTGATGCCCCTGCTGTTAAGCCAATGGTCGAAGCTTTAGCCACCCATTCAGGATTGATCTCATTTTCATTGTTGATGAGATAGGATGCGATTCCACGCTTAGAAGCTACTTCTCGCAAACGATTCGAATTAGAGCTTTGTGCATCGCCCACGACTAAAACCAAATCGGTTTGATCGGTAATTTCTCGTAAAGCCATTTGACGATTCGTGGTTGCATAACAAATTGAAGAACTTGGTAACGTTTCAATTTGTGGATATCTAGCAATGAGCGCTGTCGTAATATCTTTGACATCATCAAGACTTAACGTTGTTTGCGTAATATAAAAGAGTTTGTCATCTTGCGAAAAAGGAAGATGAAGCACATCTTCAGGGGACTCAACAATCGTGGTCACATCGGGCGCTTCGCCAGCAGTTCCGATGATTTCCACGTGATTGCGATGTCCAATGAGAATAATTTGATACCCTTGAGCCGCAAAGCGCTTCACAGCAGAATGCACACGTGTGACTAGCCCACAGGTGGCATCGATTTCGATGAGGTTTCTTTGTTTTGCGTGCTCTCTGACGACTGGCGACACTCCATGCGCAGAATAAATTAACCGTGCGCCTTCTGGCACATCGTTGAGGTCTTCGATGAAGATAGCACCTTTGGCTCTAAGATCATCCACAACATACTTGTTGTGCACGATTTCATGCTTAACATAGATAGGAGCTCCCCAAAGCTGAAGCGATTTCTCTACAGTCTCAATGGCACGTTCCACACCGGCGCAAAAGCCACGTGGTTTTGATAATAACAGCGTCTTCATCTAAAAATTCTCCTACATACAAAATAAGGGATATAATAATCGAATTTCGGCAAAGAAGGAAGCAAAAAAGCACAAGAAAACGCAATTCTAAATCAAGATTGTAGACAATTAATAGACAAATACTTAAACACCAATATAGCGGGGTAAAATCTACTTAGAACCAAAGCCTGATTTTATTTTCAACGCAAAGGGAAGGCCAAAGTTCGCAGAGGCGCAAAGAACAACAAGCTGCCTATTGTCTAGCTAGATTGTCTTAAGCACACTTGGATTGCTAAGGCAATCCAAGTGGGGGCCATGCTAGCCTCGCCTAAGGGCGACGCTAGCGTAATTTTTGTCTGCGACGCATTTCACCTAGTTTAAATGCGTCGCAGACAAAAAGTATGCAAACATCGCCCCAAGCGATGTTTGCGAGCCACCCTTTTTGATTGCCTCAGCAATCAAAAAGATCCTGACTTGCAGTTAGTGCACTTTTGATTGATATCTTGCAGTCTATACCTCAAAGCCGCTCCTTTGAAACATACCTTCTTTGCGCCTTTGCGTACTTGTGGCCTTTCCTTTGCGTTGAAAAAACAATCAGACTTCAATGCCACTCAAGCTTGAAACAAAACACATCGGAAACCACCCTTTAGCACCCTGCAGTCTATGTCTCAAAGCCGTTCCTCTGAAACATGCCTTCTTTGCGCCTTTGCGTACTTGTGGCCTTTCCTTTGCGTTGAAGAAAATCGGACTTTATTGTCCTTAGGCTTTTTGCTTGAGGTGTGCTAACAGCGCAGCACAGGCATCTTCAAGCATATCCATCACATTTTCAAAGCCAGCCTCACCGTCATAGTAAGGGTCTGGCACCTCTTGATCGCGATATGTTGTGCTATAATGTGTGATCAAATGCATCTTGGCTTTGTGCTCCGGTTTTGACGTGCGCCCATAGAGCTCATTCAAAACCTTATGATCTGCTACGAGAATATAGTCGAAACGGTCGAAATAATCGGGATGGAATCCCTTAGCTCGACTCGTTAAAATCAACCCTCGATTCTTAGCCGCATCACGCATGCGTGGATCAGGCAAATTTCCCAAGTGCCAATCCCCAAGGCCACAACTCTCGATATGCACTTCTATTCCCGAGGAATCATTAACCACATGGTGTTTCAAGATACCTTCAGCAGCAGGCGATCGACAAATATTCCCAAGACACACAAAGAGAACTGAAACCATAGAATGCTTCCCTATTTTGTATTACTGCACATCCGTAGCACAACGGAAACCATAAGTCCCATTGACAGTTCCTGGATTATTGCGATGACGACGAGAGCAACGTAAATCTTCTTTAAGGCTCTTCCAGCAGCCTCCACGCAGCACACGATACACCCCTTGCAGCGGCCCTTTGGGATTTTCTGGCTCCTGTACAGAGGCCTCATAATAATTGTATCCATACCAATCATGGCACCACTCATAAACGTTGCCAGCCATATCGTACAATCCATAATCGTTTGGAGCATAGCTCATCACGTTTGTGGTATCAAAACTGAAGAAATTGGCTTGCGTTTTTTCGATATCATCGCCCGTTGGATAAAGCACATTCTCTAATCCCCCACGTGCGGCAATTTCCCATTCAACTTCTGTTGGTAAGCGTTTACCGACCCATTTTGCATAAGCCACAGCGCCATACCAGGTAACTCCAACCACAGGATGCTTACTATAACCCGATTCAATGCTCAACTTTCCACCACTGCGTTTGATTCGAGAATCGCGCATACGGATAATGTCTTGGTGGTTGTTATCTTTTTCTCCCCCCATGACTTCCAGAAAACGTACGAATTGTTCATTGGTCACAGGATGGATGTCGATGGCAAAGCTGGCGATTGTAATTTGGTGACGTGGCATCTCATCCCGGTTGCCATCTTTACTCCCGCGGTAAAAGGTCCCTCCTGCAATCACAGCCATATCAGTGAGCATCGGTTGGATGTTTTTATCTTCCTTGCGCTCTGGTGTGTATTGCTTGACTGTAGCGTCAATAAGAAAGGCGGAGGCTGGATCCAAATCAGTCGTCGGTCTATCAAGTTGCGCCGAACGAATGATAGGTTTTAACGCCACAGGAGCTTCAACTTTCGTCTGTGGCACCTCGCATTCTTCTTTAGCCTCATGGACTGGAGCTGCTGTAACAAGCACCAATTCGCTAATAGGTGCTGTTAAAATCTTATCCACAATTTCTTCTGTGAGTGGTGTTTGTATAGCGGCAGGGATTTCACTCTGAGGCACAACTCTCACCTCTTCCGCTTTGCGTTCGACATAGACTTCTTTAGCAATCAACCCTTTAGCTCGCTGACGGACAGCGTCTAAGGCAGGCACTAACAGGTCGGGGCGCCGTGCAGGATTAGGATGTAAGCATGCTTTAAGCAAACCATCCCATTGCCAGCAGCTTTCAGGAAGTGCTGTTGATGGCATATCAAAATAACCTTCAGGAAATTCCCCCATCAACAGATAATATACCAAGACTCCAAAGGCATAGGCATCAGTTTTACCATCGATGGCATGGGGAATATCAAGGCGACGCTGCTCTGGAGCTAGGAAGGAAAAATTCTGAATGAACGAAGCATGTAACGGTGTTAATTTTGCGCTATCAACAGGAGGGTTAGGATAATACTCTTGTCCCGGTTTTGAACTATACAATGCATTGGCAATCCCCAACACTTCGGCCACAGTTTTATACGTGCGTGTTAATACAGCTCCTGGTCCGATAATGCGTGAAAGGCCAAAATCGGTAATCATCAGGTCGATGCATCCTCGGCCTTTAGCAACCAATATATTGTTGAGTTTAAAATTGCGATGGACGATCCCTTTACCATTGACTTTCTTGCTGTGAGCATAGTCTAAGGCTTCGGCAAGCTGCCGCAATAGGCGAAAGAGAGTTTCTTCATCAAAACGTTTGCCGCGTGAGAGCATGTATTGCGCAAGATTTGTGGTTTCACCAAACTCGTCAACGACACAATCTGTCACCAAAAAATACTGCCCTTGGGCAAAGGAGACGGTGTGAATTTTTACAATATGGGGATGTTCCAGAGCGGTCAGATAGCCGACTTCTTCTTCGAAGCGTTGGATAAAGCTTCGATCAGAGGATAGCTCATCAGGCAACACTTTGAGGATATACTGTTTTTTCATAAAGCGGTGTTCAGCTAGGAAGACTGAACCCATCGATCCCTGCCCTACTTGCTTGATGAGGGTGTAATCACCCAGAGTGCGTGTTTCCATCATAGGTTAACTGCCATTTCTTGGTTTAATGCAATGCAAAGAATAAGGGATTCAACATATACGATAAAGAAGAAAACACATTGAGCTTCTTTCGAAACTGCAATCCCGTGCCTCTGCCCGCATCCTATTACCCATAAGTCATATAAGCATCTTATTTATAAATGTTTGCGCTAAGTCCGGAGCGATAGCGAAGGACGCTCGAACCGAACATAACCCATAATGCACTTATTAATACTACTAGAGATGGTTGTTGATACTTATGGGTAATGGATGTCTGCCTGTGCCCGTGCCTCTGCCCATACGCATTATCTTCGCTTGCTTCGCGATCTTCGCGTTCATCGAGGCTGATCTTTATCGTGGCAAGTCAGGAGAAAGGCTTGCTTTGAGGAACGACTGGGCACTTTCCACGATGCGACTATTGGGATACCACTGATGTGCTCTATCAACGAACTGCTGAGCCAATGCATAAGCTTTAATATCAACAGCTTCTTGTACATAAAACATAAGATCAGTGCGCGGAATTTGCACATTCTGACTTAATATAGCGTTGATACAACGTTGAACCTGCACTCCCCTTTCCTCTAAGGAAGAAAAAGAGATCAATAGTTTATAGAGGGTTGTATCATTAGGTTGCCGCTCCTGTGCCTGCTCGAGATTTGACAGCACAGCCGCTCTTTGAATCTTTCGCTCTGCTTCACTGTTTTTTCTTTCCATCAATTTAACATGCAAGATGGCTTTCGTCTTATAGGCTAAATAGTGTTCTGGAAATGCCACATACGTGCGATAAAAGAAGTTACAAAACTCCTCATAGCGAAACAAATTAGCATAAGCGATGGCCACTAAAAATCCCAACGGTTGTGGTGCCGCTTGCTCCTGAACAATCGGACCGAATTCATCAATGATCTTTTTGGCACTTTGCGTGGTCGCTTCGCCATGCGCTTCCAAATAGATAGCAAGTGCGCGTTCATAGGCTGACGTAGCATTTTCAGGTTGCTTCGCAAGTTGTTGAGGCGAGATATATCCTAAACTCTGCAAAAAAGCGGCAAAAGCCCGCTCCTGATCTTGATCTTTCAGATACAGCAAAGCGAGCTGCTCAAGTAAGGCGCTTTTCTGTTCTATATCTGCTTGCGCAAGCAACTTTTGCTGGTGGGCGATCGCACCTTTTGTATCCTCAGAATGCATTTGCCTGCCTTCGAGTGGCATCAAAAGGGAAAGCGACAAGATGGAGGTCCATCGATAAATCACTGATACCGCACGATACGTAACCACCATCTACCTCACCCTTCTTGCATCGATGACGTCTTAATTTTTTTCACAATAGAACGATGAGCACTCGCTATTTCAGCATCATCGGCGTCCACACTTTTTTGGATCAGCTTCACACTGGACATCACTGTTGAATGATCCTTGGCGAATAGATCGCCAATTTTTTTGTAGGGAAGCTTAAGCTGATGCCGACATAAATGCATGGATATCTGCCTAGGGAGAACACAATCGCGCGTTTGCGCTTTACCCAGAACATCTTCAGGTTTAATGCCAAAATATTCAGCCACCCCTTGGACGATGCGCTGAGGCGTTAGAGCCACCTGTTGCTCTTCAGTCAGCAGATCTGCAAGTATTTGCGTCACCATAGCCACTGTCAACTGTGAGTGATGTGTCTTGCCACTAGTTTGGTTCATGTGAGAGCGCAATATCAGGGCTTCTACCGCCTTATTTAGGGACTTTGTGGATCCAAACGAATCTAACAAGAATTCCATGACTTTAGGATGCAACAGAAAATGGTGAGCCTCAAGCTTCGCGGTTAAAATCTTAGCCGCTTCCTCTCTAGATGGATTTTCTAATGACAGAACGATTCCCCATTCAAAACGACTAACCAGACGCGGTTCTACAAATTGCAGCTCCCCAGGAGGACAATTGGCACTTAAGATGATCTGCTTCCCAGCGATATGTAAAGCATTAAACGTATGAAAAAACTCCTCTTGGGTTGTCCCTCGACGTGAAAAGGCATGCACATCATCAATGATCAATACATCACTTTTACGATATATTTGCCGAAAAGCGCTCATCTCCCCTGCTCTGATCGCAGAAACCACATGATCCGTAAAGCAATTAGCCCCAGAATAAATGACATTGAGGCCCCGCTGCCGCAACGCATGCGCTGTGGCCATGAGTATATGAGTCTTCCCTGAGCCACACCCTCCGTGAATATACAAAGGATTTAAGGTGGATACAATAGCCTCATCTTGTGCGTTGGATGTCACCCCAGCAATTTGATTGAAAATGCAGCTGACGAGTTGGTTTGCCTCAATGGGCACAAAATTAGCAAACGTGCAGTGGGGATCGAGATTGTCAAAAGCCAACGCAAAAGCTGGCTTCACAATTTCTCCTGTTTCCTTTGCTTTTGATGAGCGATTTTTGCTTTTCGGAGCTACATTGGCAATGGACAGATGAACTTTTATGCGCTTTCTATTGTTGTTGTAAAGGCTAGTTTGCACCTTTTGTCGCAGATGTTCTTCAAACCACATAGCTTGAAACGCATCACTCGCTTCTAAATAGAGATTGCATGCATCAAAGCGAATGACATTTAGGGGTTTCAACCATTTCTGGACGGTTTCGCTCCCCAACTCAGCTTCTTGTGCTTCAACAAACTTTTCCCAAGCATTCATATAAATTTCGACTCAAGGCTCAATTTAAAATTAAAGCATAAAGAATAAAGGATTAAGGATAAAGGGTAAAACATTTGAAAGAAAATTCTTCGCGTTGCCTTCGCTTGCTTCGCAACCTTCGCATTCAAAAAGTGCGTCACTCTAAGATGATCCATTTTTTTCTGGAAGATATGCCTCTTAAATGGTATGGATTATACCACTAAATATTTATTGGGATACACAATCATGAAAACATTATCGAAGACTTTTTTAAGATGCGCACTATTTGGATCTCTTTTGCCTTTTATCGTTGTCAATGCACAAAGCATTAGCTCATCTAAAAACAAATACGCAAATATTCCACCACAAAGTGAACAAGCAAAGCTTGTCGATTATGTATCCGATTTTCCGTATGATTTATACACCGTGTGTACGGTGGAAAATCAAGAAAAGTTTTATATTGATGATCCACAAGATTCAATTAAATATTGGCTCACACAAGGGCAAGCATGGGAACCATATATCGTTGATCTGCTGAAACATTATATTAAACCCGACTCTTGCGTGGTTGATGCAGGGGCTCATATTGGAACTCACACCATCGTGATGGCACATTCCGTCGGCAAAAATGGGCGCGTCGTTGCCTTTGAGCCTCAACTTAAAATTTATCGCGAACTTGTCATGAATGCGCGCTTGAACAACTGCCCAAATATTGATTGTTATCGCTGTGCTATAGGCAATGAACACAAAACAATTGAAATGAATAAATCGGTAGCTGGTTTTGAAGGCGGCACAGGAATCGGTGCAGGAGGTGACATCGTGGAAATGCACCCTTTAGATAGCTTTAATCTGCAAAATGTTTCGCTAATGAAAGTTGACGTTGAAGGATCTGAAGATGCTTTTCTCGATGGAGCTACCAATACCATTTTGCAAAATCGCCCCATTATCATTATTGAAATTCAGGGTGGATGGGATTATGACACAGCCCCACAAAATATTCGAGATAATATAACACGAACAAAAGATAAGCTTGACGCCTTGAACTATACGGTCAAGAAAGTTTCTCCTCATGACTACTTGGCCATACCTATGAACCTATCCCGATAAAATTTTTACTCGACAAGGACGTGAAAATGATAAAAAAAAATTCGATCAATTTTATTGGAGTTGCATTACTGACATGCTTTTTCCCATATGAACCCGCTAATGCAAACAACGTTATAAATTCATATGACATTTCCACAAACATTCCCCCACAGGAGGGGCAAGAAAATCTCATCAATTTTATTTCTACTTTTCCTTATGATTTATACACTATTTACAGTGTTGAAAACAGAAACAAATTCTATGTCGATGATCCTCAAGATTCGATTAAGAATGTACTTGTACATGGAATGGTATGGGAACCTTATATAGACGATTTGCTGCAGCAATATATTATACCTGGATCCTGTGTGGTTGATGCAGGGGCTCACATTGGAACCCACTCCATTGTAATGTCACAGGCAGTCGGAGCAAATGGGCGGGTGGTTTCATTCGAACCCCAGCTTAAAATTTATCGAGAACTTGTTATGAATGCACGATTAAATCAATGCATAAATATAGACTGCTATCGCTGCGCTTTAGGCGATGAGCAAAAAACGATAGAAATGAACCAAATATTTCCACATTATGAAGGATGCACCAGGATCGGCAATGGGGGTGATAGTGTGGAAATGTACCCCTTAGATAATTTTAATCTGCAAAATGTTTCACTTATAAAAGTTGATATTGAAGGCTCTGAAGATGCTTTTCTTGATGGGGCTACCAATACAATTTTGCAAAATCGTCCTGTTATCATTATTGAAATTCAGGGTGGATGGGATTTCGATACAGCCCCTGTAAATATTCAAGAAAACATAATTCGAACAAAAAATAAATTAAAGGCTCTGGGTTATAGTGTCGAAAAAATATCTGCCCACGATTATTTTGCTGTGCCAATATGAAGCTATCCCACTAAAATTTATGTTCACTTCCGAGTTCTTTTCGCGCCGGTTGCAACTCCATGCAATAGGCAATATTAAGTCAATATAGCCCATCGCATGGCGTTGCAACCAGCACAGAAAATAATCTCGGAAGTGAGCATAAATTTTAGTGAGATAGCTTCATGGGCTATAAAGAAAAGCTTAATTGGCTATACTTTTCAAATAGAAAATAGAAATAAACAAAATGAGCTGTAAATGTTAGGTGCTCTAATGCGAATTCTCTAGCATTTGTGGCTATTTGTCGAGCTTGTTCGTCATATTTTTGAGCCCAAAGTAATTTCTCGATTAAATCATCTAGATTGCTCTTTACCGGAATATAATGAACGTATGGTATCAAATTACCGGAATACCACTGAATCCAGCGCGATTCTGGGATGAAAACAAGAGAATTAGAAAAAAAGCGCCACCCAGAACAGCTAAAAGCTGATACATTTCCATGTATCTGCATTTGATATTTATATGAAAATATTTCTTCATAATCAATCCAATCGCCTCTAAAGTTCTTCAAATATGGCACGCTGCGATCTTCGTTTTTAAATAAAGTAAATTTAGCATCTAGTACATCAGGAAATTCTAAAGATAACTCACAGAGCTTCACCCTAGAAAATAAATGTGTATTGGAAGCAGTCATAATATTCGTTGAATAATCCAACGCATCTTGGTCGATAGATCCGCGCCAGATCAATTTGTTCTTCTTAAAAGCCCAAGGACAAACGTATCGCGTAATGTCTTTCTTATTTAGCACTTGATATCGTTCATTAACGGCCTCATAGTCTGGTATTAAAATACAATTCCGGCTGTTAACCGATCTCGACATAACGAACATTGGCAATTTTTTATATAACTCAGGGAACTCAACGATTCCATCATGCATAAAAATAAAAAAAGTTACATTAGGGATTTCCGCTAATTTGCAAAGTTTTTGAAAAAAAATCAGATATGAATTAATTCTGACTTCAATGCAAGGGTGATTAATTTTTTTTTCCACAGAAACAACATTATTATCGATGGAAAATTTTACAATAAAATGCTCAGGAACAGATTGGTTAAAAAGTTCGTTAATTTCGGTGAGCGATATATCGACTTCTTTTAAATAATTTAAATCCCGTTCAATTTGTTTTAACATCCATTTGGGACAGTTCTCGATTTCCTTTTTAAAAAGAATAGGATCTATTGAAAAAAGAAGTTGGTTAAAAGAAAAGCATGCAAGAAAAACAGCTACAAACAACGTATACCGAACGTGATTCAAAAGTTGGTATTTCAAGCACCCCAAAACCCCGGGGATCAAAAATAGCAACCGTTCCCGCATTGACTTAATCTTGGGTCGCTTGCGATATTTGATCCCCGGATATTTTCGCGCAGCTGTAAATACCAACTTTTGAATCACGTTCGGTATACACTTCATGATTTACCTATAATCTGCTTCCACCATAATCTTGAGGAGCTCTTGAAAACTGGTTTTAGGTTTCCATAGAAGTTTTTTTTCTGCTTTGTCCGGCTTACCTAGAAGGAAGTCCACTTCACTTGGGCGGAAATAATGGGGGTCTACTCGAACGATGGTCTGCCCTGTGGCTTTGTCTATTCCCTTTTCCTCAACACCTTTCCCCTGCCACTCAATGTCAATTCCCAGTGCGTTGTAAGCAAGCTCGACAAATTCACGCACTGAGTGCGTTTCGCCTGTGGCAATCACATAATCATCCGGTTTATCTTGCTGCAGCATTAACCACATCGCTTCTACATAATCTTTTGCGTATCCCCAATCTCTTTTGGTGTCTAGATTTCCGAGCTCAAGAATTCCCTGCTTTTCGCGCTTGTATTGGCCAGCCGCCAAAGTTATTTTACGTGTCACAAAGGTTTCACCTCTTAAAGGTGATTCATGATTAAATAAGATCCCATTGCATGCGAAGATCCCATACGCTTCCCGATAATTCACTGTAATCCAATACCCATAAAGTTTGGCTACAGCATAAGGAGAACGAGGATAAAAGGGAGTCTTTTCAGTCTGAGGGGTTTCTTGTACAAGACCATATAATTCGCTGGTTGAAGCTTGATAAAATTTCACTTTTTTAGAAAGTCCTAACATTCGAATAGCCTCAAGTACTCGCAAAGGTCCTAAAGCATCGACATTGGCTGTATATTCAGGCATCTCGAAGGAAACTTTTACATGGCTCTGCGCAGCTAAGTTATAGATTTCATCCGGTAAGATGGTTTGGATTAACTGAGTAATACCAAGCGCATCTGTCATATCGCCGTAGTGTAGAATAACTTTATTGTTAGCGGGAAACATGGTTTCTAGTCGCCCTGTATTAGGCAAGGAAGCCGGTCTTATCACACCATGCACTTCATAGTTTTTGCTTAGCAAAAAACTCGATAGATAAGCCCCATCTTGTCCTGTAATACCAAAAATCAGCGCCTTTTTTTGAGGTATATTTCCTCCATCTTCACATTGAATGGGTATGATTCGACATAAACTTAATGTTAAACAAAAGAGAAGTAAGCAAGTAAAGGATGATTTCATGGATATCGAGTCTATTTTAAATGATTTTAATGCATAAATAATGTTTGTGGACTACTTTAAGACGTTATAGTCTGCTTCAACCATCATTCTCACTAGGTCTTGAAACTTCATTTTAGCTTGCCAGTGAAGCTTTCTTTCAGCTTTTGCAGCTTTGCCTATGATGAAGTTACTATCGGTTGGTCGATAAAATTTTGGATCGACTTTTACTATTGTGTTTCTATTATTTTTGTCTATGCCAACTTCATCGACACCTTTTCCAACCCATTCGATCTCTATATCTAATAGCTTGAAGGCCACTTCAATGAATTCACGCACCGAATGGGATTCACCTGAAGCAATAACAAAATCGTCAGGCTGATCTTGTTGTAGCATTAACCACATGGCTTCGACGTAATCTTGTGCATATCCCCAATCACGCTCGACGTCCAAGTTTCCGATATATAAGGTGTCTTGCAAGCCTAGTTTGTAGCGGGATGCTCCTAATGTAATTTTTCGGCTAACAAAATTTTCACCTCGTAGAGGTGATTCATGATTGAATAAGATGCCAGTGCAAGCAAAATATCCGTAAGTGTCTCGATAATTTTTTAATAACCAATAGCTACATAACTTTGTTACTCCATAGGGAGAGCATGGATTGAAGGGGGTTTCTTCCGATTGCGGTGTCTCTTGTGCCAGTCCATATAGCTCACTGGAAGTGGCTTGAAAGAAACGCACCTTTTTTTCACAGCCCGCTTGCCGGATGGCTTCTAAGATGCGCAAAGTGCCGAAACTATTGATATCGAAAGTTTCTAAAGGCATATCGAAAGAGGTTTTCACACTACTTTGGGCAGCTAAGTTATAAATTTCATCCGGCTGTATTTTCTGAATTAGCTGTAAAACCGTTTCATAGTTTGTGATATCGCCAAGATGTGAAAAAAAATGCTCATTTGAGGCCAACTTAACATGATGATAGTGGTGGCCAGGATAGATCCCAGAAACGATTGAATGGCGTGAAACGCCATGGACTTCATAGTTCTTATTTAACAAGAATTCCGCGAGATATGTGCCGTCCTGTCCTGTAGCTCCAAAAATCAAGGCTTTCTTAGGGAGTGGCTCGCCTTGTATCTGTTGATAACAAAAACAAAATAGAGTCAATGATAAAAAAAAATTAACAAGTGTTTGTTTCATGCTTACTAACCACAAGATTCGTTATGGATATTTTAATCACACAGGTTTAAGGCCTCTTTATACTTTCTATAGAGTGAGGGCGAATCTGTCATTAAGCCATCATTAGCAATAACATTTTTTTTATCTAGTACAATTTTCTTAGGTTTGATTAAGGAGAGATATTTAGGTTTGAGCGCTTTCCAATGATACTGAGAGACCCAATTGGGACCTGCTTTGGCCTTTTGCTGATAATAAGCATAGTTCTCATACACCTCACGCAAAGCTGCTTTGGCATCGTCTTTAGAACAATTAAACATATATCCGATATCTTGCTGTCCCATAAGAGTGTTATAGAGAGGGCTATCGTTAGCAGGCTCTAGAATTCTAGATGGGACCACTTTGACAAGACCTGACTTACAGACAGTAATTTGAGCGGTGTTTCTCGTTAAAATGCAAGGAATGCTTAAAGCCAAAGCTTCGCGGGGACAAAGGGAAAACCCCTCCCCTTTTGAGAGATTGACGAAGCAGTCAAAAGAATCTAAAAATTCGATGTATTGTGATTTGGTTAATACATCATGCGTAAATTCAATGTTTGAAACCCCTAATAATTCGATCAGAGCTTCACATTGCTCAACCATTCCAAAACGACTGTTGAGTTTAAGAACAACGTTGTCATCGTTCCCAAATTCTTCAGCAAAAGCTCTTATTAATAGCGGAAAATTTTTTCGTTCGTCACAACTCACTGTGGTGCCAAAAACAAAGGGAGCGCTAGGACGCACACGTCTAGGTTTTTGAAAATAATCATCAAGCGGCATAATGATGGGCAATTCAAAAATCGGAATTTGCACGCCGCAATCTTTATAAACCTTAACCAAATAGCTATCAGGGACAACCACCGCATCAAAATGTTGATTGAGAATTGCCACCCATTGATCGGCAATTTTGGTGGTTTCAAACATCGAATAGGCAATTTTAATCTTACTGTTAGGCACTTCCTTAAACATGGGATTCGTATGATGCCATAGTGGGTTGAACAAAATGCTTACAGTACCCGGGCTTTTATCGCGGTTAAAAACAATCGACTTCACCCGCTCGCTCAGACCTTCTAGGATAATACTAGAACTGACACAGTTGATTTTGAGATCATCTTTGAGAAGTTCCATCACACCGACGGGGATTTGCCCTAAGCCATCGGCTTGTCTAATATTGCCAACAACTGTTAGATCGTTATCGGCAATAATGTGCGGAACAACGACTAGTGTCGCCAAGAGCCACATTGCTAAAAAACATGTTGTCGAAAAGCGTTTCATATCAAATGCCTAGCGCGCTGAGTTTTTGCTTTTGCCTTTGGCCACAATAACCTGTGGGACTACTGGTTGAGATTTCAACGTCTTCGTTGTCCACCATTGCTGCAAGACACCCAAAAGCATCGATGAAAGCCAATAAATGTTCAAGCCAGAAGGGAAGCTATAGAACATGACGGTGAAAACCACTGCCATGATATTGCCCATGAACTGCTGCTGACGCTGCTGATCTGTCATCTGGTTTGGATCTTTGGGCGCTGTCGACATAAAGCGTTGTTGCAGCCACATCACCACACCTAGTAATATAGGAAGGAGGTGGAATTGATTTCCAATAAGGAATATGGGCCTACTCCAACTAAACAACACATCGGGAGCTGTTAAATTGTCAATCCACCCAGGAATGAAGCTGGCGCCACGCAATTCGAAAGTCGATTTCAGCAAATCGAACATTCCAATTAAAAATGGCATCTGGATCAATAACGGAAAGCATCCTGAAACAGGATTTACACCGCGCTCACGGTAGAGATTCATCACCTCTAATTGTGCTTTGCGAGGGTCTTTCTTATTGCGCTCTTGAATCGCTGCCACTTCAGGAGCTATTTGTTGCATGCGCACCATGGACTTAGTCGACCAAGCATTCAAGGGGTATAACATCACGCGCAAAGCAACCGTCAACAGAATGATTGAAAATGCCCAAGAGCCTGTCAGGGAATGGAAAAACTTCATTAGCACAAATAAAAATTTAGCAAAAGGCTCAGAGATGAAAGCAAACCATCCATGGAAACTTTGGCAGGCGATATAATCGGGATTATAACCTGTCGCTGGATTGGCATAGACTTCATCGACGGTTTTGAGGATGCTTTCTGCAAATGGCCCTGCAAAGACGCGAAAACGCGTTGTTCCACCAGAGCTCTTTAATGGCAGCATCAGCATATAACCAGGCATCGCTTCCGCTTCAAAACGGTCGTATTCTTGATCGATTTCAACCAATCTTGAAGGCACAACACCACCAGCAATGCGCTGTGCGCGATAGCCAGAATCTGTATCGGTAAGAGGATCTAAAATCATCCCCAAGAAGCCGTTCGAATTGCAAACCCAATCCAAACTTGTGGATGTCACCGTTGTGGCATCTTTAGGCAGGTCAATAACATCAACATCAGATTTATTGTTGCGTGTAATTCTATATTTTAACGTTGGTGCTGGAGCACCAGAAATCCACTCCACTTCAGGCACACCCGAAGTCAGCCATAATCCACGGCTGTCCCCTTCGATGGCGACCGTCAAATCGATGCAATAGGGCGCTTGTGCTTCACTAGCCACAGAATATGTTTTCGTAATGCGACGGTGTGCTTGGATAGCTTCAAAAACAATCGTATCTTTAGTAAAGCTCTTGACATCATAAACCATTTCAGCCGTTTCTGGATACTCTGAAACGATATTCAAAGCGTAATAACGAGGTTGTATGCGCACCGATTTGCGTTTATCTTTTTCGATGAGATCACGTCTAAGCAGGGGGTAATATCCCCCTAATTGCCCTTGCGTATGTTCTACATAGCTGTCTTTGCCATTTTGTCCAGGTGTATAAAAAGCGTGTGCTGGAAAGTATGCATTGTAGGGGTGTTGTGCGACCATATCGCGATCAAATTCAATTTCTTTAACCACGCTAAATTTGTCTTCTTTGCTTTCAAAGGGAAGGTTGATTTCAACTAAAGCTCCACCATAGTTTGAAAAGACCAGCTGTTGATAGGCGGTTTCTAAGACGAAGAACTTTTCGGCACCTTTTTGATTCGTGGTAAGCACAGCTTTTTGCTGCGGCTTTGCCACTAAGCCTGAAAGGCCTGACAAACTATCCAAAGGCTCAAGTAATTTGGCATCGGCGCGATAGATAGCTACAGGGGTATATCCCTCTGATGTTTTGACCAAAACAATCGCTTCGCTGATCATCGGCGGTGCTATCGACTTGTCATTTTTGATCTCCTTTAATAAGGAAACAATTTTTTCAGATACTATTTCGAGATGACCATCTGTGTATTCGCCCAAATAAACCTTTGCTGATGGCTCATGATCGACATGTGTGATCGTCAGAAGCTGTAGATCATACTTACCAAACTGGGGCAACTCTCCTATGCGCACCACATCTTTATCCGCTTGACGATAGACCACAGGCGATCCGATAGTTGCTGCCGGTGATGCGAGAGTTAGCTCAATAGGTTTATCATTGCTATTGATCGCTCTGGCATAGACTTTCTTAGGCAAATCTGTGGTCCAAGAGAGGGTTAGAGCGGCCTGATCATTTTGTACAGCGATAGAAAGAGGGTGCTTGGCTTCCGCATCGCTATAAAGGGTAACAGCAGGAAGAGCCGAAATTGCGGCTGTACGCTGCTGCACGTCTTGTCCCAACTGCTTCAAGCGATCTTCTTTCTTCGCCACCTGCTGTGCATTCCACTGCTGCACATGCTCCATATTTTGTTGATCGAAATACATGTTTACAAGAAAGAGTGATAACGAGAGCGCTAACACAAAAAATAGAGTACGTTTGTCCATATAATCTTTGTAGTTGGTATGTGATTAATCCTAAGAAATAACAATAAACAAGAGCCTGGCATCGCTGCCCATTGAATCCAACAAACCTACCACAAAATATATAATTTCCGGAAGCATAAACAAGAAGCCGTGAGTGACTTATCATTATTTGTAACGCGAAGGTCGCGTTCAAAAAGTGAGGTACTATAATTTGTTATGAGCCAAAAACGGTTCGTGCCTAGTTGTTTCAAAAATAAATATTGACACGCCGATATTGGTTTGTTATTTAGGAATCTACCAAAGAAGGAGCGTGTCATGTTGAATTGGGCATTAACTTTTCTGATCATTGCGATCATTGCAGCTGTCTTGGGTTTTGGTGGGATTGCCGGCACTGCCACAGAAATCGCCAAGGTGCTTTTCATTATCTTTATTGTGCTTTTCTTGATTTCGCTAGTTTCAGGCTACAGGCGCAGATAATAAACACCTCAACAGGCGGGTAAAACATGTTACATTGGGCATTAATTTTCTTGGTGATTGCACTTATTGCAGGTGCACTTGGATTGCGCGGAGTGGCAGGTACTGCAGCGGAGATTGCCAGGGTTTTGCTTTACATCTTCTTGGTGTTGTTTTTAGTCTCTCTCGTTCTATCGCTTTTTGCCATCATTTAACAAAAAGCCATATTAATGGACATGGACTCATTGGACGACTTGGACGAATTGGACTAACTGGACAGGCTGTCCAATTTGTCCAGGTAGTCCAATTCGTCCAATTCGTCCATGTCCAATGGGGGCTGGTCAAAATTAGCTAAGCTGTTTAGCTTCGATAATTTCTACTTTTTCTACAGGTACATTTTCGAATGGGCCCTTCGTCGATGTTTTGACTTTTCTGATTTTATCAACCACATCCATGCCATCGATCACTTGACCGAAAACGCAATAGCCATAATCGCGTGATGTTTTACCTCGGAAATTCAACATTGGATTATCCACTACGTTAATAAAAAACTGTGCAGTCGCACTATTGATATCTGAAGTACGCGCCATGGCGATTGATCCACGCTTATTGGTCAAGCCATTATCAGCTTCGTTTTTAACTGGAGCATGTGTTGGCTTTTGCTGCATATCAGCAGTAAAACCGCCACCTTGAATCATAAAGCCATCGATCACACGATGGAAAATTGTGTGGTTATAAAAACCTTCATTGACATACTGAAGCACATTTTTTACTGTTTCAGGAGCTTTATCAGCATAAAGCTCAACTTTTATGTCACCTTGGGTAGTTTTAAACAATACCACCGGATTTTTTGTTGGATTGGTCATTTTTTGATTTTCCTCTGAAGTTGTTGCAAAACAAAGTCCCGTTATGCCCATCATTAGCATGGCTACAAAAAAACTGAATCGATTCATATTAGCTTTCTCATCTGTTAATGTTAATAATGTTCAATCTTTTAAGAAAGAAGACTAGTTGTCTTCATCCTCTTCTTCAAAATCTTCTTCGTCGAAGTCAAACTCTTCTTCGTCTTCAAATTCACCTTGTGACGCTTGCATAAACTGCATCAATAAGCACATATCAGCAAGGATGCGCGCTTGCTTTTCTTTGCTTAATGTTTTGATATTTTTCGTATGTCCTAGCTCCGCTTCTAAGCTATTCAAGACACATAAAATAATATCAGCTTCTCCATTGTAATCAGGTTCTTTAGCCACATCCCCGATTTCGGTTTTGAGATTTTTAATTAGTAACTTTGTATCGTTGATTGGAAAATCCTCGAGAAATTCCAGGGGATTTGCGAGATCCATATAATATATTCTCCTGAATAATATAGTTGGTATACACACCTTACAAGGGGCCCGATCTTATGCTAATAGGTTGTTTTTTTCAACTCTTTGTAATAGCTTATTTTTGCAAAGCTCCAGCATTTTCAATATTGTCTGTTAGAAAATTAGGCACTTGCGAAATCGCCAGCCGCTGTTGCTGCAACGAATCGCGGTAACGCACTGTCACAGTTTGGTCGGTAAGAGTTTGTGTATCCACTGTAAAACAAAACGGTGTGCCCGCTTCATCCATACGCGCATAACGCTTGCCTATGGTTTGTTTGACATCCAATTGCACATTCCACTTTTTACGCAGTTCTACATACAAATTGCGCGCAATTTCTGGCATGCCGTCTTTATCGACCAAAGGAAAGATGCCAGCTTTTACCGGGGCCATGCGCGGATGAAATTTCATCACCACCCCACTAGGTCTCCCTGGATCATCGGTATATGCTTCACATAATAAAGCCAAAACCCCACGATCTGCACCGGCTGAAGGCTCGATGATATGTGGAAAATAGCGTTCATTTGTTTCTTGATCGAAGTATTTAAAACGGTCGTCCTGTCCTGAGTGGGAAGCGTGTTGTCTTAAATCGTAGTCGGTCCGATGAGCAATCCCTTCTAATTCGCCAAAACCTGGATCTGTGAATGGAAAGCGATATTCGATATCGCTACTTCCTGCCCCTTCTTTAGCATAATGAGCTAACTCATCTTTAGTTTGTTCACGTAAGCGCAAATTTTGACTAGAAATGCCAATCGATTGCCACCAATTGTAACGTTGCTTGCGCCAAAAATCATACCAAGCATGCGCTTCACTTGGTTTAGTAAAAAATTCAATCTCCATTTGTTCGAATTCGCGAGAACGGAAGATATAATTGCGTGGTGTGACTTCGTTGCGGAAGGCCTTACCAATTTGTGCAATACCAAAAGGGATTTTTACGCGACTTGTATCAATCACGTTGCGAAAGTTGGCAAAAATACCTTGGGCTGTTTCAGGGCGTAAATATGCGATGGCAGATGGATCTTCTAAGGCTCCTACGAAAGTTTTAAACATCAAATTAAATTGACGCGGCTCTGTGAGAGTGCCAGCTTGCTCCACATCTGGTCCAACGACCTCTTTTTGCAGTTCGCTAGCTAGTCCAACATACGGCTGTAGTTCAGCCAAAGGAATTAACTCCCCTCCACCCTTCTTCTTAACAAGCTTTTCTGCTTTTTTTGTCCAAACAGCTAGCGCATCGTCGCCCTCAAGCACAGCCAGCACCCCCAAAGCCTTTTGTTGTCCTTGCTGCATCGCCACCACTGCACCGCACAGCAGATGATCAGCGCGATAGCGATTTTTTGACTCTCTGCAATCGACCATCGGATCGCTAAAGCCACCTACATGTCCGGAAGCCACCCATACTTTAGGATTCATGACGATGGAACAATCAACACCCACCATTTCGATGAGGTTACCATTGATCCCCATGACGGGCGCGCGCACAATATCATGCCACCAGGCATCTTTGATATTGCGTTTGAGCTCGACCCCTAATGGACCATAATCCCAAAAGCCATTCAACCCTCCATAGATCTCAGAAGATTGAAAAATAAATCCGCGTCGTTTGCATAGAGCAACAAGTTTTTCCATTTTTCCGGAAGTTTTGACTTCAGCCATGATATTTAAACCTTCATTCAGTGGTAAATTAAGCTTAAAAACATACCAGGCTAAGTAGATAGAATGCAACAGGGAAGTATCATCAAACTTCTTCTGTTTTTATAATAGATGTGTTAACATCTTCCTTTTACATTTTAAGGACATATGGTTTCTGCAAGCAACATTTCCATGCAATATGGCGGCAAAATATTATTTAAAAATAGTACGCTGCAACTTTTACCCAAAAACCACTACGGCTTAGTAGGTCCTAACGGTTCTGGTAAATCTACCTTAATCAAAGTCATCACTGGAGAGCTTATCCCTGATCAAGGTGACATCGCCATCCCCTCCCAAATGACCATCGGCACTCTCAAACAAGACCATTTTATCTATGACAAAGTCGCCATCCGCGACGTCGTTGTGATGGGCAAACAGCGCTTATGGCAAGCGATCGAAAAAAAAGAGCTCCTCTTACAAAAGAGCGAATTCAATGATGACGACTGCCATCAATTGGCTGAATTCGAAAAAGTGATCGAAGAATTCCAAGGGTATTCTGCTCATAGCGCTGCCGCCCAAATTCTCGATGGTCTCGGCATCCCTAACCATGTGCATGATAAACCGATGCATATTTTGTCCGGGGGACACAAGCTGCGCGTCTTACTCGCTCAGCTGCTTTTCAGCGCGCCTGATGTCCTTTTACTAGACGAACCGACCAACCACCTCGATATCTTTTCCATACGTTGGCTTGAAGGCTACCTACGCGATTTTTCCGGCACAATACTCTTGAGTTCTCACGACAGGCACTTCCTAAATGCCGTCTGTACACATATCGTCGACATCGATTACGGCATCATCACCACCTACGTTGGCAACTACGACGCCTTTGAACAAAAGAAACTTGATGTCAGTGTTTTGAAAGAAGCTCAACTCAATAAGCAGGAAAAGCGCAAAGACGAGATGATGGACTTCGTCAAACGCTTCGGCGCCAAAGCGACCAAAGCCGGCCAAGCGCAATCGCGCATGAAAATGGTCGAAAAGCTTGAAGCCTCCATGGAAGCACTTGTGCAACAACCAAGTGCGCGGCGCTATCCGAAATTCACTTTCGATCTATGCCGGCAACCGGGCGCAACAGTGTTAAAGATTGACAACATCGGCAAAAGTTTCGGTGAAAAGCGTGTTTTAAATCATGTCACCTTAGAAATCGAACGCGGTGAGCGCGTCGCTTTTGTAGGTGCCAATGGCATTGGAAAATCCACTTTGCTTGAAATCCTCATGGCCCATCTACAGGCAGACAAGGGTACATTCACCTGGGGCTTCGAAACACATTGTGCCTATTTCCCTCAAGACCACGCACGCGAAGTACATGGTAAAATGACACTGCTCGATTGGCTGGGACAATACGATAGCACCGCTACACGCGAAACCCTCCAAAAAGTGTTAGCGCGTTCCCTCTTTTCTGGCGATGATGTAGGCAAATTCATCTCGATCCTCAGTGGTGGAGAAACAGCGCGTCTAATCATTGCCAAGATGATGCTGATCAAACAAAACGTGCTTATCTTTGACGAACCTACGAACCACCTCGATATGGAAGCCATCGAAGCTCTATTAAAAGCCTTAGAAAACTATCCTGGAACCATTTTGTTCGTCAGCCACAACCGCTATTTCGTCGAAAAACTTGCTACCCGCGTCATTGAAATGACACATGAGGGAGT
>Ga0206894_1010_pt1 | contig 62677 bp, 57 predicted proteins | sample Alteio_BWOrgHeat_54_FD_152953 | JGI IMG/M metagenome (GOLD analysis project Ga0206894, IMG submission 152953) | Enriched cells from forest soil in Barre Woods Harvard Forest LTER site, Petersham, Massachusetts, United States -... | ecosystem: Environmental > Terrestrial > Soil > Temperate forest >...
CTGGTGATCCCAATCGATGGAGGCCTTGAGTACCTCATACCCTAAATGCTTTAGCTCTTGCACAAGCCAATCTTTTTTATTTTTTATATCCAAGCCCAGCCATTCCTTATCAGCATCAGTGAAGTGCTCAACTACCGCGGGATGATTTTCCGCATTGGATGTGATGTGGATGTCGTGTTCGCTAAAGTAGAAACCTGCTGTTTCACCACCTTTAACATGTTGATCGATTTTATTCCGAAAAGCATCTAACTTTTCGGCAATATGCTGCGTTCTTTGAGGAACATCCCCGCGCTTAAAATAATGAGAGATTTCCTGATATGTGGCAGAATTAACTGGGGGCAATGACATAAAATTTCTCCTTGGTTTTATTATATTTTAAAGCGGGCATTTTGTACAGAGCTCGGCAAGTGGGCCAACCACCCTTCCAATGCGCCAGATATGTTATCAAAGTGCTGGTTGATGATAGGCGCCATCACCTCTATTGCTTTGCCGTAAACGCTGTGGGATGCCCCTTGGGCAAAGGCAAGGGCACGGGCAAGGGCACGGGTTTTTTTAGCGGAAACTGCTGTTAAAAAAAGCATCGCCTTGATCTTAAAGTTACAATTTTGTATACTTAGAAGTAACAAGGGGATGAAACATGGCTCAAACCGCCCGAATTTCTCAAAGAAGCGATTATCTTATTCAAGAAATAGGTGTCCTTACCCAAAAGAGCAAAATCGAGATTATTGAATCTGCACTTGAAACCTATCGACATCATGAACGTATGCGTTTATTTAATGAGAGTTACAACATGCTCGCAAAAAATAAGAACGCATGGAAAGAGGAAATGGAGGAACGCAAAGCCTTAGAAGGCACTTTGGAAGATGGTATTGAAGAAGATTAATCCCCAACAAGGTGAAATTTGGCTATTTGATCCAGATCCTGTCAAAGGCACCGAGATTGGAAAAAAAATTCGCCCTGCTTTAATCATTTCTTGTAATGAACTCAATGCAGGATCCTCCGGTTTAATTATCATCATCCCCTTAACGAGTAAAAATAAAAAAATTGCTTCGCATGTAAAAATTGAACCACCCGAAGGGGGGCTTACTGCTCCTAGTTTTATCATCTGTGAGCAAATACGCTCCATCACCAAGGAAAGATTAATAAAAAAAGTAGGAGAAATTAAAGATCTTTCGATCTTACGACAAGTCCATTCCTGGATCCTGGACCTTATCTGGCTGTGATCTATTAGAAACTTCCTTTGATAAAATACCTCTCCTGCTTTAAGATACGCATAGTATTCCATAAAAAAATTTAAACTTGTCAAAGGAATGTTATGCGCGAATCTATTTTTTCTGCCACCATCCGGGTATTTCTCCTCGCTTTCTTTGGAGTCATTGGCCTCATCCTCGGCGTTGTAGTGATCGCTGCCATTGTCGGAGCCTCCACAACCGCCATCGATGGCGCTCCTCAAATCGATTACAAATACACCCCAGAAATTTTGGCTAATGCTAAGGGTGTGCGCAAAGAACTATCCAAAGATGCGCCAGTCATTCTGCAACTCAATATCAAAGGCGTGATTGGACTAGACAATCTGACGCAACACAGCGTAGGACAACAATTGCTCGAATCGCGCGAACGTGTTCTAGACGACCGCGTCAAAGCAATCCTGCTTTATATCGACTCCCCAGGCGGCACCGTGGTCGATGCCGATGGGATCTACCGCGAAATAAAAAAGTACAAAGAAATCCATAAAACTCCCGTCTATGCTTACGTCGATGGGTTGTGCGCCTCCGGCGGAATGTATATCGCTTCCGCAGCAGATAAAATCTACGCGAGTGAAACAAGCCTAGTTGGCAGTGTAGGCGTCATCTTGCCAAGCATCCTCAACTTTTCACAACTCCTGGATAAAGTGGGAGTCCAATCCTTAACACTCTATGATGGAAAAGGCAAAGACAACCTCAACCCACTCCGCCCATGGGTTAAAGGGGAAGAAGACAACATCAAAAATGCGATCGACTATTACTATGGCTTGTTCGTCAATGTCGTCACCTCAAATCGCCCACAAATGGACAAAACAAAGCTGATCGATGTCTATGGAGCAAATGTCTATCCAGCTGTACAAGCGCAAGAGTTTGGCTATATCGATGAAAGCAATGCCAACCTCCAAAATACCCTAAAACTATTAGCCGAGAAAATTGATATTAAAGATGACTACTATCAAGTTGTCTCCCTAGAAAATAAAAGCTGGCTTTCGCAGCTCTTTAAAGAAAAATTCGAACTCTTCAGTGGACACATCACCCACCAGATTGAATTAACTCCTGACCTACATCCTAATCTAATGGGACAATACCTCTATTTATATAGGCCATAGCAAAAAAAATAGCCCCATGGACGAAATCGACAATGAAAAAGACAAAAATTGTCCTTTTCGTCCATAATGTCCATGTGAGATAATTGCAGCAGTGACAATATATTTTTCGAATATTTAGATTAAGCTTCAATCTAAATACTGAGACTTGATACACCCGGTGCTTTACCCCTGAAAGGGGTAACGGCTTGTAGCCCAGGGTAAGCGACAGCGCAACCCTGGGAGATTTATATTAGATATTGTACCCCAGAAAGGGGTACGGGCATGCTATGTGCGTTTTTGACCAAAAGTGGCCCGCACCCCTTTCAGGGGTGCAATATTGTATTCTTATACCCAGGGTTACGCTGTCGCTCACCCTGGGCTACAAGCCGTTACCCCTTTCAGGGGTAAAGCACTGAGCGCATCAATCCTCAGGACAATGTTCTGAGGATGCTAGCTTGAATACACTCTTACTGGCGAATATCGGAAATCTGCTAATCATTGCTAAATAATATTTTTTTTTGACAGCGAATTCGCTTCTAGAGCGCCATTTTACTTATGCAATCGTCTCATGTAGCCATAACGTCCACCCCCTTACGAGAACTTATATGCAAAAAATATTCATCCTTGATGCTTCTGGATACCTCTTTAGCTCCTACTTTGCCATACGCAACATGACAAATAATAAAGGGGAATCCACCAATGCGCTCTATGGCTTCATCCGTTCAGTCTTGAAGCTGATCAAAGATTTTGCCCCCACCCATATCGTGGCTGTTTTCGATGGACCCCACAACGCCAAAAAGCGCGAAGCCATCTATCCTGCCTATAAAGCACACCGCTCCGCTGCCCCTGCAGATCTCCCTTATCAAATCGACTGGGCCCGCGAATTTTGTGGTCTCATGGGCATCCCGCTCCTCAACATTCCTGAAGTCGAAGCCGATGATACCATGGGCAGCATCGCCGCCTGGCTAGATCAACACGCTGCCACCGCCTACCTATGCACCAGCGATAAAGACATGTGTCAACTAGTCAAAGAGCACATTCTTATCCTCAACACGCGCAAAGACAACCTCATCATCGATGCCGCTGAAGTTGAAAAAATCCATGGCGTCCCCCCCTCCCAAATGATCGATCTTTTGTCTATGACAGGCGACACATCTGACAACATCCCTGGGCTGCCTGGCATCGGACCCAAAACTGCCGCCGCTTTATTGAAGCAGTTTGGTTCCTTAGATAGCCTGATCGCGCGCGTAGATGAAGTCGTAGGAGATAAAAAACGGCAAGCGATTGTGGACAACATCGACAAAGCGCTGCTAAGTCGGCAACTAGTAACTATCGATCTCCATGTAGATATTCCTCATGACACAGAGTTTTATCGCCTTAAATCGCCAGAACTTCCTCAATTGAAGGCCTTTTATACACAGATGAATTTCAACTCTTTGCTTAAAGAGTTAGATTCCTCCACCCCCTCAAAAACTACTGAAGCCCCACTTTTAAGTCATCCAGGTACAACAAACGACCTACTTCCTCCGTTAGAAAACTACCACTTGGTTGATGATGAAAAAAGCCTGCAGGAGCTACTCACCCTTTTGCAAACCCAAAGAGAAGTGTGCTTCGATACCGAAACAACATCGGTCCAACCCCTGAATGCCGAGCTCATCGGCCTCGGCTTTTGCATCAAACCACAAACGGCCTGGTATGTGCCTACCAATGGCAATTTAGGACTCAACCGCGTGCTCGAAGCCTTTAAGCCGCTCTTTGAAAACCCTGCCATCGGGTTTTATGGACATAATGTCAAATACGATTACCATGTACTCAATAACTATGGCATTAACGTTGCAAATCTTTGCTTTGATACTATCCTTGGCTCCTATGTGCTGAACGCACATCACCGTCAACACTCCCTAGATGCCCTTTCTTTGCAGTACTTTGGTAAGACGAAAATAGCGATCCAAGAACTGCTCGGTAAAGGCAAAAACACCATTACCATGCGTGAAGTCCCCATCGAGAAAGTATGCACTTACTGCTGCGAAGATGTCGATTACACCTGCCGCCTAAAGAAAATCTTCGAAAGCGAGTTGCGCGATCGGCGCTTAGATAAAGTCCTATATGACATCGAACTTCCTCTGCTTAAAGTCCTCGCAGGCATGGAAAGACATGGCATCTTTATCGACATCACCTGCTTACAAAAAATGTCGCAACATATCAACACGCACATCCACCGCATCAGCCAAGAGATCTATGCCCTAGCAGGAGAAGAGTTTAATCTTAACTCTCCAAAACAACTCAGCCACATTCTTAAAGACAAGTTGCAGATTCCTCTCCCCAAAAAGACCGCCACCGGCTTTTCTACCAACGCCGACGTGCTCGAATCCCTAGAACACAACTACCCCATCGCAAGTCTGATCTTAGAATATCGCACGCTAGAAAAACTACGCTCCACTTACGTTGAAAATCTTCCACACGATGTCTCCCCCGCCACTCAACGCATCCACTGCACTTTCAACCAATCTGTAGCCGCTACCGGCAGACTTTCCTGTCAAGATCCTAACCTCCAAAACATTCCGGTGCGCACAGAAATTGGACGCGAAATAAGAGAAGCTTTTCGTCCTCAATACCCCGGCTGGAGCTATTTAGCGGCAGACTATTCGCAAATAGAACTGCGCATCCTTGCCCATCTAAGCGAAGATCCCAATCTCATCAAAGCTTTCAATAACAATGAGGACATCCATCAATTCACCGCTTCCATCATGTTCAACGTACCTCTCTCCGAGGTCACCAAAGAACAACGCTATCAAGCCAAAGCTGTTAACTTCGGCATCATCTATGGTCAACAAGCCTTTGGTCTCGCTCAAGAACTCAAAATTGATGTCAGAGAAGCCGCAGCCTTCATCGACATGTACTTCAAACGCTACACGCACGTGAGAGATTTTATTGAAAGCTGCAAAACCAAAGCCCGCCAGACGGGCAAAACAGCCACCTTCATTGGACGTGAGCGTGCCCTGCCGGAGATTACGAGCAAAAATGGACAACTACGCCTCTTTGCCGAACGTTTGGCTGTTAATACACCTGTGCAAGGTACCGCTGCCGATCTCATTAAACTAGCCATGTTGAAGATCAATGAAAAGCTTTCTAATAAATCACTACAAGGCTATATGGTATTACAGATCCACGATGAATTGATCTTTGAAATCCCTGACGATGAAATCGAAATTTTTACGCCCCTCGTCAAAGAAGCTATGCAAAACGTATTTCAGCTAAAAGTTCCTTTAATTGTTGATATCGCACTTGGCAAAAATTGGAAAGAATGTTAATGTTATGTAAAGTAGCCGTAACAGGTGCTCTTTCGTGTGGCAAATCTTCGACTTGTCGCTTTTTTAAAGAACTTGGAGCTTACGTTGTAAGCGCCGACGAAATCGTTCACCAATTGTTACTGTCTCCCAAAACATCACTAGGCCAACAGATCGTCACTCTTTTAGGTGAAGATATTGTCGTGGATGGCCGGATCAACCGAAGCGCTATTGCTAAAAAGGTTTTTAACGATCAACAATTATTGCAATCCTTAGAAAAACTCCTTCATCCTGCTGTGTTGCATGAAATCGATAGACAATATCAACAGGTAAATGACCGAGGTAACTTTGCTCTTTTTATCGCTGAAATCCCTTTACTCTTCGAGATCAATAGTGAGAAACGTTTTGATTATACGATCGCGGTCGAGGCCCCTGAAGAACTATGCCGGCAGCGTTTCACGGCAGCCACAGGCTATGGAAATGATGAATTTGATAAAAGAATGTCACGCCAACTACCCTCTGCAACTAAAGCGCAGCGTGCCGACTTTGTCATCCAAAATAACGGCAGCATGGAGCAAATGCATCATGCTGTGGACCACCTTTATAATAAACTCATTTCGTCTACCAATAGATGAAAGTGCCTTTTTCTTTAAACTATTACAATTGAGGAGTTTGATTCTTTAATGAATCCAGATAACCCTTCTACAGAGCCATCTTCAAACGTTGAAGAGCATGGTGTTGCCTCAGAACGAGAACCTACTGAACAACATCCCGCTGCCCATACTGGGACTTATGAAATCACCAAAATCGCTGAAATCCAGCGCATGAACATCGACCAACTTAACCAGTTCGGCAAAAAAATCGGCTTGCGCCACTTGGGCTCCCTTACCAAATCGCAAATGGTCTTCGAGATCGTAAAAGCGATCTCCGAAAAACCAAACGAAGTCCTCTATGGCGAGGGTGTGCTCGAAATCCTTTCCGATGGCTTTGGTTTCTTGCGTTCTCCCAACTATAACTACCTTCCCTCAGCCGAAGATATCTACGTTTCTCCTGCCCAAATCCGTCGCTTCGACCTAAAAAAAGGCGATACGCTTTGTGGAACAATTCGTCCTCCCAAAGAAAAAGAGAAATACTTCGCCCTGCTAAAAGTCGATAGCATCAACGGTAAACCACCAGAGAAAGCCAAAGAACGCATCCTCTTTGAAAACCTGACACCGCTCTATCCAAATAAGCGCATCGTCATGGAAACAACCAAAGATAAATTATCCACACGCGTGCTCGACCTAGCGGCTCCTATTGGCAAAGGGCAACGTGGCTTGATCGTGGCGCCACCACGCACAGGTAAAACAATTATCCTGCAAAATATCGCCAACTCCATCGCCACAAATAACCCAGAAATCATCCTCATTGTCCTGCTCATCGACGAACGCCCTGAAGAAGTCACCGACATGCAGCGCATCGTTAAAGGTGAAGTCATCGCTTCCACCTTCGACGAACCCCCAGAAAGGCACGTCCAAGTGGCCGAAATGGCTATAGAGAAGGCCCGTCGCTTGGTTGAACATGGCAACGATGTTGTCATCCTACTCGACTCCTTGACACGCCTAGCACGCGCTTACAACACCATCCAGCCCCATTCTGGTAAAATCCTCACTGGTGGTATCGATGCTAACGCACTCCACAAGCCAAAACGCTTCTTCGGTGCAGCCAGAAATATCGAACAAGGTGGCTCGCTGACGATCATCGCTACTGCCCTGATCGATACAGGATCGCGTATGGATGAAGTGATCTTCGAAGAATTCAAAGGCACAGGTAACATGGAATTGGTGCTAGACCGTCGTCTCGCCGACCGCCGCACCTACCCTGCTATCGACCTCATTAAGAGCGGTACCCGTAAAGAAGAACTTCTCTACCATCCTAGTGAACTTGAAAAGATCTACCTGCTGCGTCAAGCTGTGGCTGACCTAGCAGCAGTCGATGCCATGAATCTGCTGCTTGGCCGCTTGAAAAAGACCAACAGCAACGTTGAATTCTTGTTATCGATGAAAGACTAAACGTACATATTCAGGGAGTGTGTAGTTCTCGTGCCCGTGTGCGTGCCCGTGCCCGTGCCCGAAAGAAGATTGGGAATGAAAACGTGATTGGCAGGGTTGAAAGGTTTTCAGTTCTAAAGATAGCGTGTAGATTAATTCGGGCACCGGCACGGGCACGCACGCGGGCACGAGAGCTGCATTCCCCGTGAACATGCACGACTAAAAACGTAAAAGTAAAGGCTAAAAGCAAAATAAAAGCGAAAGGCTAAAAGAGGTTAACAACTAAAATCGAAGGCTAAAAAATCGGAGCTAAATGACAATTGGTAATACTTTTTCGCCTTTAGCCTTTCGCCTTTAGCCTTTTTTTAGCCTTTAGCTTTTCAGACCCCAATTCTAAATCATCAAGGACCCCTATGCGTAAAATCACAACCTATCTCCTCATTGGGTGTCTATTGATAGGCGCCGCCTGGTTTTATTCAAATCATGAGAATTTTTCAGGCATCATTCAACAATATGTTGAAAATGGTGAATTCATCACCCTTAAAGCACGCTATACTCCCGAAAGCATCATGGATGCACATCGCAAAGAGCTACTCAACGATGATCAACATGCCTATTTAGAACCCGAGTTAAAATTCCACCCATATCTGCTCTTAGAAGTGAAATATTTTCAGCCAGACAAAAAATCTCGCGAAGGGGTCATCCTCTGGAGCCTCGTCGATGGGGAAATGGTACTTAATACAGACACATGGGAAAAAACACATGGCTTTGAAGATGCCATCAATGCGGGTGCAAGCCGCAACGACTTTAAATTAATGCAAGCACTAGCACGCAATAAAGGCACCGCAACACTTGATAAGCTGCAAAAAGACCTACAAATTGAAAAAGATACCCTCCAATCTTGGCTCGAAAGCTCTCTTTCAAAGCACTTGATCGTCCTCAAAGGCAACGAAGTGCAGCTCCATTTCCAAGATCCTAAAATCTTGGTACAGCCAGAGACAAAAGTGACCGATTGGATGGTAAAAAAGCCCTATAACCACGCGCAACGCGTGGCAAGCAAATACTCGAATAGTCAGATCCAAAAGATTGCTAAAGCGGCGTTCGGCGAAGATTTCACTGTGCGCAGCGCCACCGATGTATTTCTGCCAGTCTATCGCATCGAGGTCTCTAATCCCGATGGCTCCACACTGACGAGCTACTGGAATGCCCTCAATGGACAGCGCATGACTCCACGCTACGCCTTCCCCGGTTGGTAGTGTCCTTACCCGATTGGGGTCAGGCCTGCGATTTGCAATTTGAGAGTGAACTTAACCTAAAGTTTCTTTAGCTCTCAAATTACAAATCACAGGCCAGACCCCAATCTCGAATCTCTTCTTTGCGCCTTTACGTTTAAAACAACCCTAAATTACCCTTTCGCCAAGATCGCGGCTTTGAGCTCTTCCATACCATCGCCAACGATCGCTGATACCTCAAACACCAACGAAGGATCGACAGGAAATTCTTTGTGGAATTGTTTGCAATGCTCTGCGGACTCATCGGCATCAATTTTATTCAATACAATGAGATAGGGACGTTCGAGCATTTCAGAATTATATTTCGAAATTTCAGTCTGCAAAATGCGGTAGTCATCCGTAGGGTTGCGTCCATCAATGCCAGAAGCATCCAGCACAAATAGCAACAACTTAGTGCGCTCAATATGGCGCAAAAATTCGAATCCTAAGCCGCGATTGCGATGAGCTCCCTCAATAATACCAGGAATATCAGCAATGAAAATACGCGATAGGTCAGGACGTTTAATAAAACCAATATTAGGCTGCAGCGTCGTAAATGGATAGGCCGCAATTTTTACCTTAACCTGCGCTAGAGCATTGATCAACGTAGACTTCCCAGCATTCGGAAAGCCCACCAGACCAACATCCGCAATAAGTTTCAGTTCCAACTCAACCTGAACACTCTGACCATCAGTCCCTTCCGTACATATGTTCGGCGCACGATGCGTCGGCGTCTTAAAGCTCTCGTTCCCTCGGCCGCCTCTCCCCCCTTTACAGATGATCAGACGTTGCTTATCGGTTGTAAAGTCGAAGAGCACTTCGCCTGTATGAACATCCTTCACTAATGTGCCGCAAGGGACCTTCAGGATTAAATCTTTACCACCACGTCCTTGACGACTACTTGAAGCGCCGGGACGTCCATTTTCGGCTTTAAGGATGCGTCGATTGCGAAACCATTCGAGCGAAAACACCTGAGCATCAGCTTCTAGGATGACAGAACCACCCTTGCCACCATTACCCCCTGTGGGCCCTCCCTTAGGGATGTATTTTTCACGGCGCCAAGAGACAACACCATTGCCCCCTTTGCCAGCTACCAGATCAATATTCACGCGATCGACGAACATAAAATAACCTAACTATTCAGAAATAAAAAAAGCGCAAAAACCATAGGCATCACCCACAGATTTTGCGCCTTATAATCATACTCATATACCCGCTGTGGCCGTGAAATCGAAGTCAGGCCTGCGATTTGCGATTTGACATGTTCTTGGCAACACATTGAGAGGAGTCAAATCACAAATCACAGGCCAGACACCAATTTCACAGCCCCAGCGGGGATAAATTTCAGAAGATGCTATTAAGCACCAGCTTCAATAGAGACATATGTCTTGTTGCTTTTGCGGAACACGACGATCCCATCAGCTAGAGCAAACAGAGTGTCATCTGTACCTCTACCTACATTTTTCGCCGGATGCCACTTAGTACCGCGCTGTCTTACAAGGATGCTGCCAGCAGTGACAACTTCCCCGGAACCGACTTTAATACCTAGGCGCTTTGAATGCGAATCACGACCGTTACGGGTCGATCCTTGTCCTTTCTTATGTGCCATGCTAACCCTTCCTTAACTTGCGATTTGGGTAATCTTCACACGTGAGTAGTGCTGGCGATGACCAATTCTCTTACGGTGGTTACCTGGTATATATTTCATACTTGTCACTTTCGGACCAGCTACATAGTCGACCAATTCACCGGTGACTACGCCGCCTGGCACATGGGGTCCGCCTACAATAGGCTTGGATCCGTTATTAACAAAAAGCACTTCGGTGAATTGCACTTCAGAGCCAATATCTCCATCAAGCAGTTCGACGTCAACGACGTCGCCAATGGCCACTCTATATTGCTTTCCACCAGTTTTTATAATGGCGTACATGTTTCTCTCCCTACAGATAGCGAGTTTTGCTGTCTTTTTTCACTTGAAATCACAAAGCATAGCGGACTAAGAGTTTCAAATCAAGCATAAAAAAAACAGCGCCTTCGTCTGGCCATAAAAAATTCGAACGCCCCTCATAAAGCTATCCAACTAAAATTTATTAAAAAAAATCACTTATTTATATAATCTTAATAAACATCATGTATAATTAAAGCATAAAATTAAAACAAAAGATTTGGTTATAACTATGACACCAATACCTTCAAATCCAAGTGAACCGCTAACAACGCAGCTCATCAATGGCGCCTACACAGGCTGTCAAAAAACTTATGATGTTACCAAGAAAATCGCGGCATTTGCCGCCCCTTACCTCACGCTAGGCTTTCTCAAGCAAAAAACCAAAAATGCCATTCAAGCCAAAGCGCTGCCTCTTTCTGCTCCTCCCGGCTGGGCGGAAGAGATGAACAAAACAAAACAACAAGTGATGCACTACAAAGCTCTAAAGCCCGGTCTTGAAAGTGAACTGGCTGGCAAAAAAGCCAAAATCGAACAGCTAGAACAACTTCAAACTACAGCCCCGCAGGCCTTTTACGGGTCACACCACGAAAAAGATCTCACGGTTTTGCAAGCCGATAGCCAAACCATCAAAGAACGGCTGCAAACACTCACCCGCAATCTTGATACTGCGCAGATCAAAATCAGCCATCTTAATGTCCTGCGTGGCACCCAGATTGTTGGACAACTCGCCGGTTGGACAGGAAATGTTTGTAATCTCATCATTCCTGGCAGCGGCCTCGGCGTGAGCTTAGCCATGGTAACTTGGGCCACTTCGATGCGTGAAAAAGATGCCCAGAAAATCTGCGATATCGCCGAAGATAAAGAATTTGCCGCGAGCACACAGCGCAAAATCCGCATCGGCACCTTGCTTACTGCCACTAGCACGATAGCCTCCACAGCTCTCATGATCTTGTGTAAGCCTATACTCGTCGAAGGCTTAAAGAACGTGCAAACCGTAGCTGAACAGCACTTCAATAATTAAAAGACAAAGGACCTAAAGAGGTAATTACATAATTCCCGTTTATCGCTTTTTGGCGCTTTTGCCAATCTTCGCCATTTTGCGCAAATCCCCTACTCTTAAGAGTATGTGGATTTGCGCAAAATGGCGAATCTTGCCAAAATCATCCAAAAATCGATTAAACGGAACTTATGCAATTACCTCTAAACGACCTAAAGGACCAAAAGGACAGAATAATTATGTCCTTTAGGTCGTTTAGGTCCTTTTGTCCTTTGTCCTTTTAAACCTGGAGAACGCCCTCTTGAGATGAAGATAATTGCTTAACACAAACGCTGAGACGTGCTTCAAAAGAAGGGTGAGACGCCACATTTTCAAGACTCCATGACCACTGCCGCTTTCCCTCTGTTGAGGTAGCCAACTGCTGTCCAATCCACTCGATGATCAGCATGCGCTTGCACCACCGCACACCACCTGCCGCTTGTTTTTGCTCTTTAGCCGCAAATAGATCTGCGCGGCATTCATGCTTATGCTGCACGAGGGTCGCTAAGGCACAGCGACTCAGCAGATAGCCCGCCAAATGGGCCGCATAATAAGCCAAAGAGATCTGCGGCAGGCAAATCCTGGACATCACTTCCGCCGTGCCCATCGCTATAAAACGCAAAGCTGTGGAACACATCAGTTCGTTTTTGCGGTCTTGGTAGGTTAAATGCCCTCTTTCATGCTCGAGCACAAAACGCAATTCATCTTCATTAAGATCTAAAGTTAAAAACTTCAAATGTTTGCGCCAACTCTCGATTTCGGTGGACGTCACATGTTGCTGAAGGTAAACAGTTAACTCTTGCGGCGTATCCGGAGCGGCAATTAACAATTGGTCAAAACTCGCCTTTTCTTGGCTGCAGTTTTCTAACACATGCTTAGCAGCATAAATTTTAGGATTTTCATTCTGATGGGCGATTAACTGTGGATCTAGGCCGATGACGCCGTTAGCTAAATTTCCATGGGCGCGCGCCACATCGCCGCTCTTTTCAGCCACGATTTTAATGGCCGATAAAGAGCGTCCACCCCCGCTTTCACTATTTTGAGGCAGTAAAGCCGAAAGATTTTGAATGCGGCGTGTGTTGCTATCGAGCTTAGTTAGAGAATAACGACTGGCCATCACACTTGGAAACCAGGTAGGTAACCAAGCATCCAATGCCTCACCTCCCGATTGGACGACGTTAGCCACACCAAAAGCAAAAAGAGCTGAAGGGAGCTGCATGTGAAACATTAAGGATTAACCTAATAATTAATAAAAATATAATTAATTATACAACACACACTTACTAACATTCAACATCAAACAACTAAATTCTTAAAATATTAAACTAATCATACGGCTACAATATCATTATTTTCAATGTTATGGACGATGAAATCAATAAACACGCGAATCTTTGAGTGCAAATACCGGCGTTGGAGATAATAGAGGAAAATAGAGATTGTATCCTTCTTCTCCATATAGTCCTGTAAAACTTCTACTAACACCCCATCTTCGAGCTCTTGCTCCACAACATGGCGTTGAATATATACTATTCCCATATCGTTCAGAGCACATTTTTTTATTGCCAGCTGATCATTGATAATCACCGTAGGCGCCAAGTTTAATTGTTTGTCCCCTTTAAAAATAATGCTGGCATCATTCGGATGTACAGGATGAATAATCAAAGCATGTTCCAACAGATCCTCGGGCTTTTTCGGCCGACCAAATTTCTTTAAATACGCGGACGAAGCACACATGATGCGGCGCGTCTGTATCACAGCACGCTGCATAGCATCTGGAGATGCAGCTCCATAGACACCAACGACGACATCGATTCTCTCTTCAAGCATATTCGGCATCAAATGGCGCAAATCTAGTTTAAGACTTACTTTAGGATATTTTTTTATAAATTCAGGTAGATAAGGGATAATATACTTATTCGCAAAAACTGGTCCACTAACCACGGATAAAAGACCTGCTGGCTCATTCTTTAACCCCGATAACAGCGCTTCGACTTCTGTTACGCTGTCCATAATGCGCCGACACTCCTCATAAACAATTTGTCCCTCAGCTGTAAGCGCGATTTCTCTGGTCGAACGCACTAACAGCGCCACCCCCAAATCTTCTTCTAATTGCCGCACATGCTTGCTAGCCGCCGCCCGGCTGATGCCGCGCGCCTTGGCTGCACGTGTAAAGCTATTGGTCTCTACCACCAAGATAAACGTCTCGACATTGTTAAGATTATGCATAGTCACCTGTTTGGATTGTTTCCATTATGTTAACAAATGTTGATTTTTCATTCTATTGAAAACAAACAACAAATAATGTATAGTTATTTGTAATTTAACAAACAAAGATTGTTAACAAATAAAACAAAGGAGTTCACTATGATAAATAAACTATTTCTATTATTAGCCCCTGCTTTAATTGTGGCAGCTTCAATTAGTGCCGCCATCACTGGTGATCACGATCACCAAGTAGATCCCTCTAAGTATGCAGATGTGCAATACATCGATCCAGAACTCGTGCAATGGGCCGAAACTGTTTATCCCGGCACGGAAATCACAGCTGTCTTTGGTGACATGAAACAAGCGGGGCAAATGTATACGATCCGCCTAAAACTCCCAGCTAATTACGTCGTCCCACCCCATACTCACACACAAGATGAGTATATGACAGTCATCTCAGGCAGCTTGAACGTAGGTATAGGCGAAAGCGTCGATAAAGACGATACGGTTTTCCTACCTGTAGGTGGCGCGGTAGGCATCCCAGGCAAAGTCCCGCACTATGCTTGGACAACGGAAGAAATGGTGATGCAAATCCATGCCATGGGACCAAGAGATACTTGCTTTGTGCATGGTCCAGATCACCAACATGAAAAATAACCTCAATAGGTGGAGAATCTAGTGCCGCTAAAGTTAGGGACGGTAGAGACTTAAGGGACCTTAGGGACAATGGGGACAAGGACAAATAGCTTAAATTGCCCCGTCTCCAATGTCCCTACGGTCCCTTAAGTCTCTACCGTCCCTACTTAGCTTGAACGTCTCCTGTTTTAAATAACACATTGAAATAAACTTAAATAAATAATATAATACATATATCAAACAATAATTAACTTGAAAAACACCATGCAAATTAATAACAATCAAACTTCATCATGGCCAATACTGGTTGATTCAGCAGCCACTTCGACGCCAACACCATCTTGCTCTTGTGTGAACATTTCAAAGCCTTTAGAAGCGATCTCCAGCGCCATCAATCGGTTGATCACCAATCGCGCTGGCTTAGCCTACCTTGCAGGCAAAGTGCTCGTGCCTTCACAATTCTTAGGGCCCGATTTAGCCACCTCTAAACAAGTCATAGAAGCTGTCTGCAAAAATTCCAATCGAAATCATCCAAAGTTCGAAAGGTTTGAAATTTCAGATGATGAAGGTCCCCTTCGGGGATTGATATGTTATCCACACAATTGGAATCCGACCGATCGCAGCCGTTGTGTCATCTATCACAACCCTAATGGCATCACGCTGCCTGAGTATTTTGAAAATGGGCGCTTAGACTGGACCCCTCACGATATCTTGAAGATACATAACTGCCCGGTAATACTCTACGACTACCTCGGCACTGGTTTAAGCCAAAATCCTGCACCAAGCAGCTTGCCGCGCATCTACCCCACCTATAGCACGGTGGTCAAAGATGGCGAAATAGCTATCAATTACGCTCTCAAGCAATTTCAACAAGTAGATGTCTGGGGTAGTTCGCTAGGCGGTGGAGTGGCAACCATTGCCTTAGAATCACATCTGAAACGCCATCCCCAAGACAGCCAGCGCGTTTCGATTACCAACCACGATTCCTTTAGCACCACACCCCGTGTCGTCATGCCCAATTGGCCACGCTTTGCCGATCTACTCGGTGCTATTGTGGGCGCCAAGATCGACGCTACCAAAGCGATGCAAAGCCTAATTGACAGAGGGATTAAAGTAACTATCCTCTGCCATACAGCCGATCCCATCATTCCCAAAGGGGCTAGAATGGCCGATTTTGTAGCAGCACTTCCCCCTGCCAACAATGTCATGCTGATTTACAGTAAAGAAATGGAACACGCCGGGCTTTCCGCCGATATGCTACAAAGATTGCGCTCTTGAACTGATTCAGTCGATGGCTTCTTTGGGGCATATCCTGGAGGAGCTAAAAATAGTGCTAAACAGCCGATGGAAGCCGCCAGATTGCCTAACAACATAAAACCCGTTGTCACCTGCTGATCTTGGTAGTGATAGCAGTAGATGGATTGGGCGGCGGCGATCCCTGCCGCAGAAGCTAGAGTAATCCAAGGCAATTTAGATTTGTTGATGGCCGAGTCTACCAAAGGCGTATGTGCGGTAGCAATATTGGCTTGGTAGGCGGCCGCTAAAAAGGCTGCGTCATATCCTAATAATACTCCGAACTGTCCAGGAATTTCTTTTGTAAAACGTCCAAGCGCGCGTGGGACTGCTACACTTTTAAGTGGCTTGCCAAGCAACGAAGTAATGACTTTAGGCTGTGTGTTGGCCAGAGGAGCAAAATGTTGTAAAAAAGTGCTATTTTTGCCTTCATGCAGATCCAAAAGCTGATAGAGACTTTGTCCTGGGGCTTTCATCAGCTGGCGCAATTGGGTATCTGTAAACGTTGAAGCCTCCTGGACATCTCTAGCAAAAGAACCATCGCGCGCTGCATCACCAATAGCTATGTGAGCCGCTTTTAACATGTGCAGGTCATTACATCCATCCCCATTGGCAATCACGAACTTGCCCTTTTCTTTGGCGTGCACAACTAAATTCTTTTTATCAACATCTTTCATCTGGCAAAAGATGATATTAGGTTTTTTATCTCCTAGTGCTTCTAGCTGATCCAATAACTCCATTGTTTTGGGCTTAGTATCGGTCAGAATTACTGTGGAATGCAATAAATCAAGTTCTTCCCAAAGGGGAATCGATTGCAACTCATCGCTATCAAAAATATGTTCTTTTCGATCGGGAAATAATTTAGCTGCGATCATGCGCGCGGCATTTTTGGTGTCGCCTGTGATCATCATGAATCCAATGCCTGCCTGATTCCACTTCTGAATAGCTTCTCGAGCTCCTGGCTTGATGGGATTATCGATCTGGAAGGTCCCGAGATACTCAAACCCTTTTGTGAATTCGTTCAAAAGAGCTTTAATTAATCTTCGCGACTCATCAGGATCTTTCTGCTCTATCGCTTCTAGAAGTGCCTGATGCGTTTCTGCCGTCAGAGGCATTTCGGCGATACTCCAATCGCGCGTTAACGAATCTTGGCGCGCCTGTTGATCGCCCAGCTGCTGCTGCTGTTGTTCATAGGCCTGATGCGCTTCCAATAGCTTTGTGGCATAGAATTTTTTCTCCCCGCCATCCTCAGCCTTCGGAGCTCCACAGAAAACCAATACAGGCGGCTTGCCCTCTTGTTCACGAATGGTAAATTGTCCACCAAAATCAGTAAACAACCCCACGCGTTTTGTGATAAAGCGCACAGTCTCTTGACTTGCTTTAGAGATAGTTTTTTCAAGCTGATCAAGTTGCCCAACAACATATTTAGAGTCGATTTTAACAGACTTTTCAGCCGTATAATAGCGGCGAATTTCATTTTCTTCGGCTTCAGTTTTCTGATCTGAAAAGGTGGTTGCAAAGGCGGTGAGGACTCGATCCCTGGCCTCTATTGAATCATGACAAACAATATCTCGCATGTGCATGAATGTTTCTGTGACTGTGCCTGTTTTATCTGAATAGATTCTAACATTTCGTTTGTGGAGGGGTTCAAACACATCTGCCATGCATAACGCATTGTTTAACAATATTTTATCATCCAGCTTTTGGTTGAGGTTTCGCAACAACTCGCTATTGGTGAGCTCCAGGACCACATCTGAAGTCAAGGGGATCAAGGTTTGAGCTTCCACAAAGACTTGTGTGAATTTATCGAGGAATTCTGTGCCATAATATTGCACTAGCTTAGTGAAGTCTGAAGTCCCTGTATGCTTTTTCATGAGTGCTGCTGTGGCTAATGCCGAGATTGCTAAGACACCTTTGATCAGCTGCGTTTTGAGATCCGTAATCTGCTGTGCCGAAATAGGGATTTTTGTCTCTCCCACGTGTTCTTGTTGATGCGTGGCCGCAATTTGCAGATACAAGTTTTCAGCTGTGGCTACCGGATTGCCGTTATCAAAAGATAAAAATTCAGTGCCTGGAAAAATAGCCCCCGTGTTGGCAACTGTGTGGAGATCCATGGGCACACAATCCGTTTTGGCTTTGGCTTGTCTTGAGGGAGCAAGAATCACAGGTTTGCTCTCTCCATTTAATTCTGCCAGGTTGATAGCCACTTGTTTAGAGGTGGCTGCTCCTCCTAACTGCACCAAATAGCCTGATAATGTCGCTTTTGTTCTGGTTGTTTCCGCCACAGGGTCGTAAACGCTGCTTGAAGCATCTTCCAAGCTCACAAGATCGCCCACTTGTAGCTGAGAGCGATAAACATGATTTATTTTGATGCCATCTCTAACGACCGTGTACTGTTGCCGATTGATTTCAGAATCTTTAGCAATTTTCGACAATCGACTCGAGATATCATTTTTCGCTTTTAAAAAACTTTCTGCCGTCAACAGCCACACGTTTCTGGTCTTTTTAACAAAAAGATCCCCGCTATCTTTTTTAATTGAGACTGCTGCCGAAGGGTCAGGGATGTCGACATCTTTCAACACATTAAGTGTTACAATGAGGTATTGAAATAAGCGGGCCGCATCTGACAATTGATGCAGCAAATGATCGTCCAGCTGCAGTGCTAAGTTCACTTCTGAAGTGAGCCCATTTGGAATGTTAGCGCTCCTAGAGCTCTGTGTGCCTATGCCCGCTAAACTATCTTTCTTTAACAACTGTTGATTGATGACTTGGGCTATGAGCAACATAATTTTAGGCAGCACAGCGCTGGTAGCTATGATGCCAGACAAGAGATTTAGGCTATTTTTTGTATCATCGGTAATTAAATTATCTGCTTGCAAGGGGACTAAAAACCGATCGGCCGCGGCATAACCCGTGTTATAGCCGATGACATGCATATTGATTAGCGACCAGATAGAGGCCGCGCGCTGCAGCACACGCATGGCCACATGGCTAGTGCGCATGTGCTCTGTGAGGCGATGGGTCATTGAATACCCGAGAATAATGCAACTCGCAGCAAATTTGGCGATATCGCTCTGCGTTTTCTGTGCTTCATCTTTAGGAGAGGCAATCAAATAGTGGCTGAGGCCCACTAGAAGATAGGGTGAGACGGCTTCAACAAGCGAAGAGACGCTTGCTTGTTTTAACTTATCAATGAAAGCATTTATACAAAAAATATCGGCGAAAGAGCCGCCTAAACTAGAAAACCGAGCATAAACACTGTGTCCTAAATTCATCACGCCTTGTTGGGCCGCGGCCAAGGCATCGGTAATGGGCTTCATCCTTTGCGGATCATTTTCAACTGCATGCAGCAATGACGCTGGAACTCGAACGGCTGTATCTGGAGCACGCCCTACAGACGAAAAGTCAAAAACATGCCTTAGCCGCTCAAAACTTCTCCAATGAGAAGCCTTAGAAGCGCTCGATGGCAAGGCCACACTCGCGTTTAGTTGACAATTTTCGTTTACGCGAGCTACTGGAGTCATAGTTACCTTTTAAATAAAAAAATAATTTTTACTTAAAAAGATATAACAAAACATAACAAAAAGCAAGAAAACGAGCGTCGATTGATTTCAAAAAAGGAATATTGTACGACTTATATCTTCACTAAACACCACATCAGTCATGATTAAGAGGTGGTCTGATGCTTTTGCATCTCCAATAGGATCTGTGCAATGAGATCAAAATTTAATGCTCAACGAAAGCATGTATGGCCCTTCTTATGAAATTATCGCGACAGATTTGTCAATCAAAGAGCTTAGAAAAACAAAATGGGGAGCTCGTATCAAAACACTCTAGCCCCTACGCTCGAAGCTCCCCATAGGTAATTATGCCTTTGGTTCTATAAAGTTAATGATCATCACATCGAGGGGAATCATGATATGTTAAGCCATAGTATTTGCAAAACTCGATCGCAATCTCTTTCAAACGCTCTTCTCGGAATTGATACCATTTGTTTTCGACATGGTGACAGTGAATGGCCGTTTTAAATCTGCCAAATGCTCCTTTCCCCTGAATAGCATACAAAAGATCGTCGATCTCATTCAGATCAACTAGTAGTTTCATCGTGTATTTTGCTCCAATTTATTTACGCTGAAACAATTCTGGAGAAATAGGAATCATTCCAGCCTCAAGGGGAAGAAATAGCGTTTGCACTAAAGGAGATTGAGGATCGACAGCATAATGAGAGAAGTCAGTTGTGCCATTATCTCTGAGTAACTGTTCATCAATAAAAAATTCACCAGAACACTCTCGGAAAGTTTGAAGAGAAAGTGCATAGGCTGCATCTGCCATAATCAATGGATAACGACTTCCAGCATAGACTTCCGGCAATAAATAATCTTTTAATCTTTGTGTGGCGATATTTGTTCGAGGCCAAAGAGAATTGACCGCAATACCTACTTTACGAAAGCTTGCAGCCATTCCAATCGTACATAGACTCATTCCATATTTGCCCAAGGCGAAAGATAGATGATCCCTCAACCACTGTTCTTCAAAATTGAGAGGGGGAGCTATATTAATAATATGAGGATTTTGAGCTTTCTGCAGGTAAGGAAAGCAAGCCTTTGAGAGAAAAAAGGCTGCCCGAACGCTAGTGGACATAATGAGATCAAATTGCTCAGGCGTTGTGTGAAAGGTATCATTGAAACAGGGCGCGCTGGTGTTATTGATTAAGATATCAATCCCTCCAAAATGAGTTATGGTTTTGTTAACGAGGTTCTCCAACTCATCGGAGTTGCGCACATCTGTATCACACCCTAAGGGAGTCCCCCCTGCTGCAGCAATCCCATCTATTGTCTCTTGTATCTGAGACGGCTGGTCTTTTGAAGCAATAACAACATTTGCTCCATCAGAGGCAAAGCGGTAGGCGACTGCCTGTCCAATTCCCTGTCCAGCTCCCGTAATAAGAACTGTTTTTTTACTATTTTTCACCAATCACCTCATTTATGAGTCTATTATATTGTGGACTTCATTAATTTCATAAATTTGACAATTTTGATCGAATTTTAAAATCACAAATACCAACAACTGACCTTCCTTCTCAGTAGTGAGCTCGTAGCGTATGACTGCGGAATTAGAATCTGGTGCAGCGAACACTTCTAGGGGATGTATGAACCATGATCCAAGCCACTCTTTGCCAGATTTCAGTTGATCTGCGAAATGTGACTTCTGCTCAAAAAGAATTTTTCCATTTCGAACTTTTTTACAAGTGTGAGCACATAGTTTGGAAATGTTTTCGGGATCATATTTATTATGAGGATCTCCGATCTTGCTCAACACGTCAAGATACTGATTGGCAGCGTGCATGATGTTTTCGTTTTTATCCGACATAAGTTCCGTCACTTGGTTTTGATATGTGAAAAAGTATCTTGGATAGCCGATACGGCTACACTTAACGACTCTTTTGCATAAGCAGAAGCACTCCAAAAACAAGAAACTTTATTCATAATAACCTCAATGCATCTTGATCAAAAGATCTTTACCCCGTGATTGCGCCCTAATCTCGCCTTTAGATTGATTCTAGCAATAGCAAACAATAGCAAATACTTATTGAACGACAATAATTAAACACATTATAATAACAATTAATAATTAATTTTTTATATGCAAAACAAACCCACAAATTAGCCATAAGATTTTTTAGCAAGGGATTCCTGAATCCAACCCAATTTTGCAGCCATAGGTTATAATATGCTTTATGAAAGTACAACAAAAGGTATTTTATGCCTTTAGAAAATTCTCTCACTTCTACATACAGCACTCAAATCGCTTATCAACAAGCATTAAACACAATCAGTGAAACCGAAAATAAGCCCTTAATGATCAAAGACGATGGATCAGTACATCATGCTGGGACATTGCGCCAATTTTGGGAAAGCTTCAAAGGATTAATAGGCCTAACCGATCATACTGAGCGCAAATATGTTGCTACCCGCTTAAAGGATTTTTTGGAATATGGAAACCAAAAACATTGGCTTACTGAAGCAGGTGCTATTGTTAAAATCGAAAGAATTAAGACTATCCTTCAAATTAATCAAAATACCGAAAACGAAGCAAAACCATTACGAGAACTAACAGATTGTATTGCCAACATATCGAGTAAAGTCTCAGCCCAACACTCCACTGAACAAATCCCTAATGCAGGATTAACTCAACGAAATATTACTCCTGTCCTAGCTAATGCACCTGGCGAAACTGTAATGCCATCATCACCCAATGAGGAGACCACAGCAACAGCTGCGATTGCTCCTCCTTTGCTACCATTAACAATAGTTCCAACGTCACAAGAAGATGCTCAGTCTTCGATTACTCTTTTTTCAGAGAGTGCAACACCTTTAGCTATTCCAATTAAGGAAGAGCATTACTCTGCCGTTATTCAAGAGCCTCTTACTAGTACAAAACAAGGGCTGCCTGCAGAAAATGAAAGGAAAGCCAAAAGAAGCATATTCACAATCAAGAATTTGGCAAAGATTACCTTATTCGCAGCACTCACCTTCTCAGCAAGAGTTGCATTTTTCTCGAACTCACGCTTTGGTAATACTAGTAGCGGTTTAGCAAATCTAACTGATCCTGATCTGAATTTATTAAATCCTAATCTTGACGGAATAGGAGAGACTCACACTTTTACTGATTTAACAAATCTCAAAATAGGCGTTCCGGATGTCTCAACGACAGTTGAACCTCCTTTAAAATACCCCTCCGTTGAAGAAATACTAAAACAAATTCGTCAAAATGAAAAGAACGTTGCTATTATATTGACCAATCATTTACCAAATTGGGAAGGGAGTCTCTCACGCTCTCCTCTCGAGACAAATCTAATCTTAAAGATAAACGAGAATCATCCTGAAATTATAGGGGATATTCTAAATATCTGTTTTAGGGAAGATCCATTACTCGTAAAAGCCATTACTCAGATAATTAGCGATCGCCTGGTAGGGAAAACTCTCCAAGAAGAGACTATTTTACCTAATGAACGATTAGGTAAAATTACAAGATCTTTGGAAACGGCAAAAATCGAAGATTTGCATCAAATTGCCCTCTTAGTTGCCTCAAACTGGATTAAAAGTAATAGCCAAGAGTCTCAACAAGCAAGTTTTGAAATACTAGAAAAATTGGTTAAAGTTGATTCTTTGCGTAGGGATATTTATGATATAGCAATACGATCTGTAGTGATAAATAGAGACTCCTTAAAAATTAGTAAAAAAGAAATTACCACTATTTCTATTATTGAATTGCTCTGGGCTAAAGGTTTCGATTATTCCAATGGAAGAAAAGGTTTGGATGATTCGAAAGACAATAAACAACTTATTGCAGATTCTAAAGGTGGGATAATAACCCTTTTACTCGCCAATGCTGCCAAGAGAATAAATCTTTCAGCATCTCTGCCCAAAGAACTTGTTGAAGACGTGCTAATACAAGTGTTTGTAAACGGCAAAAATAGAAATCTCTTAGTTTCTTATTTTGATCATTGTATACGTAATAACTCCTCAGAAGAATTTATCGCCAAGCAATCATCTGAAAGCATAGAATATCTAAGACAATACATCGAATTCTTCGACGTGAACGACAGATCTAAACTTCACGAACATGTGCAAAATGTCCTATTATTTCTTGGAATATCGGATGGTTTTGAACAAAACTTGTCAACAATACTCAATAGCCTATTCATAGCCGAACTCAACGACAAAGAATCTCATGAAACACTCAAAATGTTTTTTGTGGATTATCTCCAAAATGAACGATATGAAATTCGAGAAGAACTTTTTGAGGACGTAAAAAAATTCAGCCATGTTAGTTATTCAACACTCCTAGATATAGCTCTTAAACGCATTAACGATCGCGTAGGATCACAACTTTTGATATTAGTATTAGAGGAAGGATTTGGCGTCTCTGAGTCAGAAACGCTAGCAAAGCAGTTGATAATGAATGATAGGATGGAAGACCGACTTACTGCACTACGGCTATATAAAGTACTGGTGGATAAAGGATATAGTTATAGACAGGCTGAAGAAGCTGTTTTGATTGGTTGGAAGTCTTCTAGTGATAAGGAGCTCCAGCTTGCAAATGATCTGAAAAAATCCCTATCAGCTAAGCAATAATGGCAATTTTAAGGGATTTAAAAAGGTAACGGCTCGTCATTGTAATCATCTGACCATGATTGTTCTCTGCCATCTGTTGACGGTTCTTGAAAGAATGCAACATATTCATCACCATCTATATCATCGAGTCCATACTCAGGGGAATATTCTTCGCCAAAATAATTCCGTACACACAGGTATAGATCGCGTTTATGCTGCCTTAACCATTTCATACGCCGTCAATAAGACGCAGTTTTTAAAAGAAGCCAATGTACCTCGTTCCACGATGGATAATTTTTTTAAAAAACGTAATCCGACAATAAAAACTTTAGCAAAGATTATGCACGCTTCAGCCCATTAATAATGAAATAAACTATGAGACCATCAATTGACACTAGCTAGTTTGAAAGGTAGAATCGCGCAAATCCATGCAAACTTTGCGAAAGATAAGGATTAGTTTTTAGGATTGGGGGCAAATAAGGGAAAAGGGAGTCCAGAGGGCCTTGCGGCCCTTTGGTGGGGGTTTTTAGGGGGCAAGGCCCCCTAAAATGGCCAGAACTGGAATCGAACCAGCGACACAAGGATTTTCAGTCCTCTGCTCTACCATCTGAGCTATCTGGCCGGAAATGCTTCTTCAACATGCAATCAAGTGATTACACAAGTTTGCTTAAGAAAGAAATGACGAAGATACGCCATTCCTTTATTTTAGCGCAATCACAATTTCATTTTGACAGTAGTTCCCACTAAAAAATGATGTTGGCTGAGCGAGGGGCGTCAGCAAGCTTGGTTTGCGACGAGTTCGTAGCCAAAGCTACAAATGAGGAGCAAAACAAGCTTGCTGATGTTCCGCAGCCAGCCAACACCGTTTTTTAGGGGGAATTACTGTCATTTTGGTGCATATTGCATTGTAGCACCATCGGCTGTCTGGCTATTGTTATCATGTAGATGCGTTTTTGTTTCAAGCACCACCATATCCTTCACGATATTAATCGCCTCAGCCATTTGCAGATCATCTTCACTATTTCTTAGCTGTTTCTTCCAAGCGGCAATTTCAACCTCTGATGAGGGGCCGTTAATATATAGCTGGTAGTCTTTATTGTTGTTTATGCGAGCAGCGCTATTTTGTTTTAGGGTTGGCAGCATATTGCGCCATTTATCGATCTTACGCTGTATGGTGGGGGTGTAATAATGCATGTACCACGATTTCAAGTTGGGGGCTATATCCTCCAAGGTATCGTTATACTCGGGAGGAATCGTGTCTTCTTTCAACGGATAGTCAAGGTATTCCTCACCGATATTCTCATGTGTAAACTGACTCGGAGCAACGATATCGGCTTTCACACCTTGGATTTGAGGTGTCTTGCCTGATACAGTATAATATTTACCCACGGTCACCTTAAAATAGGTGGAAGCCTTATTTTCGGTGATTGTCTGACTTTGGATGGTGCCTTTACCATAAGTATGCTCATCTCCCACAATGAGGGCCACACCATAGTCTTGCAAGGCTTGGGCGACGATTTCGGCCGCCGACGCTGTTGCTTTTGATGTCAAAATAATGAGAGGACCATCATAAGCCATTTTCCCTTCCATATCGCGGTAAAAGTGCTCTTCACCATTAAAGTATTTGGAGATGACAACGATCCCATTAGAGATGAAAAGTCCGGCCACTTTGACTGCTTGCGACAAAAATCCACCGCTATTTTCACGGAAATCTAAAATCAAACCGCGTAAATTACCTTGTTTATCCAATTCTTTAATAGCGGCGCGCATATCGGATTCACTCGAGACTCCATTTTCACTTTGGTAGAAGGAATCTAATTTGATTTTGCCGATGATGCCGGTGCCATATTTCTCAAAGCTAACTTGCACGCGGTCGTCATTGACGGCGATTTCCTGTCGCACCAATTCGACACGGATTGTTTTGTTCACTTTGGCGTTGTTTTCATCCACCGTTCGCTCTAGCACTAGTGTCGCTTTGGTCCCTACTTTGCCGCGAATAAGCTCCATGATTTCGGCAGGGGATTTATTTGCCACCTTTGTGCCATCAATTTCAATGAGGCGGTCGTTAATTTGGATCAAGCCGCTTTTAGCCGCTGGCCCTCCCTCTAGCATCTCTGAAACAACCAAACTCCCATCTTTGCGGGGCTGAAGGGTAATGCCGATGCCTTGCACCTCTTTTTCAAGACGTACGCGCATATCATTAGCTTCAGAAGCGTTCAGAATAGAGGTGTGGGCGTCAAGGCTATTGGAAAGCGCTTTTAAGACATGCATAGAAAAAGCATTTTCTTTTTCCACTTCATTCATCGGCTGTCCATTTTCTGTTAAGAATAGATATTGGTTTTCATGCTGCTTAGCTTGGCTTTCAAATATATTTAACAGTTGGTCTTGCCGATTTGCTACATTATCATTGCCATAGCGTTTACGTGCATTCGCCATGAATTGTTGCATCGAATCTTTGATGCGCGTGTTAAGTTCGCCCTCATTTGTTGCAAATGGGCGCTTCAAATCTGGGTCGCGCCAATCGTCGTTGCCATTCGTCGCATGCTTCTCATTGGTCTGAAATAGCGAAGCTTTGTGATCACGTTCAAGTGCCATCCGCATTTGGCGTGCCCGTAAGATAGCTTTTTGAATGACATTATTTAGATCGGTATATTCAGGGAATTGTCCTTGCTTATATTGCTCCAAATAGCGCGTCACAGCAGCGTCACTGGGTTGCAAAAAAGGCTGTACTTCTTGTTGATACAAATACAGACGATCGGGGTCAAATTGATCGATGTAAACTTTAAAGGAGTTTTTCAATATTGAAGCGGTCATTTCCTTTTTATCAACATGTTGGGCAAAGATTTGCTTCATGACCACATTGATATCTTTGGTTTTCAGATGCTCCGGTTCGGCTGCTCCAAGCATCACACTCGCCACAGCAAAATAGAGGCATATCAGCCGACGACAAAAATTAGCTACCGACATTGCATCACTCCTTACGATCAAATGCGTTATCAAAACTCTTTTATGTATAATGTTTTCTCAAATAATACAATGCTTAATTCCACTAATTTCACTCTGCTCTTTGCCTTTTATATGGGTGACATGCTAAACTCAATCTTTCCCAAGAACAATGACTTAAACCATGAAATCAAATCATACGGAAGCTTACAAGCTCGATAATTTCGAGGGTCCTCTCGACCTATTGTGGCATCTCATTAACCGCCAAGAAATCGATATCTACGAGATATCGCTTTTGCAAATCATCGACCAATATCTAGAAAAAAGCCGTGAGATCGCAGCCGCAAATCTGGACAAAGGAGCAGAATTTATTGCCTTAGCCGCCACGTTTGTATGGTATAAAAGCAAAACACTTCTGCCTAAGCACGAACAACAGCAAGAAGAAGTTCTCCCCGAAGAAGAACATGATCCTCGCTTTGAAATCATCCATCAACTGCTGGACTATTGCCGCTTTAAACAAGCCGCCAAAACACTCTCCGAACGTGAACAACAGCAAGCCGCCTTCTATCATCGTGGCGTTGAAGATAACGAAATCAAAAAAAATTTAGGCATCGCACATTTATCTCTAGACGATCTTGCAGGCCTCTTCAGTCAAATTTTAGCTAAATCTTCCTCACAAAAAGGGATTATCCATGAGGAAATCTGGAGAGTTTCTGATAAGATCAAAACCTTGCGTTATATGCTTCAGGAACACAAAACATTACTATTTATGCAAGTGTTTACGTCCGAAAAAAGTAGAGAAGAACTCATCGTCACCTTCTTAGCACTACTTGAACTCATGAAAGGGGGCGAAGCACGCGTGGTTATAGATCCAATCATCAATGATGTGTGCATTCAAGCTGTTCCATAATAATGACATTTACCTTAACAAGGGAGCAATGATATGGCTAAAGAAATTAACTTATTCGACCAAGAGATAGAAACTGTAGTTTCCACATCATTGCCAATAGCGGAGCCTGTATCATTGCCAACAACAGAGCCTGTCGTTGCTCAGCCTGCAACGTCTGTAATTCAGGCTACGTCTTTCTTGCCACCAGTAAAGCCCCGTGCCGAGCAACAATCTTTACCTGGCATCCTCGAAAACATTCAAGCCGCCCAACGCGCGCACCAGCAAGAAAAATTTATCCGACAACATGCCAAACGCATTATCGAGGCTCTATTATTTGCTTCAAGTGATCCATTGCCTTTCACTAAAATCCGTGAAATTGTCGATACTTTTCAACCACTCAAGCCACGCTTAGTGCGCGATTTAATCATCGAATTGCAACAAGAATATCTCTCACAACAGCGTGCCTTTCGTCTGGAGGAAATAGCCCAAGGCTTTCTTTTACGCACCTGCGAAGAATATAGTCCTTTTATCGACAGCCTTTATCGCAACAAACGCACAGAAAAGCTCTCTCAAGCTTCTGCCGAGGTGCTAGCCATCATTGCCTATCGTCAACCTGTCACTCGTCCTCAAATCGAAGCGATCCGCGGTGTCGACAGCTCTGGTATCATGCAAAATCTTCTCGAAAGACAACTCATTGAGCCTGTCGGCCGCCTTGAAGCACCAGGTCGACCAACCCTCTACGGCATTACCAAAGACTTCCTTGCCCACTTTGGATTACGCGACCTGCAAGAACTCCCCTCTCTTGCTGGCCAAAGCATGGCTCCCCCCCAACAGCTTTAGATATGCTGTGCGTCATAATCAGAAGATTTGTCTTAAGCATGTACTTCAATAAGTAAAAACTTTCTTCGCGTTATCTTCGCTTACTTCGCGATCTTCGCGTTCAAACAGTGTGGTACTCTAATTTGTGATAAGCCTCTTTTCTTGAATTTTTATACATTTTTTTAAAATTCTTGATTTAAATTTACTTCTTAAGCTAATTATCTATCCCATCTAAAAGTAAAGATTTTTCTCGTTACTTAGAAGATTTTTAAAACAACAATTGGAGTCTAGAACATGAAACTAAATAACCTCTCTTCTCTCCTCTTAGGAGCGCTTGTGGGTGCATTTTCTACCTCGGCAGTAGCCGCTGATAATGGCTGCCCTGCTCCTGCACCAGCCCCTGAAAAATCATCTTGCTGTGATAGCTGTTTTCCAAGTGGCGGCAAATTCAAAGCGGGTGTCGATTATATCTACTGGGAAACGGTAGAAGGATCGTTGACCATTGGTAACCGCATCACTGAAAATGCGGATGGAGTCACCATTAAAAACGAAAATATTCGCCCAAATTTTGGTGCAAAAAGTGGCGTCAAAGGCAACATCGGCTATGAATTTGGTGGCGACGACAAATGGGACATTGTAGCCTATTATGGCTGGCTCCCTGGTGAAGCGTCTACAGCGAAGTGGACGACGACAGATAATGACCAATTTAACCAAAGAATTCTGCTCAAAACGCAAAACTACGACATCCTTGGTGCTGTCACAAAGCTAGATCAAGGTTCTGATTTGAGCGCCAATTACAACACGATGTCTGGTACATGGAAAACAATCAACCAAGGTGTTGCCCTAGAACTTGGCCGCACATTGGCTTTTGGCAAGAAATTCACCATGCGTCCCCACGCGGGCCTAAAAGGTGCATGGGGACATCAATCGTATGTGTTTGGCGGCACTGTCGAACCAGGCAGTGATGTGCCCGAAAAAGGGATTACAACGCTTAATGTCAATCTCTTTGAAAGATACAGATCCATTGCCGCCCAGGTTGGTCTATGGGCCACTTGGAAAATATGCTGGGGTATCTCTGTTGTCGGTCACATTGGTGGATCTAGCGGATATACTGACTGGCTTCTAAAGGAATCTCTATTGCTGGTTGATGATAAAACAGGTGTGCTGGCCGACGCGCATGAAACCGACCGTTATCCTTCGATCGGTTTTGGTGTGGATTACTATATCGGTCTGTTATATAGCTATGAATACTGCCACATGACATTCAGTGCTAAATTAGGTTGGGAACAACACGTTTCACAACAAAACATCATCAACGCGATCGGCGCAAACCTAGGTACTCAGGGTCTGACTGCCGGTCTTAGCGTTTCATTCTAACAACTTAAATCCAAGTTGTCATTCAACGGTGCGCCCATCATTGGCGCACCGTTTTCTTTAGTCACACCGAAAGGTTTCCCCTTAATTCAGAAAATAACCACAAAGCAAGATCAAAAGATTGTCTTTAATTTTGATTTTTTCTATTAGAGTAAACAACACAATAAAAAATTAAACTTATCAAAAAAAGGTAATATCATGAAAAAGTTAGGCCTAGCCTCGCTTGCACTTGGGGCATTGTGTGGAATATTTTCAACTACAATCACGGCTGAAGATTGGACATATCAGCAGCCTTGGGAATCCAAAAGTTTTGATTGGTCATTTTCCGGTGGACAGTTCAATGCTGACGTCGATTGGCTCTATTGGACTATAAAAGAAAGTAACCTTGCTGTTGGCACAGCCATTACAGTAACTCCAGGCACCGACACAGTACCAGAAAGCGTTTCAACCAAAACTATACGCCCCCATTTCAACTTCGATAGTGGTGTGAGAGCGAGCGTCGGCTATGAGTTGCCTTGCAAACAGTGGGAAATAGGGGTCTCATACACCTACCTTCCAGGTCATGGCACCACTGGTAGGCACACTACAGATGCCACTGGACAAAATGGACCACAGTTTATTCTCCTCAACACTGCGGATTATGCCTTATTGAGTGAAATCATCCCTGGTGGCATCGGTGTTTCTTCACTCTCGGCAAAATGGAATGCTAACATCAACAATCTTGATGTCGATGTGGCTCGCACTATCAACATCGGCGAAAGCTTCTATTTACGTCCTCATATAGGCTTTAGAGCATGCTGGTTGAATCAGAAATATACCATTGACAGTATCATTTCAGTAGAGGTCGATCCTGCAGTGAACGATGATTTGTTCACTAAATTCAAAGAAGATTTCCAAGGCTATGGCGTAGAAGGGGGATTTTGGGCCGACTGGAATCTAGGATGTGGCTTATCACTATTAGGTCATGTGGGTGGTTCTATTCTATACTCCAATTTCAAAATACACAGAAATATTGTTGCCACCAGAATCACAGATACAGGGGATATTGATGAATTCAACGCGCACAGCCACGACCATTTCGAGAGTGCCTCACCGACGTTCGATTATTTCATAGGATTAGAGTACACCAACTGCCTATGGAATATGGAATATAGAGCCCACATTGGCTGGGAACAACACTTCATGTGGGATATCAACCATATTGCGCGCAATGGCAATTTATCAACGCAAGGCCTAACATTAGGCGCTGGCTTCACCTTCTAACATTAACACTACTAGACCTCCCATGGGCAGGGTGGATGAAGTAGACTATTTAGAGTGGTCTACTTCGTCCAAATTAAAGCTCTTGGCGGTAGTTGGAATTGTTCTTCTGAATAAATGGAGAAATAAGTGTTTCATATTAAGAATAAATGGACAATTCCTTTGAGCTGTTTACTAAAAATTTTTAGTATTTTCATGCTATGTAATGCCAGTTTGGGTTTTGCTGAAACACCAGCCAAAGAGAATACTCCCAAAGTGCAACCGTTAGATGATAAAAGTACTTCTGATAAGACAAGCACAGTGAAAAAAACCGATCTAGATGCCTCTGAAATCTCAATGCCAAGTAATTTACCTCGCCCCCTGAAAATCGGTGTCATTTTTGTGTTAAACGATCTTTATAAAATCAGTGAAGCATCGGGAAATTATGAAGCTAGTATCGATTTACAATTCCAATGGCGAGATCCATCACTTGCATTTGATCCGAAAGAATATGGCACTTTTCGGCGTGAACTCTGTTTAGAGCAAGCCAATAAAATGTTGGATAAGATATGGGACCCTGACATTATCATTGCCAATATCAATGGAAAACCCATCTCGCGTGATCCTTGCATATTGATTGATGCAGAGGGAAACGTGGTCTACATTCAACGCATAAAAGCTGTATTCGATTCAACTTTCCAACTAGCCCCCTTCCCCTTTGACACGCAGAATCTAATCGTTAAGTTGTTTTCCAACCGCTACAACAATACTGAAATTATATTCTCACAAAATCAAGAGCAAATCAACCAATCGGGAATTCGCCAAGGTGTTTCTATCGCAGGCTGGAATGTAAAAAATTTGGAGCTTGCCTACAGCAATGAGAGAGGGTTGGATGGAAAGTTCTTCCCTCAGCTTGAAGCAAAAATCATCATTGACAGACAACCTATTAGTCATCTATTCGCCATCGCTCCTCTATTATTGGTCGTCATTGTGCCCACCATTTTAACTCTTTATGCGAATGTTGAGATTAGCACTCGTCTCACCACTTGGTCCGGAGCGATCCTAGCACTCATCGCTTTAAGCTTTACTTTGAACCTGCGTTATCCTGCTTTACCTGCTGACAGCATTATGGGACAGCTAATCGCCATTATCTTTGCTTATGAGTTTATTATGATCTGCCTGACCATGTCCATATTCAATCCTCAACTAACAAAACAAATAAAGAACCCTCACTTGATCCCTGAAATTATTCACTTTATGCAGTGGCATGTCCCTCCTATTATTGTTGCTGTGGTTGTGATTCGCATTTTGCTGACAAAATTAGCCGCCTAAGGATATCGAACGTGATTCAAAAGTTGGACAACTCAACATGAAAATTAAATATAAAGCCCCTCTTACAATATTGGCGTTCACACTATTTCTCAGTGCAGCTTCAGGATACATCAGCTACCATGACAACGTAGAACTCATTGAAAGAGCCGTGCAAAACGAGTTACAGACCGTTACTAATGTGATTCAAAACGGCATAAACGACCAAGCCTCAAAAGCAGCTTCTACAGCTTCCATATTCGTTAACGAGCCAGCAGTGCAAGCAGCACTCCGCGCTCGCGATCGAGATAAATTGATCAAAATCACTGTACCAGCTTTTAACGTACAAAAAGAAAAATTCGGTGCATCGACTGGTCACTTTCATGTACCGCCGGCAATTTCATTCCTGCGCGTACATAAAGTGAATTTATATGGAGATGACTTGAGTTCCACTCGTGAACTGGTTCTAGCAGCCCAAACAGAAAAGAGGCCTCTACAAGGCATTGAAATTAGCACTACAGGAGTAAGTATAAAAGGGATTGATGTTGTTAAAGACGACAAAGGTTTCATTGGAACATTTGAAATTGGCCAAAGCTTTTCATCCGTTTTGGAAGATGTTAAAAAAAACACCGGTTTTGAAGCAGGAGCATTTGTAGATGACGCCTTAATGAATAGAATTGCTACAGAAGCTCCTAAGGTAGATCTGGAACGAATTATTGGAGGATATAGGAATGTGTTTGCAACGGATTGGGCCAAAATCCGCAACGTAGTCACACCGGATTTAATAACCAGAGTCAATGATATCACTTATGAAGTTAAAGAAATTCACGGTCAATTTCTGGGTTTGGTTATCATTCCTATGTTGGATTTCAAAGGCACACAAATTGGCTCCATTTGGGCTGTAGGCAACTTTGATAGCTATCAAAATGAATTAAGAACCAGTTTAATCACGTGTATTTCCTTTGCGTTACTACAAGCCTTAGTTCTAGCAGGTGTTGTTTTAGTGGTATTCAATGCTTTATTACTTTTGCCAATAGTAGATATCGATGAGAAGTTACATGAGTTGAGTGAAGGACAAGTTAATAAGGACGAAAAAATCGATCTAGAAATTGCTCATTTAACCCATAGACAGGATGAAGTGGGGTCGCTAGCTAGAAGCCTCGAAAAATTTAATAAATACATCGCCGATCAACGAACTTCAACTCAAAATCCTAAAGAAAAGTGAATTACCATAAAGCGGCCAAAACCTTATGAAAATCAAATATAAAGCCCCACTTATCTTATTAATATTTATTTGCACGTTTAGCGCGATTTCAGGATACATCGCCTATAATAGCAACGTAAAACTAATCGAAAGCACCATGCAAAATGACTTGCAGACTGTGAGTAAGATCATTCAGAACACTATCAATACCCAAGCCACAAGAGCAGCCTCAAAAGCTTCCATCTTCGTCAATGAACCTGAGGTGCAAGAAACATTTCGTCAGCATGATCGAGAGAAATTAATCAAAATTGTTCAGCCTGCTTTTAGGCTACAACATGAAAAATTTGGAACGGTGGATGGACACTTTCATCTTCCATCGGCCGTTTCATTTCTTCGTATCTATAAAACAGATACATATGGCGATGATTTGAGTGCCACACGTAAATTAATTGTTGCAGCGCAAAAAGAACAACAACCCCTGCATGGAATTGAAATAAGTACTACAGGAGTAAGTATAAAAGGTGTCGATATTGTTAAAGATGACCAGGGATTCATAGGAACATTAGAAGTGGGTGTAAGCTTTGTACATGTTTTGGAAAATGTCAAAATAAATACCGGCTTTGATGCAGGAGCGTTTATAGATGATGCGACAATGAATAAAGTCGCAACAAGTGCTCCAAAGCCCGATCATGAACGCATTATTGGAGGATTCAGGAATGTGTTTGCAACAGATTGGGCTAAAATCCGCAGCGTAGTCACACCTGAGTTGATGAAGAACGTCAACGATGTTACCTATAAAGTTGAAGAACTTCATGGTCAATTTCTTGGTTTAGTTATCGTCCCTTTACTCGATTTTAAAGGCGCACAAATTGGTTTTATTTGGGCTGTAGGCAACTTCAATGAGTATCAAAAACAATTGAGAATCTGCTTGATCACAAACATTTCCATTACTTTGCTACAAATCTTATTTCTTACGGGTCTGGTAATGATCATCTTCAAGGCTTTATTGCTTCTTCCTATCGTAGATATCGATGAGAAATTGCACAGATTGAGCCAAGGAAAGGCGATCATTGATGAAACCATCGATCTGGAAATTGCTCATTTGACCCATAGACAGGATGAAGTAGGGTCGTTGGCCAGAAACCTCGAGAAATTCACTAAGTATATTGCCAATTACCTAAAGAGGTAATTTCGGAGTTACTTCTATAAATTAGGGACATCACAAATTAGAGTACCGCACTTTTCGAACGCGAAGGTCGCGAAGCAAGCGAAGGCAACGCGAAGATTTTTCTTCTGTGGATATGCTCTTACAAATTCATGAAGCTCAATTTCTTTCCTACTTAAAATCAACAAGATTTTCAGCGGGATTATTGATTAATTTCAAGGAGAGAATGGTCAAAGATGATATCAAAAGATTTGTCTTGGTACATGTTCAGGGCATATGCAGCTTGCCGCGGTACAGGATGGGCAAAAATTGGCAGCAGCCGGGATTTGAGCGTATTTTTTGTCAGATTCAGAAAGTTGTAAATCATTTAACCACGTGTTGGTTAATGATTTATAACTTTCTGAATATGGCGAAAAAGACGCCAAAGCCCGCGCGCTGACGATTTTTGCCCATCCTGGGTAGCGGCCTAAGAGATTAGCCCCGGGTGGAGCGATTAGCGGAACCCGGGGTATTGGAAAAAAAATACCAGCCCCGGTAGGGGCGTAAGAAAGCTCGTGGTATAGAGATTTTGCCTAAACGTTTTCTTACGCCCCTACCGGGGCTATATCGATTCTTTAAGAACCCCGGGTTCCGCTAATCGCTCCACCCGGGGCTAATCTCTTAGACCGCTACCGCGGCAGGCTGCATATACCCTGAACATGTACTTTGTCTTGAGCATGTACTTCAATAAATAAAAACTTTCTTCGCGTTATCTTCGCTTACTTCGCGTTCAGATAGTGCGGTACTCTATTTTGTGATGAGCCAAAAATCGCATATTCCCTCGAAATTTTATTCACTGAAACTACTGTAAAGGCAAACTATTTCTTGCTTTTAATGACAGTTTTCAATATCAGGTTCGTATTCATTCTATGAAAACTAATATAAATTTCTAAAAACGAAAGGAATTAAATACATGAAGAAATTCGCATTTACCTCATTATTGCTGGGGGCACTACTAGGAGGATTCGCATCCACCGCTCAAGCCGATGATTGCTGCTACGCCCCCCCCACTTACTGCTACGACGACTCATTTTGTAATGGCAAATTCACTGTCAGTGCCGACTGGCTATACTGGAAGGTGCAAGAAGAAGCAATATATTTTACTTCTTTAAATACCAATACAGCCACCTCCAGTGTGCCCAATTCAACTTTCGTGGATGCCCTCCTCCCCGATTTTAAATACCAAAATGGCTTTAGAGTTGGTATCGAATACGAACTACCCGGTGATGAATGGCAATTTGGTGTGGTTTATACCTACATACCAGGACATGGAGCCATTCATCGCCACGCTGAAAATACCTTACAAACCTTCGCTGACACAACAGGCACGGCTTCTTCCTTACATGCTAAATGGAATTTAAATCTCTCTTATCTCGATGTCGATCTAGCCCGCTCCATCGCCTGCGGCGAATGCTTCAGCCTCCGTCCACATATTGGCTTTAGAGCGGCCTGGATAGATCAGAAATATCACTCCACAGCCTTACTGACCTCATCCACAAGCACCTCTTCAAATTATGGATATTTTAAGATCAATGAACACTTTAACGGCTACGGCATTGAAGGCGGCTTATGGGGTGAATGGAAGTTCGGCTGGAACCTATCTCTCGTAGGTCATATAGGCGGGTCTATTCTTTACTCCGAATTCAAAACTTCAGCTCCTATATATCAAATCAATGTGGCTGCTGATGGTACAGAAACAACACCTGTAGATCATCCATTACACTATAATCGTACGACAGGCACACCAACCATCGACTACTTCGTAGGCTTGCAATATGCCTCAAATTTCTGCGACTTTGATGTCAGCGCACACATTGGTTGGGAACAACATATCTTCTTCAATATGCTAGATGCAAACGAGCAAGGCAACTTAAGCGCTCAGGGGCTCACTTTAGGCCTCGATGTTGGCTTCTAATAGGGTTGAAAAGATACATAAAAATACGTAATAAAATGAAATTACAAAAAATGAAAGGAAAGATGTTCATGAAGAAATTTGCTTTTACTTCGCTCTTATTAGGAGCTTTTGTGAGTGGCCTCGCCTCCACAGCGACCGCTGCTGAGTGCTATCCTTACCAACCCGCTTGTTGTGAATGGTCGTTGTGTGATGGAGCCATCAAGTTAGGCGCTGACTGGCTGTATTGGAAAACTACGGCCGACTGTCTCCCCTATGCTAGTTCCTTTACAACCACTCCCAGCAATCCGGGTTTTCTTGCCGAGATGAGGCGCCATCTCCATTTTCAATACGATAATGGCTATCGAGTTGTTTTAGGCTATGAACTCCCCGGAAACAAATGGGAATTGGATGCAATCTATAACTACATCCCTTCCAGTGCACATGTTAAGCTAGAGACACCAGATGTCTTTCACTATGTAAGTTCAAGCATTAGCCCTTCCCATGCTTCGAAACTCAAAGCGAAATGGGACAATAATTTATCCTATTTCGATCTAGACCTTTCGCGTACACTTACCTGTGGCGAATGCTTTCAATTGCGCCCCCATATTGGATTTAGAGCGGCCTGGCAAGACTATAAATATCGCGTAGAAAGCTTACTGCTCACTTCTACTGAAGACTCAGAAAACGTTAGCTACGGCAGGGAATCGCAAAACTTCCAAGGCTACGGCATCGAAGGGGGACTATGGGCCGATTGGCTGATTGGCTGCGGACTATCTATCGTGGGACATGTAGGAGGTTCGGCCATGTATTCCGAAACACACGCCCATAGAAAAACCTATGAAATCGATTACGCGGCTAACGGCGGCTCGACAGAACATTCTAGAAATACATCCCGAGCCACCTTCCGCACAGGCACACCAACTTTTGATTATTTTGTTGGATTAGAATATGCCGATATCTTTTGTGAAATGGAAATAAGCGCCCATATTGGCTGGGAGCAACATACTTTCTTTAACATGACACAAACAGCACAGTTAAACCAGTTCAATGTTCAAACTGCATCCAATATGACGGTACAAGGATTGACATTGGGACTGGATGTCGTTTTCTAAGTCATGGCAAAAGAGATGTTCAACCAATAAAATAAATATTAAAAATTACACTATATAAAAAGGATATCTTAATGAAGAAATTCGCTTTTACCTCGCTGCTCTTAGGAGCTCTCATGGGAGGCTTAGCTTCCCAAGCTACGGCTGCTGATTGCGCCCCTTGCCAGCCTGACTGCGCACCATGCTGTGGCTTTGGTACTTTTAAAGCTGGGGCAGACTGGCTTTACTGGAAGACACATACGGACGTCGTATCGCCTACCAGCATACAGACAACCTATACTGATGGAGATGCCTCATCCAAATCCATCCAACAAAAATTTGACTATAAAAGTGGGTATCGCGTCAATGTAGGCTATGAATTGCCAGGTGACCTATGGGAAGTGAATGCCTCCTATACCTATGTACCCACACGCGCAAGTTCAGGAGATGTTTTTATCGCACCCGCGACGCATCAAGCCACACAATTGATCAACACTAGCAATACTTACAATAACGGCATCTCGACAGCCACGTTCTATCACGGCAAGACCTCTATGAACCTGTCAGGCGTGGATGTCGATATCTCCCGCACCATTCTGTGTGGCGAGAGCTTAAATTTCAGTCTTCGTCCGCATATTGGCTTTAGAGGGGTTTGGATAGACCAAAAATACCATGAAAATGTCATTCTCAGCACTTCTAATACAAATTCTACTAATTACGGCGTTAGTGCAACTAAAATTGATTTCCAAGGTTATGGGGTCGAAGGGGGCTTATGGTCGGAATGGAAATTCTGCAACGGTTTGTCAATTGTCGGCCATGTGGGTGGTTCTATTCTTTACTCTCGATTTAAACAAACCGGCTTTACCAGAGAAACAGATGTAGCCACCGATGGCACCACCACCACCCCCTACAACCTTGACAGTACACTTGTTACATATGATGGAACCCCGACGGTGGACTATTTCGTTGGCCTGCAATATGAAAATTGCTTCTGCAATACGAACTGGAATGTACATATCGGCTGGGAACAACATATTTGGTTTAATTTGTGCGAGATCAACGTTCAGGTCACCGGTGGTGCAACGCATATTTCCTATCAAGGCCTGACTTTAGGACTCGAAGTCGGTTTCTAGCAATCTTTAAGGTGCGTTCCATCGGGGCGCACCTTTTCCAACATTGGCCACGATGAACGCGAAGACCGCGAAGTCAGCGAAGACAACGCGAAGAAAGTTTTTTTATTGATGCGCGTGCTCAAGACAAATTTTCTGCTCTCATCTTTAACCATTCTCTCCTTGAAATTAATCAATAACGCTACTGAAAATTTTGTTAATTTAAATAAGAAAGAAATTCAGCTCCATCAATTTGTAAGAGCATACCCACAGAAGAAAAATCTTCGCGTTGCCTTCGCTTGCTTCGCGACCTTCGCGCTCAAAAAAATGGCAAAAAACATAGTCGCTGCAAATGCTTGATTTTAATTTTAACAATCGGCTTTACTGTAGCACCTAAACTACGGAGACATTACCTATGAAGAAGACAACCCTACGCACACTCCTCGCAGGAACAATCCTCTGTGGATTTTCTGCACAAGCCTCCGCTGTGGATGCAACGCCCTCCGATCATCCCACTCCCTATGGCTCTAATCGCTGCGATTGGCTATTTTGTGAAGGTACTGTCACTGTAAGTGCTGACTGGCTACACTGGATTGTAAAAGAAGAAAACCTCAATGTGGCTACAGAGATTACTACAGCTCAAGCTCCTGAAACATATCTTACGAGTTATTATAAAGAGAAAAAAATCGCACCCGAATTTAAATTCGAAAATGGTTTTAAATGCTGCATAGGCTATGAGCTACCTGGAGAGCATTGGGAAGCGTCTGCAATATTCACTTACTTGCCCTTACACGCTAGAACGGATTTTTTTGATAGTACCCCTCCTGAACCCATTCAACGCAGCGACACACGTGAACTCGCACTTGAAGCTGCCAAAGCTGAAAAGTCAGACCAGCCTTTTGCTCAGCCTAGACAATATCAGATGAGCCGCGAAATCAAGCTTAACACCGCTAACTTTGGTATTTTGCGCAATCCGATTGAAACTAAAAGGCCTATCATCAAAACATTAGAAGGGCGCTGGGATGCGAACTATTCGAATTTAGATTTAGATATGGCTCGCCGCCTCCAATTTGGAGATTGCTTTAGCATTACCCCTCATATGGGATTTAGAGCCTTTTGGATGTACCAAAAATTCCACATCGATGGCAGATATGCGACCATTCTTAATTCTGAGGAAAGAAGCAAATTTCAAGCCATCTTCAAAGAGAAAATCCAAGGCTTCGGCGCTGAGGGAGGACTATGGGCCAATTGGGAGCTAGGCAGTGGCTTTGCCCTCATCGGTCATTTCGGAGGCTCTATCCTTTATTCTCATTTTAGAGTCAAAGAAAGCTATGACCTTTACAAAACAACTGCTCAACGCAACGGAGAGCTAGCGGAAATTGTCATCGACAGCGGAATCGAAAAAACGAACAAACGCGTTGGCATTCCAACGATGGATTATTTTCTTGGACTGCAGACAAGCCAATCGATTTGTGGTTACGATTACGCCATATGGGTAGGCTGGGAACAACATATCCTATTTAATATCAACCAGCTTACCAATGGCGCCAACCTCTCTGCACAAGGAATAACCGCCGGATTAGCCGTTAGTTTTTAAAAAATATTAATATCACTTGAAACCCTTTTTAAAATTCTTTAATCTAACGTTTATTATTTTTTAAAGGAGACTAGTCATGCGGCGATACGCTTTATATATGCTCCTCTTTGGCGCTTATTTAGGTGGGGTTGCATCCCCTGCATCTTGCTGGGAATACGATGCTTGCCCCGCAGTCCCATGTGACTGGCCTCTTTGTGACGGCACTGCGAAGCTTAGTGGTGATTGGTTATTTTGGAAAATACAGCAAGACAATCTCCATTTCGATTCGCTTGAAATCGGCGAATCAATCGGGAGTGAAGTTTTCACTGGCCACACTGCACGTCCTAAATACAAGTACGATAGTGGTTTCCGGATTAATCTGGGCTATGAGCTTCCAGGTCAACAATGGGATTTAACAGCTTCCTACACATACCTCCCTACAAGCGCACAATCCGATGCTTTCATTTTCCCTCTTTTCGGCAGTCAAGTCTCTTCATCCCAAAAAGTAGGGCTTGACACTTCTAAGAAACAGACTCTATTTGATCAAGCATCTCCTAACCCTACTCAAAGCCTTTCCTTTGCAGGCAAGTGGTTAACCCACATTTCTAATATCGACTTAGACATCGCGCGTTCCATCACCTTTGGCGAATGGTTTACTTTACGTCCCCATATGGGATTGCGAGCCTGTTGGATAGATCAAAAATATCATTTGCGCATTGAAGACATACAAGTCAGACTACACGAACAATTTGAAGGCATTGGAGCTGAAGGTGGCATGTGGATGGGGTGGAACTGGAATTGTGGTCTTTCACTATTAGGCCATCTTGGCGGCTCAATCCTTTATTCAAACTCTTGTTTGAAAGAACGCGCTGATGTCATCCCATTCCTAACAGTCACAGGTAAAGACCGCATTTGGGATGCTACACCCACTTTCGACTCATTTATAGGCCTACAATATGAAACAACGCTGTACTGCTTTGCTCTCGAGGCCTGTATAGGCTGGGAACAGCATATTCTATTCGATGTCAATCATTTTGCAAGGCATGGAAACCTCACTGCTCAAGGTTTAACGCTCGACTTTGGCATAGCTTACTAAGACAAAGAACTATAAGCATTAAATTTAGGGACGATAGCGACTTAAGGGACCGTAGAGACATTAGCGACAGGGACAATTTACTATCTGTCACTAGTGTCCCTATCGTCCCTTAAGTCCCTATCGTCCCTAAATTTACTTCCAAATAACTAATGTTTTGACTCTCAGCATTTTACAACATTAAACGCGCCCCTCTTCTGTATAAAATCAAAATTTCAATTGAAAAAAACTAAAAATTGATTTTACAGTGAGGACTAAGAGATTTACGAAAGTTTTTTATTCTGTAGCCCCGAGGGGGCTGACAATAAAATCCTTTTCAAAATTACAGGCGGTAGAAAATGCGTAGTTTATCGGTGAAGGTTGGAATACGCAAGAAATGCCATATTTGGAATTCTGAAAGCATTAGTGCGCACGGAACACTGCTCCAAAATGGTTTGGATGATAATATTGCGTGTTGCAAAACCCTATGGTCTGCGCTTTTTAAAGCTAAACGATCTGTCAATGAATGTCCTAAACAAAACACAATTAAGGAGAAAAGTATATGAAAAAGCTGTGCCTATTTTTTTCATTAGTCACTTGTCTTTTAGTCTCACAATATAGTGTGGCTGCAGAAGGTGGCCCACAGGGAGCACCAGCTCCACAACCACAAATGATGAATGCGCCACCTGCTGCTCAGGGCGGACAAGCTCCAGAAATTCATTACACACAAACACAAGGCCAGCCTATTCATGGTGGTGTAGTTAACGATCCAGTACAACCAGCTCCACAAGGTTGGGAACGTGACATGGGTAACGGCTATATCTGCACATGCTGCTATAAGCCTTGCTACTACTACACATGTGAATGTGAACAAGTTCCACAGTACTGTTATAACAGATGCTGCCGTTACGTTCCACAATACTACCAAGTACAACGTTGCCGTTATGTTCCACAATACTATTGTGAAACATGCTGCCGTCAAGTACCACAGTACTACTACACATGTGAGTGCAAACAATGTCCAAAATACACATATCACAGACAGTGCAAATATGAACCACAATATTCATACAGATGCTGTCCACAACCATGCTGTGAGCCATGCCCACAACCATGTGAGCCAGCTTGTCCAGCACCAGCTTGCTGCCCATAAAATAGCCTTGCTTAGTTAATATCGCTAAGCATCTAGCAGCTAACCGTTTGAAAGATGTGTTGTGAAACACACTTTCAAGCGGTTTTTATTTTAGATGCTTACAACTTCAGCTTTGTATTTGCCATCTGGCTCTTGCATGAGTCGAGCACATGGAACAGTTGGATCGTGTGTAAATAACAGCTTCGCTGAACGACTGAGCCACAAGGCAAATAGGCGTTCTTTTTCTTCTACAGTGAGCTCAGGAAAGCGATCGTAGCCCATGACAATAGGTAAATGCACCCAAGACAATCCAGGCACTAGATCGGATACGAAGACATACAATTCATTGTTAACCATGATTTCGGATAGCATGAGCCCAGTCGTGTGTCCATTTGAAAATTGAAAAGATATATTCTCACCTAAATCTGGATGATGATGACTATCAACTAACACTAATCTTTGTGATTGGATTAATAGCTGGTGCAGTTGGGGAATAAAGGAAGCTTTCTCGCGCATATGGGGCTTTTGAGCCCTTTCCCAATGTTGCTTTCCGACATAATATTTTGCTTTGGGAAACAATAGCCTTTGCTCTTCTCCATAGGCGCTTAAAAGTCCGCCCGCATGATCAAAATGCAGATGCGATAAGATGACCACATCGATATCTTCTTCTGCAATTCCCTGCTCTTGTAAATTTTTAAGCAAGAAATGACCATTTGGCCTAACACCATAGCGATCTTTCATTTTAGGGTCGAAAAAAGCACCTATACCCGTTTCGAAAAGGATGGTGCGTCCATCATCGGCTTTTAGAATAAAGGCTCTACATGCCAAAGGTATGCGGTTGCGGGCATCGGGAATGATCCATTTTTGCCATAACTCACGTGGCGCATTGCCAAACATGGAACCACCATCGAGGTGTTGGTAATTCCCCTCAACGCTCAATAGCTGCATGTGCTTTGTGACTCCATATTGGTGCTCGTTTTTCTAAAAATGCAGCCACGCCTTCCTTGGCTTCTTCAGACAGCCGGGCCGACTGGTGGAATGACAAGGCCATCTCCAAATCATCAAAAAAGTTGGCAGGATCTAAGTTGTCCAGTAAACGCTTCGTATCTTTAGTCGCCGTAGGTGCCCCCTGCAAAATCAGGCCAGCCACGCGCATGGCTTCTGGAAGCAACTTATCTTTATCCACTTGTCTATTGGCCAGGCCCATGGCAACGGCGCGTTCGCTATCGACAAGTTCTCCTAACAGCAGCAATTCTCTGACATCACGCATACGCATTTGACGACACAGTAATGTAGCCACTTGTGCAGCAACTAAACCGCGTTTTGTTTCAGGAAAGCCCATGCGCGCCCCTTTGGTAAGCAAGGCATAATCACAAGCCGCTACGATGCCAGCTCCGCCGGCAATAGCATCGCCTTGCACAGCAGCAATGGTCACTAAGGGGGAAGTATAAATCGTTTTTAGCAATCGAGCGACATGCTGCGCCATTTTTTCCACCAATGCATGATCGGCTGATTCCTGTAGATCTAAGCCCGCACAAAATACACTGCCTGTTCCCTGTAAAATGACAATACGCATAGCCTCTTGCTTTGCAAGAGCTTCAAAAGCTGCAGTCAATTCCTCCATCAAATCCAAGCATAAAGCATTGCGCTTTTCCTCTCTTTTCAAGGTAATTTGAGCGATCGATGCACAGGCATCTTTTACTTCGAGATATTTATATGCCATCACATAGCTCCTAAGATAAAATCTTCTGGTACATCCACAACCATTTCTAAAATTGCTTGTCCCAAGGCTTTACCTTGGGCATCGATGCGTAAAGACCTGCTTCCACCGCCTGCTAAAGCACCTTCCAAAATGAAGTTTAAAGCCCATAAGTTGGCTAACTCATAGCGCTTGACGCCGCGCAAACCAAGGTGCTGAAAAAAAACTGCTACGTTGTCTGTCGTTAACCTCTCAGCCAATAACTTGTATCCTTCTGCCGAATATGCAATGACGCCGATATTGGAATTTGTGCCTTTATCACCACTACGGGCATAGGCAAGCTGTCCCAGCAGCACCTTCTTTGTTATCATGCTTGTACCTCAACCACTTCAACTTTAGCTTCGATGGCCTTTGTTCCTATGAGACAAGGCCAATAGCCAAAGATAGGACGCACCCGTGCGCGCCCAGAGGTGTAGCCTGTTGTGCCTGGGGGACCACTTGTGACCATAGGGGCTAACTGCTTGGTAAAACACTCGACAGCTTCAAGGCGATGATCGGCCACACAGATACGCATTAGGCACTCCAAAGGTTGCTCTGGCGACCAAATACCAGGCACCACAGCCCCTGTGCCCAAACACTCAATGCAAGAGCGTTCTAAAGCAAATCCAGCGCGGCGCACGCGTTCCAAAATAATTTCTCCGCAGCGCTGTGCTTTATCTTTGGCATCTCTGCCAAAGATAGCTAACGAGCCTTCAGCTTTATACCCATCGCGATAGGTGGCACTTACCTTATATGTGGGAGGAGGAGGCCTTCCTTTAGCCCCAACGACAGCGACGCGATCCTTTCTATCTTCATTTAATGCTAAGGTAAGCATGGAAAGAGTGACGTCCGGACTCAGATAATTGTCTGGATCGCCAATTTCATATAGCAACTGTTCTTTCACTGTTTCCAGTGTGACGCGTCCACCCGACATTGAGGGTTTTGTAACGACGAATTCCCCATTTTCAGCCATTTCAACCACGGGGAAACCGATATCGACAGAATTCGTCAGCTCACACCACAGTGTGGATATTCCTCCTGTTACTTGCGTGCCACATTCTAAAAGATGACCAGCAACAGTGGCTTGTGCCAAGCGATTGTAATCGTCCCACTTCCAATCAAAATGAGCCACACAAGGTCCAACCGTAAGGCTTGGATCTGCCACACGTCCAGTAATAACGATGTTTGCACCTTGCTGGAGCGCAGCAACAATAGGTCGAGCGCCAAGATATGCGTTTGCCGTGGAAAGTTGATCGAGGATCTCTGCAATCGAGTGTCCATCTTCAAGATTGGCAAAGGAAGCATTGTTTGGATCTGCTTTAATCATAGCTAACACATCATCGCCGCTGACTATGCCGATGCGCATCGAAGTACATCCAGCCTGTTGCAACACTTCACGGCATGCTAGGGCACACCTTTTTGGATCTAAGCCCCCAGCATTTGTCACGATTTTAACTTTTGCCCCTTTAAGCCAAAATGGAATGATGCTTTTGACCACATCAATAAAATCGCGCGCATATCCACTATTGGGATCTTTGGAGCGCTGCACTGCCATGATGGAAAGAGACACTTCAGACAGATAATCTAAAGTTAGAAAGTCAAGATCTGGCTGTTGCTCCAATAATTTCGCAGGAGCGTCATTGCTATCCCCCCAAAAAGCTTGAGCGTTGCCAATTTTTAGAGATTTCTGCTTCATACTTGTATCACGCCTGTGTGGAAGGTGCGCTCACCAACAGGTACACGCATCGCTAGATGCAACAAATTCGCGACGACATCCCGTGTAGTATGGGGAGCGATGATGCCATCTACCCATCCACGCGCAGCTCCATAGCGGATGTCCGTTTGTTCTTCATAACATTTTTTTATCTCTTGATGCATCTTAGCCGCCTGCTCTTTATTGAGCTCGACACCTTTGCGTTCGGCAGCCTTCTTCTGTACTGTAAATAGTGTATCGGCAGCTTGACCTGCACCCATCACAGCATATTTAGCATTGGGCCAAGCGACAATAAAGCGGGGATCATACGCTTTACCACACAAGGCGTAATTGCCGGCACCAAAAGAATTTCCTAATACCACCGTGAGCTTAGGCACAATCGAATTGCTGACGGCACTGACTAATTTTGCACCCGAACGAATGATGCCCGACTGCTCCGCCTCACGTCCTACCATGAAGCCCATCACATCTTGAAAAAATACGAGCGGCAACTTCATTTGATTGCAATCCATCACAAAACGCGCGGCTTTATCTGCCCCTTCGGCATAGATCACGCCGCCGATCTCAACATTGCCCTTCCCACTTACACTCTGGATGCGCTGATTAGCCACAAGACCAAATCGAATGCCTTTGATGGTAGCAAAACCTGTCACTAGCGTCTTGCCATAATCTGCTTTATATTCCTGCAACGAATCAGCATCTAATATGCAAGCGAGCAGATCTCGCACATCATAGCTTTGATGTCCATTCCCCCCCATAATATCATAGACCTCATCCACAGGCTTTTGAGTGGCTGCATTGACATTCAAGGGCTTGCTAGCTTCTTCTGGCAGGAAATCGACTAAGGCGCGTAAGCGTTTAATACAGGCTTCGTCATTAGGTTCATAAAAATCTACCGTTCCACTAATTTCAGCATGCATTTTCGCGCCTCCCAACTCTTCGGGATCAACAACCTGTCCGATGGCTGCCTTGACCAAAGCTGGACCCGCTAAATATAACCCGCTCCCTTCCGTCATCAACAGCTTATCGCACAACACGGGCAAATATCCTCCACCTGCAATGCAATTGCCCATGATCGCCGCAAACTGTGGAATACCTGCAGCAGACATGACAGCATTATTGCGAAAGATGCGCCCAAAATCGTCTTCATCAGGGAAAACATCCTCTTGAAGGGGTAGGAATACACCGGAGGAATCGACTAAGTAGATCACTGGCAAACGACATTCGAAAGCGATGCGCTGAGCTCTTAGCACCTTTTTAACAGACTGAGGGAACATGGCCCCAGCTTTGACCGTAGCGTCATTGGCAACGACCATACACTCTCGACCACATATCTGCCCGATGCCCGTGACGACGCCAGCTGCAGGCAGTTCACCCCACTCTTTATACATATTCCATGCCGCCCAGATGCCAAGCTCGATGAAAGACGAAGAAGGGTCGACGAGGTGCTTTAGGCGCTCCCGCACGGTCATTCTGCCTAAACGCAGCTGGCGTTGGGTGCCTTCGATCCCTCCCCCTTCTGCGAGCTTTGCCTCTTCAGCCAAGAATTGTTTCGTCAATATGCGCAAATGATTCTCTTTCATGAAACGTCTACACCTGTATAACAATGTGATACTTTTTCCATGTCGCTATCCATCGAACAAAATAAGGTGCGCAAATTATGCTCAACCTGTCCAAACGCCAAGCGACAATACAATTTGGCGGCGGCCACATCATTTTCCACTGAAGCTGTCGTTATCTCTCCATGCATAGTAGCATCAATTTTACTCAATACAGCCGACGAGGTGTATAGGGCAATGGCACATTCAGCAATGCGCTCCAGCTCTAATTGTTTTTCGACAACACCTTCACGGTAATAGGCCAGCAGCTTGCCTATACCAAAGCTAAAGCGCCTAATTAGCGACGAGAGCTTCTGAGCTTCGCGCTGTAAGATATCTGCCCTCACAGTGACATCCGGACGAGACAAGCGCGAAAATAGCGACGAAAACATACTCCTGATAAACTTAGATTCTTTAAAGGGCGTTTTAAAAGCTTCTAAGAAAGCTTTCATCTCAAGTCCAACTTCACGCATCCCTACAGCGGCGATAAAGGCGCGCAACACATCATTCGACCCTTCCCCGATCATATTCAGACGAGCATCACGCATCATCCTCTCTAAAGGACAACTCGTAAACAAAGAACGTCCTCCATAGATCTGCATGGTATCATAGATGATCGCCCACAAAGCCTCACTAGTAAACACTTTCAAGATGGCAGATTCTAGCATGATATCTTCAACATGTGCATCGATTAAACCTGCTGTCATATATGTTGAAGCATCCATGGCATAGGTCAAAGCAGCAATCTTAGCAATCTTCTTCTTCACCAGACCAAAAGAGGCCAAAGGACGACCAAATTGATGTCGATTTATAGCATGTGTATTTGCCATCTCCATCAGAACTTTGGCTGCCCCTGTACACATGGCTCCAAATGTGGTGCGTCCATAATCCAACACGGTTAAACATACCCTTAACCCACCACCAATAGGACCTAAGATATTTTCAGCTGGCACTTCCATATCAACAAATTCGAGGTTAGCTGTCCTAGTGCCGCGATGGCCAACCTTCTCCAATGCTGGCACTGCTACTTTAAAGCCCGGCATATCGGAAGTGACTAAAAATGCCGTGATTTTATCCTGCTTGCCTTTTGGGGTGTCAATTTCAGTTTTAGCCATCACTGTCAATATCTGGGCCACACTGCCATTTGTTGTCCATTGCTTGCGCCCTGTAATGCGATAGACGTTTTTTACAGGGTCATAAACGGCGCGTGTTTCGACCCCTGACGCATCAGAACCGGCATTTGGCTCCGTCAGTGAGAAAGCCGCTATCTTTTCTGCTCTAGCCAAAGGTCCAAGCCAGCGCTCGCGCTGTTTAGGGGTGCCAAATAAAATTAAAGCCTTTAAGCCTATGCTTTGATGCACACTAACGAAAAGCGAGGTAGAAGCGCAGCGCCCAGCAAGCAATTCAGCCACCTTACAGTAGGCTTGCTGTGACATCCCTAGACCGCCTAATTCTTTAGATACTGTCATCCCCATGACACCCAGCTTGGTAAGTCCGGAGATGACTGAAGCGGGGATTTCGCCATGGCGATCGATCCAATCGGGATCAATTTCTTTATAAGCAAAATCCTTCACTTTAGCCAAAAAAGTATCGAGCTCTGTTTGCTTTTCTTTGCTAAGCACAGGATAAGGAAATACTAAGCTAGATTCGAAGCCACCAAAATAAAGCTTCTTAGCAAACCCTGCAGTTTTCTTGTCTGAAGCAAGCAACTCTTCGGCTAATCGTCTTTGCTGATCATCCATGTTAACCCCTAAAATTTAATATGCATTAGCATATACCAAATTAAATTATTAAAGTTGAAGCAAATCGCTTGGTGATTATAATCTAACAACAAAAAATGGACTGAATGGACTGAATGGACTGAATGGACTGAATGGACTGAATGGACTGAATGGACTGAATGGACTGAATGGACTGAATGGACTGAATGGACAAATATGGACACATTAATTCCAAGACACGGTGGATATCGTGGACTTAAAAGTTTTCAGATAGCCCAATTGGTTTATGACATCACCTCAAGATTTTGTGATCGCTTTGTAGGTAAGCGCAGTCGCACGCATGATCAAATGGTGCAGGCAGCACGCTCTGGCGTGCAAAATATTGCTGAAGGCAGCCAGGCTTCTGGCACTTCCAAGAAAACAGAGCTCAAGCTCACTAATGTGGCGCGGGCTAGCCTCGAAGAACTATGCCTTGACTATGAAGATTTTCTTAGGCAGCGTCAGCTGCCAATTTGGGATTATGCAGATCCTCGCCGCCAAGATCTCATTAGAAAGCGATTAACAACTGCCGATCAGTTTGCCCTATGGGCAAAACAATTACATCAACAAAACCAAGGAAGTCTTGAGGAGATTGCTGCGAATGGCGTGCTAGCGCTGCTTGCAGCAGCGTGCTCTCTTTTAGATAGACAGCTTGTGGCTCAGGCAGATGCCTTCAAACAGGAAGGAGGATTCACTGAACGCCTTTATCATTCACGAATCAATCATAGGAAATAGTCCATGTCGTCCATATTTGTCCATGCAGTCCATATTTGTCCATGCAGTCCATATTTGTCCATGTAGTCCATTTCGTCCATGCTAAAATGAGTTTTAAATTGCTAGATAGTCGTTTGTTGCCAAAAAACCCCATCACCCGCTTTGCGCCAAGCCCCACAGGCTACCTCCACCTTGGCCACGTAATATCCATGGCCTACGTCTTTGGTGTGGCTGCACTTAGTGGAGCTAAAGTCCTCCTCCGCATTGAAGACCACGATCGACAGCGCTACCGCAAAGAATATGAACAAGCCATTATCGATGATATGGCGTGGCTGGGCTTCATTCCCGATAATTGGCAAGAATTTCAGACAGAAAAACGTCCGTCAGACTTTCGTCAAAGCGACTGTAGCCAGCATTATGCGGCAGCTCTCGAAGTGTTAGCTAAGCACAATAAAACCTACTACTGTGAATGCAGTCGGAAAATACTCGTCGAAAACCCAGATGCTTTAGAACAGCGCTATCCGGGCACTTGCCGCTCAAAAAACTTACTTGCCACACATTCACATGGCTTGAGATTGCACCTGTCTGACAATGAAGAGAAAAACTTCACAGATCTCATCCATGGTACAGTCATACAAAATCCGGCGCAACAGTGTGGGGACTTCTTATTAAAAGATCGACATGGCTACTTCACCTATAACTTTGCGGTGGTGGTCGATGACATCCGCCACGGCGTCAACTTCATCATCCGCGGCGCAGATCTTTTACATTGCACGGGACGCCAACTAACACTTAGGCAACACCTAGGCCATAGAGATACTCCGCTATTCCTACATCATCCCCTTATCACGGATGCTAGTGGCAAAAAATTGAGCAAGCGCACCTTTGCCGAAGGCATTATTCAGCGACGTGAGCGCGGGGATAGTCCGCACAACGTGATCGGCGAAGCCTTATTCTTGACAGGAATGTTACCACGCCAGATGCCCATCAAGGCGAGCGAAGTAGCGAAAGTCATTAGTCAAGCATCAGCTTCCCAGCTTGCAAGCTATCATCGATGATAGCTTGTAAAACTTTAATTTTATCAGCCAATTCCTCGTAGTTCAGCGCGTGCTTTTGAAGGGCATTTACAGCGCGCATGATAGCCTCTTTAGCCATCGGCAGATCTCCTAAGACAAGCTTTAGTAGGGCTTGATGCATGTCAAAGGCAACAAATGATTTGCGCTCAATACCAACGAGTCGACTTTGCGAGGCATATTGTACAGCGATATTTAAAGATCTCTCTGCTTCTTCCAAATCGATGGTTTCAGGCTCTAAACAATATTCAGCAAAGTGGTGATGAACTTCGGCAATCAAGTAGCGACTGTCTTCAGTATCAGCGAGCATTTTTATGTCTAGCAGAGCTTGGCGTAAATAGGTAATAGCCTCTTTTTTTCGATCTACATTAAAAAGCACAGCGAAACAGCAATTTGCGATTTTTACTTGCATTTCTGTGGAATGATCATAAGCGAGCGCCTTATCGTAAATAGCAAAAAGCCCATCAAGATCCGAGGGTGACTTCCGCCGATGCTGCCTCGACAAAATCTGATAGTAAAGACCGCCCAATTCGCGCGTTCCCACTTCATCATTCATTAATAAGAATAATCCTTCACTCAGAGTGAATAAAAGTTCACACCGTTTTTCATCAGCTTGTCGTCCATCTTCCTGTTGATAGCAACAACAAAGCAAACGAGCCGTATCCGCCAATGCAAAAAGGCGCTTTGTGGGAGCAGAAAGAGCTAATGTATGCGTAAAGGCTGTGCTTATGTAGCTGTCGACATGTGTAGTCAGCATTAGTTCTTCAATGCTATCAGCAAGCTTGATGTTTCTCTGCAGTCTGGCTTGTAGCTCATGCAGTGTTTTAAATGGACACAAATCAAAACACTGATTGCTCATTCCCATAGCATATAATTGCAGATCGAAAGAGATTAATGACAGTGACCTGCATGTACTTCGCTCTGCCATAAAAAACAAGTGAGCGTACAGACGTACAACATCACCTATAAGGAAGATCAGTTTAGGTTCAGGTTTCCGATTCTCTGTCGCTGACAAACAATGTAAGGCTAATTTATAAGCTTTTTCCAATAGCTGTATCTTCTTATCACGATCGAAAAATGTCTCCGTGGACATTTCATAGGTGCGATATTGCGCCAACAGATTATCGATAGAAAGTAAAGCATCTTCATAATCTGCTGTTGTAAAAAAACAGCATCCGAAGTTGATCGCCTCTAAACTAGACATTGCACTCCAAAATATTCAGTAACGAGAAAAGCTTAGGACAATAACTTGTTATGCGGTTTACGTCAAACAGACAAATTTAATAAATAAAAATATTGCATTATAATTAAAATTAATGTATTATTTACAATTTAAATATTAGGTTGTTATGACAATTCAATCGTCTACATTTAATCCAATTCGACCTCACTTAGAAGATCATCGGCAATTACCATTGACACATCAAGAGATTCCAGCCCCTTTTGCCGCCCAGGCGTTGCGCTGGGGCGCAAATTTAAATCTTTTGAATCCTCCTAATAAAGGCCAAAGCAAAATATCTAAATATTTAGGCAAGCCACTCCGTATGCTTGCGCGCCTCGTCTATTCCATCACAGTCCCCGCGCTTTGCGCGCTGGCAGGCGTACCCTATCATTTAACAAGCATGGTTGTGAACGTTGCTAAAGCGGCACTTAATTATAAAAACCAATCACTGAAAGCTTTTTATAAAACGCGTGCCTTTGGTCATTTTAGCTCTGCCGTCATCGACCTTATCTCATGGGTGCCCATCACCGCTTTGCGCTTTGCTGGCGATTCAGGCATGATTGCGCGTTTTATTGCCTATACCTACTATGATACGAAGATCAGCAAAGCGTATCAAGACAGCATTTTTCTCGAATTGAACGCGAAAAGTGTATACGCTTAAAAATCTTGTAAATACGAATTGTATCACAACCATATTTTGAAACACAGAGGCACAGAGAACACAGAGGGAGATTTTTGTTACATATATAGCCCCTCCTTCACTTCTCTGTGTTCTCTGTGCCTCTGTGTTTCAAAAATGTAATCGAGTTTAAGAGCTACATGATACTACCTGATATCCAAAAGCATCCCATCGCAGACTTACATTGCGATCTTCTTAGCTATCTGTGCCGCGATGCACGACATACGCCATATGACCTGTCTGTGCGTTGTGCCATTCCTCAGCTAGTTGAAGGGCACGTCAAAATTCAAGTGCTAGCTATCTTCTCTGAAACCTTTCCTGGATCCTCAAAGAAAGGGATTGCGCAAGCTGAATGCTTCAAAACACTACCCAGACTTTATTCCCAAATTTTCGAACATCTGCGTACTAGGCAACAACTTGATCGTTTACCTTCAGCACAGACCATCGGCATCTTACCTGCCATTGAAAATGCTTCTGCCTTGTGTGAAGAAGATGAAGATATCCATGAGGCTCTCAAGACAGTAACTTCAGTCCTTCATAAAATTGGCAAGTTAGCCTACATTAGTCTCACATGGAATACAGAAAATCGCTTCGGGGGTGGTGCTGCAACAAATATCGGGTTGAAAGGGGATGGCAAACAACTCCTCGAATATCTGTGCGAAAAAAATATCCCGATTGACTTCAGCCATGCTTCCGATGCCTTGGCATCTGACATTCTCAATTACTTAGACCAAAGAAATTTGCATCCTCCACTGCTTGTCAGCCATTCCAATATGCGCAGTGTAGTTGATGTACCACGCAATCTACCCGATGAAATCGCCAAAGAAATTTTAAAACGCAAAGGGCTAATCGGCCTTAATTTAATTCGCCATTTTGTGGGTGAGGAATCGCCTTATTACTTCGTCAAGCAACTGGAACACCTGTTAAAGCTGCATGGAGTAGAACAAGCCTGCTTGGGAGCCGATTTTTTCGACTACGGCGATCTTCCAGCCACGTATCGTCGTCCACAGGGATCTTTTTTTCCCGATTTTGATAATGCAGCCTGTTATCCGCGCTTAATTGAACTCTGGCAGAAGAACCTAACCCTATCTCCTGAAGCCCTTGCCAAAATATGTTACCACAATGTGACTAACTTCTTACAAACGCATCTCTTTACAATTTGATTTATACTCTACTGTGCTGTATAATAACATCTCTTTAATCACCAAAGACTTAAAATTAATAAACCTCTACTATGAACACAAAAAACAAAACAGTCGTCGTAGGGATGTCTGGTGGCGTGGACTCTTCCGTGACTGCCTTATTGCTCAAGCAACAAGGCTACAATGTCATCGGCATGTTCATGAAAAATTGGGAAGAAAAAGATGCCAATGGCACCTGCCAAGCCTCGCTAGAATATGAAGATGTCGTACGCGTCTGTCAACAAATCGACATACCTCATTACTCCGTCAATTTTGTAAAAGAATATTGGGACAATGTCTTCTCACATTTCCTTGCTGAATTCAAACAAGGATATACGCCGAATCCCGATATCCTTTGCAACCGCGAAATCAAGTTTAAGGTCTTACTAGCAAAGGCTCAAGAGATTGGTGGCGACTTTCTTGCCACTGGACATTACTGCCAAAACATGCTTCAAGACGACCGTTGGCACCTGATCAAAGGCTCAGATCCTGGTAAAGATCAAAGTTATTTCCTTTATACCATCGGCCAAGCAGCCCTAAGCAAGGTCCTTTTTCCCGTGGGCGGGATGCTTAAAACTGAATTGAGAGCCTTTGCCCAGAAGCACGCCTTAGCCACTGCCGCGAAAAAAGATAGCACCGGCATCTGTTTCATTGGTGAGCGCAAATTCAGCGAATTTCTCAGCAAATATATTGCTTATACCCCAGGCCCCTTCCAAACACTTAATGGCAAAGTTGTCGGGAAACATGAAGGTGTTGCCTACTACACGCCAGGGCAACGCAAAGGGATGGGCATTGGAGGGGCTGGTGAAGCCTGGTTCGTGGTAGACAAAGATGTTAGCAACAATATTGTCTACGTAGCTCAAGGCACACGCCACCCTGCTCTATATTGTGATGAACTCACAGCCACTGAGGCTAGCTGGGTTGCCGGAGAATTTCCTTATCCATTGCCTTTTCGCTGCCACTCCAAAATACGGTATCGACAGCCTGATCAAGAATGCATCATCACTGCTATCCATGAGGGCAAGGTGCATGTCAAATACACGATTCCTCAGCGCGCAGTGACAAAACGGCAATCTGTGGTATTCTACCACGGAAACATATGCCTACGCGGAGCCATCATTGCAGAACCCGGCCCTTCATATTACTCACAGGGGCGTTCGTTGCCAGAAGTGATAGCCCCCTAAAAGGCTTGAATAAAGAACGAAAAGGACCTAAAGGACCAAAACGACCTAAAGGACAAAAGGCTACTGTCGTTCAGTCCTTTAGGTCGTTTTGGTCCTTTAGAGGTAATTGCATAAGTGAAAATATACTGTCCGAAACGCACATAGGTTACACTTTGTTATACCCCTTTCAGGGGTAGAGCCCATTCGAGACGATTGCAAAAGCGCCAAAAAGCGATAAACCGGACTTTTGCAATTACCTCTTTAGGTCCTTTTTTCCAAAAGGTGTCTATGCATTTAGAGGTTTGAGAGCCTGCGCTGTTAATCCACCTGCCAAAACCCCTAGTGCCACGCCTGTGATAGCGATGATAGGCCCAGATGAAACCATACCTAGTATTCCTAAGCCAAGACCAAGTCCCACAGCAGAAGCAAGACAAGCCGACACTCCAGCTACAGTACCGAAAACCTGCAATGCTTTTCCACAGATTGCCAAGGCTGTTTTTTTCCACGAACTATCCTGGATAGCTTCAGCTTTTTGGCTCACTGACTTCCCTAACCAGTTGACCCCCTTACCAATAGCTGCCACAGGTAATGCAAGCGCTCCAATGAGGGTACTGCATTGCGCCACACCTATCACAGAACCCTGTATTGAAGCACCCTTAAAGCCATCAAAAAACAGCTCCGACATTCCTGTGCATGTTATAAGTGACATAGCCCCTCCAAAATAATGTTATTTAAATCTTTTATTCCTAAACATAAAAGATTCATTGGTTAACAATCAAAATAAAAATAGGCGCACCTTGCATTCATTATATAGGATTCATTATCCTCCAAATCGATCATTCAAATTTTGAGGATTGTCAGTGTTTGCAAATATTTTTTTTCTATTCCTCATCTTATTAATTATTGGTAGTGCTCCTGACAGCTCTACAGCTGTGTTATTTACCAATGATCCACGCGCTGCTTTTGGTGTTGCTCTCTGCATTTATCTCTTCCTGCTCGGCATGATTTGGACGCAAAATCGTCTGTTGAAAAAAAACACCACCGTAGCAAGTGAGCACTTGGGTATTTTAGCAAATATCGAACTCTTGACTTTCTTCATCGCTTCAAATTTTATACTGGGTGTGCAACGTGTGTTTCAAAGCGAAAGCTTAGCTCCATTTAATGACACGCTCTTCATGACATATACGCTAGGACTATATTTTTGGGGTTTATTTGTCAGCCATCTTGCATCTTCATCCACCCAACAACTTTCGCACAGATACACCAAGGCAACATCTGCTTTACGTTATTTGTTACCCTTTGTCTTGCCATTTTGTATTTTAGTGTTCCTGGGTGACTTTATCTCTCTCATTCCCTACAAGCAAATAAAAAACAGTTTAGGGTTCGACAATTTTGCCTGGGCTGATCTACTCATCAACCTCATCATGAGCTGTGTCGCACTACTAGCAACGATGATACTTTTACCCCCTTTACTTATCGTAATATGGAAATGTCCTCACATCAACGATCCCGTGTTAGAAGAAAAGCTCGAAGCTCTCTGTACACGCGCCCATTTTAGACATGCAGGCCTGAGAATATGGACGATCGTGGGGAACACCCTTAATGCCGCCATCATCGGCATCTTGGGACCTTTCCGCTACATCATCTTCACACCAACATTGTTAAAACGTCTCTCACCAAATGCTATCGAAGCCGTTCTGGCTCATGAAATAGGACATAATAAACATCGCCATTTATTGATCTATCCAGCTATCTTGTTAGGCATGTTGGTTTCTGGATGGTTGATTATAACTTTTGTCTTCAATTTCATCATCTATAGCTTCAATGAAGACCTTATCAACCATCCTTCGCCCTTATGGTCTTCATTAGTTCCCTTAATTTCGTTAATCGTCTTCGTCATCACTTGTGCGTTATATTTTCGCTTTATCTTTGGGTATTTCTCACGCCAATTTGAAAGACAAGCCGATTTGTATATTTACAACCTGAAAATACCTTCACAAGATATGATCGAGGCACTCGATGAAATTGCGCATGCTGCAGGAGGAATACACAAACATCCCAATTGGCATCACTGCAGCATTCAAGAAAGAATTGATTTTTTAAAAGAGACCCAACATGATCCAGCATTGATCAACCAACACCATCGTAAAGTGCGTCGCAGCCTAATCATCTATTTCCTCGTCTTGGGTTTGGCCATCGCCTGCTTGGTGCTTATATAAATAACAAAGGAGAACTCCATGAAAGCACAGACTGAAATCAGCCAAATCAACGAATTATACCAAACCTATCGTGAGCAAGCTCTAAAAGACTTATATACGTTCCTTAAATTTCAAAGCGTTAGTTCTGAAGCTGAGTTCAAAACACAGGTATTGGCTTGTGCCGACTGGGTGGTAGACTATTTGAAAAAGATAGGCTTTGAAGTTGAAGTGTGGCCGACGCAAGGTCACCCCACAATTTTTGCCCAATACAATCGGGCTGGGCCTTCACAACCTACATTGTTGATATACAATCACTATGACGTGCAACCGGTGGATCCTATTGAGCTTTGGCAATCCCCTCCCTTTGAACCCACTGTGCGCAATGGTGAAATCTATGCTCGAGGAGCCCAAGACAATAAAGGACAGTGCTTTTATGTCTTACTAGCCCTTAAAGCCATGATCGAAAGTCAAGGTTCCTTACCTATCAACATCAAACTATGTATCGAAGGTGAAGAAGAATGTGGCAGCCACGGCCTTTCGCAAATCGCCAAGACGAAGAGCAAACAGCTCAAAGCGGACTATTTGGCCATTGTCGATCTAGGGCTTACAGAAATTACAAAACCGGCCATCACGCTTGGCTTGCGTGGCTTGGTTACCATGGATGTCGAAGTCTCCAGCTCTCATACCGATCTACATTCCGGATCGCATGGTGGGGTAGCTTTCAATCCCATTCACGCTCTTGTTGGTTTATTAGCTTCTGTGCGCAATAAGGAAGGGGCCGTGACAATTCCTGGCTTCTATGACGACGTACAACCCTTATCAAAAGAAGAGAAGTCGCAACTGGCTTTAGATTTCGATGTGCAAGCGTATGAAGCCACCTTTGGCACTAAGCCCACGGGAGGTGAAGCCGCTTTTTCACCTGTAGAGCGCAATTGGATACGCCCTACTTTAGAAATCAATGGCATCAATGGAGGGTATTCTGGCACGGGCTTCAAAACAGTCATCCCGGCCAAAGCCACGGCCAAAGTGTCTTGTAGATTGGTTCCTAAGCAAGATCCTATGAAAATTGGCAAGCTCGTCGCTCATTATCTTGAATCCCACGCCCCTGCCGGCACACATGTCAAAGTCACTATCCACCCCGGCGTTGGCCAAGCTGTAAGAGCTTCCATAGATTCTGCTGTCACCAAAGCTTTTGCCACAGCTTATGCAGAAGTCTTTCAAAAGCCCTGTGAATATATTTATGCAGGGGGCTCAATCCCTGTAGTGCCAGAGCTGGCAACAGCTTGTGGAGGTGAAGTGGTGATGGTGGGACTTGGCCTGCCAGACGATTGCATCCATGCTCCCAATGAACACTTCGGCGTAGAGCGGATCGAAAAAGGCTTTTTGACAATAGTCAGAGCACTTCAACTACTCAAGAAATAAACACATTCTTGTGACATAATAGCCATCTAAATATATAGATGGCTGTTGTGAATCACTTTTACGCAGCAAAGTAGCTTGAAAAATTTTGCCATGTTTCTTAAGCTAACACCTTCTATCTTAATCCATTCTCTACGTTTAACAGGAGCAAACTTATGACAATACGATCATGCTTTTCTAGGGGGATAGTTCAACTGGGGTTAAATGCAACCATTTTAGCCATGGGCACATGCCTTATCCCCCAGGCTTCAGTGCACAGTAAAGAAAGCCCGATTGCGCGTAGGGCAATCGACTTTACCGAGGTCGCTAAAACGGCCATTCCGGCTGTGGTTTCAATCAATGTCAAAACCTCTGCGAAAACGAAACCTAGTAAGCAAAATCCTTGGAGATGGAACGCGCCGGACGATGAAGCTGGGAACGATGCCTTTGGAAGCAACGATTTCTTCCGCCGTTTTTTCTTTGGAACGCCGCATGGCAGCGAGCAAGAGCCTGCACCTAGTGAAGGGCAAGCTTCTGGCTTTATTGTCACAGCTGACGGCTATATCCTCACCAACTGCCATGTGGTCAATAATGCCACCGAAATTACCGTTGTTCTCAACAATGGAAGCGAATTTGTTGGAACTATTGTCGGACAAGACCCCAATACAGATATCGCCATTGTTAAAATTGATAGTACAGATCTGCCGTTCATTACCTTGGGAAATTCTGATGAGCTGTTAGTAGGGCAATGGGTGATTGCTATTGGCAACCCTTTGGGATTACAAGCTACATTGACTGTCGGTGTGGTAAGTGCTACAGGGCGTAACGACCTTGATTTAGCACATATTGAAGACTTCATCCAAACCGATGCCGCCATCAATCAAGGTAACTCTGGAGGCCCTTTGCTCAATCTGGGAGGCGAAGTCATTGGCATGAACACGGCTATCTTTACAAATATGTCCAGTGGCTTCATGGGAATCGGTTTTGCTATTCCGAGCAATTTGCTTAAGCATATCATGGATGATTTAATTGCTACCGGCAGAGTAGACAGAGGGTTCTTGGGGGTAGTGCTACAACCCATGGATAGCAGTTTAGCCAAAGCTTTCAATCTGGACAAAACAGAAGGGGCCTTGGTGGCTGAAGTCAGCAAAGACTCCCCTGCGGATCGCGCTGGGCTTAAAGCTGGTGATATCGTGCTTAAGTATAATAAAAACCAAGTGACAAATATAGCCTCCTTGCGCAATGCCATTGCTTTAATGAAACCAGGGACGATAGCCTCCTTAACCATCATGCGCGATGGCAAAATCATCGAAGTACCGATTGAAATTGGCAGCTTCCCTACTGAAAAAGATCAGCTTGCTTCCAAATCGACGAAGGGCAACAAATATGGCTTCAGCGTGCAGGATTTAACGCCTGAATTAGCTAAAAGCCTTGGATATAGCCTGGATAAAGGGGTGGTCATCGCCTCGATCGACAGTGGCAGTCCTGCCGCTAGGAGCGGCTTGAAAAAAGGAGCCTTGATTGTAGCGATCAATCAGCAAAAAATAAATTCAACGACTGAATTTAACAAACTGCTTGAGGCGACACCCAAAGGCAAACCTCTTCTACTGCTTATCAAACAAGGAGATGCGATGCGTTTCATCTCACTACAAGTAGGTTAATAGTCAGGAAGAGAAAAGGGGTCAGCACCACCAAGTAGGAGAGGGCCATATGGCTCCCTCCTTTAGGAAAACTAGGAAAGCACTTGATTTTGTACATAAATTTATGTATAATCGGGATAGATTGGGATCAGATGAAAAAGAAAGATTTAGAGAAAAAGCTCAAAAAAGCAGGTTGGTGGTTGGCTCGTCACGGTGGAAATCATGATATATGGACTAATGGAAAAATTACTAATCAGGTACCAAGGCACGCTGAGGTTAATGAACTTCTTGCTAAAAGTATAGTGAAGCAAGCAGAGCAGCATCCTGGAGGAGAAAAGGGGTAAATATGGAATTAGAAGGTAAAATTTGGAAAAATAAAAACCATTGGCTTGTGGAAGTATCATCTTTGGATATCATGACGCAAGGAGAAACTCGGGAAGAAGCATTATTTATGATTAAGGATGCGATATTGGAGTACATGCAATACTATTTTGAGTCTGAAACTGAGGGGTTTGAGTTAGCCGTCAATGAGTACAAAAAAACAGTGATCGGAATAACCGCGAATAATAATAAACTATTGCTGGCACTATCGCTCAGAAGGCAAAGGGAAAAAAGTGGTTCAACAGTTCGCGAAGCAGCAGAACGTTTAGGCTCAAAATCTCCAAACTCTTACGCTCAGTACGAAAAAGGAAAAACAAGGATTTCATTGGATCAATATGAAAAACTGTTACAGGCAGCAAATCCCTATCAACATCGATTATTAAGGGTGGTTTAGGAAATTATCACTGTTTTTGCAAAAGAGCAGCCCGTAGAAAACGGGCTACTCTTTTGCACGCATCATGTATTAATCAAAATCTTCAGCTGTTTTTAAAATTAATTTATTATCTTCACAAGCAACCTGCTGGTAATGAGTTATCTTGTGGAAAGCCGGATTATTCCAGCCATTGGTGTCGTAGCAGATGTATACATCCGAAGAATGATCACTCTTTTTCATTTTAGAGATGATATTCGCCATGTTTGAGTGCTGTTGCTGCAAAGCCAATGTTAGTGGGGTAACAACTCTGTAATAGCGCATGCCAGGACGATTCATGGAAGTGAATGTGAGACCACTTGTGTAGACATACAAATAAACCCTCCGTTCTAAATCGGCGCCCTGCCGCATCCATTTTTTTACTTCTACAATGTTGTTGGCCACAATTGATTTTGCTAAATTGGATGTCAGCTCGGTGCGCTTTTCGAAGGAAAGCCCCGCACCCAGTGTCTCGTCGCTTAGCTTTAATTCTTTGTCTTTAATCAATTGGGTATAAACCACCCTATCAGTCATCAAAGACACCTTTTTCAGTCCGATAGAGCTTAAATGTTTATTGAAACTGTTTCTGTTTGCTAGGTAGTTTTTACCATTGATTTCAACTTTTACTAGGTTTGCAGTCAAATATGCATGGAGTAGCGTAATTGGATCCCTATGAATCCTAAAACTCTTTCCCATGCCTTGCGCATTGTCTCCATAGCCGAGATGTAAGCGCCCATGATCTGTTACAGCTGTAATTGTCATAATAAACTCCTTGGTAAAAAGACAATAAAGCATTTATT
>Ga0206894_1011_pt2 | contig 60321 bp, 39 predicted proteins | sample Alteio_BWOrgHeat_54_FD_152953 | JGI IMG/M metagenome (GOLD analysis project Ga0206894, IMG submission 152953) | Enriched cells from forest soil in Barre Woods Harvard Forest LTER site, Petersham, Massachusetts, United States -... | ecosystem: Environmental > Terrestrial > Soil > Temperate forest >...
AGAGAGAATCGTGATTGGGTGGATAAAGCTCTCATAGAGGACACCCAGCACAATGTACACGGTGACCAGGGCAGCAAGGATGAGCAGAGATTCGTTCGAAAGAGAGTTCTTGAAAGCCGCCGCAGTTCCCTGGAACTCGTACTGTAGGCTTGGTGGAAAGTGCATGTCTGTTGCGACTCTGTCGATGGCCGTGATGGCGCCACCAAGCGAGGCATTGGGAGCGAGGTTGAAGGAAATGGTCACGGCCGGGAACTGTCCCTGACGGGTAATGGAGAGTGCCGCTGGCGTGACCTTGAAGTTAGTAAAAGCGTTCAAAGGAATGGCGCTTGATCTGCTGGAGGAGCTGGCGGTATTCGATGCGGTTGATGTTGGGGTGAGAATCCTCGTCGGAGGAGCAAGCGTATTTGCGGAGGGCGTAAATAAAACCGATGTAGTGGTTGCGTTTGAACCGGCGGAAACAGAGGCGGAGGATGAGAACGAAGTCGCTGCGCCAGGACCGCTGGTTCCGTTGGAGGCTCCTGACTGGACGTAAATATTGCTCAGTTGACCCGGACGCTGCTGAAATTCCGGCTGCGCCTCCAAGATTACGTGGTACTGATTCAACTGCGTGTACATCGTACTGATCTGGCGCTGTCCAAACGCGTCGTAAAGCGTGTTGTCAACCGTAACTGGAGCGATCCCCATCCGTGACGCACTGACGCGGTCGATCATGAGAGAAACTGCCCTACCTCCTGTTTGTTGATCGGTTGCGACATCTTCGAGCTGAGGCAGTTTTTTAAGCTGAGCTACGAAGCGGTTTGTCCATTCATCGAGTTCGTCACCGTTCGGATCCTCTAGCGTGTATTGGTACTGGGTTCGGCTGACGCGATCATCGACAGTGATGTTTTGCACAGGCTGCATGTATAGCCTGACGCTGTGGATGTCGCTGAGTTCTCGCTGTAACCTGCGAATGATGTCCGATGCGCTGCCATCCCTCTGGTCAAGAGGTTTTAGGTTGATGGAAAACCGGCCGCTGTTGAGAGTTGTGTTGGTTCCATCGGCGCCAATGAAGGAAGAAATGCTTTCCACTGCTGGATCGGCGAGGATGATCTTAGCCAGTTTTTGCTGCTGCTCGGACATGGCTTGAAAAGATATCGATTGGGGCGCCTGAGAGATGCCTTGGATGACGCCTGTGTCCTGCACCGGGAAAAAGCCCTTGGGTATGGCGATATAGAGCAAGATCGTAAGGATCAGTGTGGCGAGGGCTACCAGCAGAGTAATGGTTTGGTACTGCAAAACCCACTTCAAAGTCCGTCCGTAGAAGGCGATCATGCGCTCGAACGCCCTCTCCGATGCGCGATAAACGCGACCCTGTTGAGCCTCCGGGTTATGGCGCAGAATCCGAGAACACATCATGGGTGTGAGCGTAAGCGAGACTACGGCCGAAATAATAATGGTGACAGCCAGCGTCACGGCGAATTCGCGGAAGAGGCGTCCGACCACATCACCCATGAAGAGCAGTGGAATAAGAACAGCGATCAGCGAGACAGTCAACGACACGATGGTGAAACCGATCTGCCCCGCGCCCTTAAGGGCAGCCTCCATCGGTGTGTCGCCTTCTTCTAAATAACGCGAGATGTTCTCGATCATGACGATCGCATCATCCACTACGAAGCCGGTGGAAATGGTGAGCGCCATCAGCGAGAGGTTATCGAGACTGTAACCCAGAACGTACATGGCGCAGAATGTGCCGACAAGCGAGAGCGGCACCGCGACGCTGGGGATGATGGTTGCTGAAAGGCTGCGAAGAAAGAGGAAGATGACCATCACAACCAGCGCGATGGTGAGCATCAATTCAAATTCGACATCGTCGACTGAGGCTTGAATCGCCGTAGTGAGATCGGTGAGTGTGGTGACTTTGATGCCGGCTGGCAGATTGGCCTGGAGCTGCGGCAGAAGCTGCTTGATGCTTTTGACGACGCTGATGGTATTGGCGCCAGGCTGGCGCTGCACATTGAGAATGACCGCTGGTGTCTGGTTCATCCAAGCGGCCTGATTGTTATTTTCGACGCCATCCACGACGGACGCGACGTTTTCCAACAGGACGGGCGCACCGTTGCGATACGCGACGACGACTCTCTTGTACTCCTCACTCTTTTCAAGCTGATCGTTCGCGTCTATCTGATAACTCTGCCGTGGACCATCGAAATTTCCCTTGGCGCCGTTCACGCTGGTTTCCGTCAGAGCAGTCCGCACATCCTCAAGGTTGATGCCATAGGAAGACAACTGGGCCGGGTTGACCTGGATGCGCACGGCAGGTTTCTGGCCACCGCTGAGGCTGACCAGCCCTACGCCACTGAGCTGCGAGATCTTGGGAGCCAGACGCGTATCGACGAGATCCTGAACCTGCGGCAGCGGGATGGAATTCGAGGTAATCGCGAGAGTCAGAATCGGCGGATCGGCTGGATTCGTCTTACTGTAAACCGGTGGCGTGGGCAGCACGGAGGGCAGCAGGCTTTGTGCGGCGTTGATGGCGGCTTGAACTTCTTGTTCTGCAATATCGATGTTGAGCGAGAGGTTAAATTGCAGAACAATGACCGAGCTTCCTCCGGAACTGATGGAGGTCATCTGGCTCAATCCCGCGACCTGCCCAAACTGGCGCTCTAAAGGAGCGGTGACCGTAGTGGCCATCACATTCGGGCTGGCTCCGGGATAGAAGGTCAGCACCTGGATCGTGGGGTAATCCACTTCCGGCAGCGCAGAGACGGGCAGCTGCGTAAATGCAACCATGCCTGCAAGCAGGATCGCGGCCATTAACAACGAGGTTGCGACTGGCCGCAGAATAAATGGGCGGGACGGATTCACGGCGCGTCGCTCTCGATTGTGTCTTGGGGCAGAGGTTGTTTGGAGATGATGATCTTCGAGCCGTTCTGCAGCTTTTCAAAGCTGCTGGTTGCCAACACATCTCCCGGATTGATGCCTTCCACAGCGGTTATTCCCTTATCGGTTGTGCCAGGTTTTACATCCTTCACATTTGCAACGCCATTGGTGATGACATAGACGAAGGAGTTCTGCCCGTTGTGCTGAATGGCTGAGGACGGAATCAGGGTCATGCCATGTTGCGTGGTTACGAGCAGACGGGTATTCACGAACTGGTTGGGGAACAGGCTGTTGTCACGGTTGTCAAAAGAGGCGCGGAGCTTGAGGGTACCGGTCGTGGTATCGATCTGATTATCCAGCGCGAACAATTTGCCGGTGGCGATCTTCCTGGTTTGTTCCCGATCATAAGCATCAACGGATAAATGGGCACCGTGATGAATCTGCTCGAGCACCTGGGGGAGAAAATCCTGGGCTATCGTGAAAACTACCGTGATGGGCTGTACCTGTGCGATCACCGCGAGCACTGTGCTGCCACTGGCCTGCACGAGATTCCCGGGATCCACGAGGCGCAGGCCGACACGCCCGGTGAAAGGCGCGACGATATGACAGTAGGAAAGCTGAACCTTATTGAAATCAAGCGTTCCCTGATCGGACCGTACAAGCCCCTGGTTCTGAGCAACGATCTTTATCTGATCATCCAGCTGCTGCCTTGCAATGGCGTTGCGGCTCCAGGCTTGCTGGAATCGATCCAGGTCCATTTTGGATTGCGCCAGTATATAAGTGTCGCGTTCGAGCGCTCCCTGTGCTGACTCGACCTGCGCTTCAAATTGGCGAGGATCGATGTCGACAAGCGGATCACCTTTCCGAACAGTCTGACCCTCCCGGTAATGCACCTGCGTGATGACGCCGACGACCTGGTTAAAGATGGAAGCCGTATATACGGGTGTGACTGTGCCAATAGCATCCAGGTAGACCCCGATATCGCCCTTATGGGCAGTAGTAACGGTCAGCGTTACCGGACCACCCATGCCGCGACGGCCCGCGTTTCGCTGAATTTGGTCATGATGCCGCAAAATAAGGACGAGGATGAGGGCAAAGACCAGCAAAAGCACCACCCAAAGCCACTGGCGCTTCTTGCGGGGAGGTTTCGGAATGTCGCCGGTAGTGCTCGGCAGCTGATGATCGGGAGGAATGGTCTCAGGCAATTCTTGATCCATCTTGTCTTGTTGCACCTTTGGTCGCAGCCTCCCTTTAAGAGTTGCTGTTCAAAATGATTGTTGGGTGGCTGAGCCACCGGTTGTTTCAACGGGCACAGAAGACCCGTGGAAATAATCGCAACCTCTTATCTTGCCAAAATTTGGCGTATTTTTAGGACGATCAAATCCTACGGATAGTTGCAGTAACATTCAGGTTAAATCATCACCCCTCGAGACGCCTACTCCACGCAGATCACGAATGGATGAAAATTACTTGAAGGCTCGACTGTGCTCTTCGCGCCATCATGGGCGAGTTGAAGTCACTCCTTGGCTCGTTCTTTCGTCTGGACGTTAGATGTCGTTTTGCTGGGGAAGAGAATTCGTACGAAAGTGCAGAAAAAGCATGATGCACGATCCCAGAAGCGGAACGATGAGGCCTGTCCGAAGCGATCCACTCGCAGTTGCCAGTTGACCGGTCATCCAGGAGAGTACAGCTCCGCCGAGCCCGCTGATGGCAAAAATCCATCTGGATTCCGATGGACGGCTGGTAATCGCCAGAACTCGGGACAGGCACAACGGAAAAACAGGAGCCAGCATCAAGCCCGCGAGCGCTGCGCTCGTAAGGCTCATGACCGATGTATAGCTCAGAAGCAGCATGACGTTGCTCACCAGAAGCACGGATAGAGAGAGCGTAAGAAGTCGTGACTCAGAGAGCTTTTTCAAAACCGTCGGGGTAGCTGCTCTACCGCTGAGCAGAGCGATCCAGAAAATGGACGTTGCGATTGGAGCATACATGCTGCTTGAGAGAGGCAGGCGGTGAACATACGTCATCATCCAGCTGCTGATGGAAGTTTCGACTCCGACATAAAGAAAAGCGAATAGACCCAAGGGCACCAACAGGGAAATCCGCGTATGCAAACTGTATGAAAGAGTGAAATCGTCAGGCAGACGCGTCAGGTAGACATGCTGCATGCCAAGCAGGATGAGCGGCAAAATCGTCACCACTGCCATGCCAAAATAAAGCCGTGGGAAAGAGCGAAAATGAGCCCATGCAGTGACGATAGGCGGAGAGAGAACTGCGCCCAGACCCCAGAAGGCGTTGAGGAGAGAAAGCGATGCACCGCGGGTTGCGCTGTAAAGGCGTCCGATGATCATGGTGGTTGCGGTCATGGCCGATCCAAGCCCTAATCCAAAACAAAACAACAGAGGTGCAGCAAAATGGCCATGAGAAAAAGCAACCGATAAAGCGCTTACGACCAGTAAGAGATAGCCTCGAATGAGACTTGTATATAACCGTGATTTCACGAGGAGTGCGCCGCACGATGAACCGGAAAACTGGGCGGCAAGAAGAAAGCCGGAATGGCTATCATTCAGGTTCCATAGGATGCTAAGCCCAGGAAGTATGCAGCCAAGAAGCGTGGTGCCAATACCCGTCAAAATAAATCCAAAATAAAGGCAGGCGATTAACTGGACTGTCGGCCGTTCTTCACTTCTTGACGAGGGAACCATTCCTACTCTTCCGGGATGAGCCTGTTACTCCTGCGCCGCTGAACTGGGTCTGCGGCTTGACGGAACATGTCGACTCACGGATCACTAGTTCCGGCTCGAAGGCGACCTGTTCGCGGAAGCTTTCTGTGCGATTGAGGCGGTTCACAATACACTGGGCTGCAAGTCGGCCCATTTCTGACAGTGGTTGACGGATCGTAGTCAAGTTAGGACTAATGTAGGCCGCGGCTTTGATATCGTCGAACCCGATCACTGAAATGTCATTCGGTACAAGCAGGCCCAGATCATGGATGGCACGGATGGCGCCAATCGCGGCAATATCGTTGAAGCACACCAACGCTGTGAAATTTCGTTTCCCATCGAAAAGCTGCTGCACTACCGGATAGCCAAGCTCGGGAGAGCTGATATCCCGATTGAGCTGAACGGTGAGTTCAGACCTGATCTCAATGCCCAACTCCTTGCCTACCTCAACGATACCTCGCCAGCGGTCGTCTGAGTCAGAGCTGAAGGGTTGTCCTCGCATGAACGCGATACGACGGTGACCGAGTGAGTATAGATGAGTCAACGTTAGTTCGGCTGCACGGCGGTGGTCGAGCACGACATTCGTGACTCCTTCGATATGGCGATGCCCTGCAACAGCAACTACTGGCACGGAGAGCGAATGTTCGAGCGCCGTGTCAATGCAGATCAGCCCCTCGGCGCCCTTAGCAACCAGCTGCTTACTATATTGTTCGACCAAGTTTGGGCGATGTCGATGATGCGCTGTGAAGTAGAAGTAGCCTGCTTCAACCAGGTAATCACCAACGCCAGTCATGACCGCGGTGTGATATCCATCGCCAAGCTCGGGCACAAGAATACCGAGTGTCAACGTTCGTCGGCTGCGAAATGAGCGAGCGAGAAGATTTGGCTGGTAGTTGAACTCCTTCGCTGCTTCTTTGATCCGTCTCCGCGTCTCATCTGGAATCGAGCGTCCCGGTGTGTCATTCAGCACAACTGAGATCGTTGACGGATTCAAGCTTAGATAATGAGCCAGCTCCTTGAGCCTGACAGGGCTCCTGGGGAGTTTCGATTTAGCAGGAATATTTGTCTTCTTCGTCAATGTTCTGCCGGATAAATGTTGCCGTGCGATGGATTCATGTTCAGTTATTCATCTCTTGCCGCGCACACAATGTGCTTTGCAGAAATGAGGCGTGCAGAGGGGGCTTGCACTTAATAACTCATCGTATCTTAACCTGTTCTATTCAAGGAATATGGTTCGAGCGTCCTTTCGTCCTTCACGTTGTGAAATAAATCTGCCGTCATCATGTCCAAAGCAGGGTGGTGACCGAGTCATGGGGAAGTTCCAGATTGAGCAACTGACCCGCAAAACGGCACGAAAGTTGGCGACCAGCACCCTGATTCGACACGACGAGAATGTAACTGCCATCTGGGTTCTTCAGCGCTACGTGTTCCACATCAGTAAATGAGCCGTGCGATGCAATCACCTGAGCACCTCGCTCGATCACCTTGGAGTAGTGGGCGAACGCCCAATATTGACCACTGCGAGTAATCTCGCGGGTCTTTGAGTCCAGCGTGACGACGCCGCCACAGGCAAACGGCCCGATGTTAGGCGAACCCTTTTCGTCGAGCACCAGGTTCCAACTGACGATGCAGCGCGCCCAGTTTTTCAATATCTGCGCAAAAGTGCTCGACCATTTGGTCCAGTCTGTCTCATAGCCCGGATGTGAGAGCTCAGGGCCACCCTCCGTCCAATAGGCATGCTTGGAGGGAAATGCGTTATGCACGCGGGTCATCGCGTCAGGAGTGCCCATGTAACCATGCCATGCAACCCCATCCACATATTTGTAGACCCCTGGATCGCTCAGAAGATCCAGGGCGCGGCCCCACAGGTCGTAGTTATGGTCGAGCAGCCAGATCTTGGTGTCGAGAGAAGCGCGTTCAAATGCTGGTCCCAGATGCTCTCTGATGAAAGCAGCCTCATACTCCTGCCCCCACTCGGCTGCGGGCATCCTGCCGTCCTGATCGGTGTCTACTTCATTCTGTGTCGTGGTGGCGCGAATTTTTACTCCTTCCGCTTGATAAGCCTGAAGGAACTTCACAAAATATTCTGCATATGAGGCGAAATAATGTTTTCGCATCGATCCACCCAGCATCGATCCGCCTGTTTTCATCCATCCGGGTGGACTCCAGGGAGCGGAAAACAGGAAGATTTCAGGATTGATGGTTTGAGCGATACGCAGGATGGGCAGAATGTATTCTCGATCGTGGGCTATGCTGAATCGCTTGAGTTCGGGATCGGGATCGGACCCATCATCGAAACTGTAGGCGGTGCGCGAGTAGTCGCTGGAACCAATGCAGGTACGTCCTACGGACAACCTCAGTCCGTCCGGCCCGACCAGTTCGGCCAGCAATTTCTGGCGCGCGTCAGGTTCCATCTCATTCAGCAGATAGCAGGATGCGTCGGTAAAGGCGCCGCCGAAACCGAGAATACTCTGAAAGGTCTGGGTCGCGTCGATTTCAAGGCCGGATTCCGAGGCTCCTGAGTCAGGTCTCCACCCTGAAATTTCTATCGGACTAAATCGTTTCTCTTGAGTCGTCATCCAGGCACGCACCACTCCAGACGCCGGCATCGCAAAATTACGCAGTACAGGGTTTTTCAGGCCAGAGGTGGAAGCGATTACAGCGGCACTCTGCTTGATAAAGCTGCGACGTGTATTCCAATGCATTGGTCAATATCCTGAGCTTCAAATGCCTGTATCTAACAGCACAACAAAGATTAAGACAATCGGTTTTTCTAATACTCTCAAAATTTTGAAGGTCAAAACGTCTGTTCGTCGCGCCAATATGTGGCCACAATGCATTCTTGGCACGCTAGGCATCATTACATAGACCAACGATTGTCTGCTGAAAAATTAAGGATATTTTCGCGCTTGACAATTGTTGCGGTGAGGCGCTGTAATGTGCAGCGCGGTTGTAGGGTGGTTTTATTTAACCGTCAAGACAAGCGATTGTCTAATGATTTTAATCACTGATATTCGTTGGAGTTGGATCCGGTGTTCATTAGCCGATCGATGAGCATGCCGGTTGAACTGGCAGATGAAAATGTCTGGATTGCAGCTACATCGAGCATGAAGCGTAAATGTATACGCGGTATTTGAAAGAAACTTTTTCGGAGGCAGTATATGAGAGATGCGATTCGTTGGAGTTTGTTATGTCTGCTGCTCTGCGCAAGCGGACTAAGCCTTGCCCAAAGCACAAATTCAGGAGATATTCGCGGCACAGTGACTGACTCTACCGGGGCTGTGATCCCCGGCGTGAAAGTCGCGGTACTGAACGTCGATACAGGTATATCGAAGGACTTTGTCACCAACAGCGACGGCCTGTTCGACACCTCTTCCATTGTGGCAGGAAACTATAAAGTCACTTTTACACGAGATGGTTTTGAGCAGCTTGTACGCGGCCCAATCACGCTCCAGGTTGGGGTAACAAACATAAGTGCCGTGCTGAATATAGGCTCGACCTCGCAGCAGGTCATGGTGACTGCAGATGTGCCTTTGCTGACGACTGAAACTGGGGCGCAATCCACCACACTGGACTCCCAGACGCTGACGGAGCTTCCGCAGGTAGGCAAAGGTCCGGATTGGTCAAGCTTCGTTATTTTGCTGCCAGGCGCTGCGGGCGTTCCCATGGGGGCACAGGGGGTCACAGGTACGGGTACTTCGAATGGCACGACGCTTGCTGTGAACGGTAACTTGCCCTTCAGCACGGTCCTTGCAGACGGCGCGACTACGACACTGCCGGCAAGCGCGAACTCTGATATCAACATTCAGGAAACTGTGCAGGAAGTTAATATCATGTCTGCCAATTTTTCTGCGCAGTATGGCATCGGCGGTACGCTTTACAACCAAATCAGCAAAGGTGGGACCGACAGATTCCATGGGTCCGCCTACGAGTATTTTCAAAATGATGCGCTGAATGCGTACAACTACACCTTCCCCGGACAGACCAAGACGAGGTCAACCCTTCGCTTTAACAATTTCGGAGGTTCAATCGGGGGTCCCATTCTCAAAAGGAAGCTCTTCTTCTTCTTCGACTTCGACAAGATCATCAATAACGGCGGCAATCCCACCGTAGCGTATACAATTCCCACTCCAGCCGTCATGGGCGGAGACTTCACTGGATATCCGACCCTTTACGACCCGGCTACGACAGTAGTTCAGCAGACGGGCACGGTTACCAATCCGGATGGTTCGGTATCGACATGCCCTTGCGTCAGTCGGACCTCTTTCGCGGATGAATACCATAACGGGAACAGGATCCCCGCTGGGCGGATTGATCCCGTCGCCGCAAATCTCCAGAAATTCTTCCCCGCTTCCAACGCGGCTGGGGTGCTCCAATCCAATGGCCTGCTTGCCAACAATTACACCTATACTTCGGGCGCTGGAAATCCGTTCACTCGGTATTTTGGACGCATGGATTATGATTTCAGATCTAACAATAGACTCACACTCTCCGTCACGGATGGAGACAATCCGGGCGAAAGCTTCGGCGCAGGTATCTGTCCCATCAATTGCCGAACGGGCGATGTAAGCAGGGTGAATGCCCAGGCTACAGACGTGTGGACCATTAGTCCATCTACGACCAACGAACTCAGGATGGGCTATACCAATCAGCTTAACTTCTTTGTGCCTGCGACGCTCGATAAGGGATACCCAGCCCAGCTTGGCTGGCAGTTCGCCAAAGCGGACAATTTCCCGAGCATTAATATCACGAACTATAATGCTGGCAATCTCAACAACAATGCCATCATTTCATCCGACATCAACGCGGTCTATAAAGAGCACTCCTTTGACCCATCCGATGTGGTTACGCTTGTTCGCGGCAAGCACGTTCTGCATTTCGGCGGCGAGTTCCTGATCTATCAGAACAACTCCACGGCCTGGGGCAATATCAATGCCGGGACGATGAGCTACACCGGTCAATATACGGCGCAGCACCTGGGCAACAGCGCAACCGGATTCAGCTATGCGGACTTCCTGCTTGGAGAGACGCAGAAATGGAATGCGAGTGAAACACCGGAATATGGCGGCCGGATGAAACTTCCGCAGTTGTTTGTCCAGGACGACTATAAAATTCGTTCAAATCTGACGTTAGATTTGGGCCTGCGTTACCAGATTCAAACTGGTTGGAGTGAGGTCCATGGCAATATGGCGTCATTCGATCCGACCGTGATGAACCCAGCTACTGCCACGCTGGGTGCCATGTGGTTTGGAACGACCAAAGCGAATGGCCGTTCACGTATTCAGTCTCCTGTCTACAACACGTTTCTGCCACGCGTTGGGTTCTCCCTTCTGTACGATCCGAAGACAACCATACGAGGCGGATTTGGTCTTTATGCCTATAACTGGAGTAACGATACTTATAACGGCGGGGTGATGGGCGGGGCTTTTGGTTCGCAAGGCAGCATAACCGATAATACCAGCGGTATTACTCCTGTTGTTAGTCTTTCCGGCACTGGAGCGAACCTCCCATTCTCTTCAAATTCGACCGATCCTACAGTATTTAATGGTCAAACCGTAAACTATGTTCAGTATCACCAGCCGGTAGGTGGATCCTATCAATGGAATGTAGAGATACAGCGCCAGCTGAGTTCAGATATGGTGGCTTCGCTTTCCTATGTTGCAAGTCATGGCCACAATCTGCCCTTCCCGGTCGACATCAACCAGGTTCCCGAGGCTAGCCTCTCCGCAAACGATCAAAATCTTCGGCCCTTCCCGCAATTTGGCTCGATTAATGCGACCGGAACCGTGCCTCACGAAAACGCAGTCTCTAACTACAATTCCCTGCAAGCTACCATCGATAAGCGATTCTCACACGGATTTAACTTCAGCTTCGACTATGTCTGGTCTCACTTCCTGTCAGACATCGATTCTTCCGGTTGGGGCAGTCATGCTGGCACTCAGAACGTCCAAAACTCTTTTGATCCGGCTGCGAACTATGGGAACTCTAACTTCGATGTCAGGAATGCATTCAAAGGCAGCGCTCTTTATGAATTGCCCTTTGGTAAAGGCAGGCAGTTCCTGAACAGTAGCGGGCTGCTCGATGCATTTATCGGCGGCTGGCAAACTTCAGGCACAATCGTCCTTCAGAGCGGTCAACCTTTTACTCCAACAATGGCTAGCGGCACGAACTCGTTTTCGCTGGCCGGTAACAACTTTGCTTGGTATCCCAACCAGATCGGGAATCCGATTCTTTCGCACCGTGGGGTCAGTCAATGGTTCAACGAGGCCGCTTTTGCAGTACCAGCCTCCGGAACCTTCGGGAACGTGAGACGGAATCAGCTCTTTGGGCCTGGGTTTGATCTCATCAACCTGTCCCTGGGCAAGACCTTTGACATCTGGGAGCAGGTTCGCATGCAGATTCGTGTTGATGCGGATAACGCATTCAATCACCCGAATTTCTCAGAACCTTCCACGAACCTACAGGTCGGATCAAATGGTGCGATTACAACCGGTACCTCGCAGATTACGGGTCTGTCCAATCCAACCCGTGCCCTGCAGCTCTCAGCACGCATCACTTTTTAAATTGAAACCTCCTAATTGTCTTAAGAGACGGCAGAATATGCCGTCTCTCTCTTTTTTGGGGATCGTACGTTGTATATGATCTGGATGTCATGAGTACAAAAAGAGGCGTTGTTGTTGCCGGACTTATTCTTCTTGCGGGTTTAACCTTATGCTTCTCCCAGACGCCAGAGAGCATCAGCCAGCAGATTGAGATGCACAGCCAGAAAGCTCAGGCTTTTCTTCGTGAGAGGAGGCCTGACCTTGCAATTCCCGAATTGCAGACTGTAATCGCGCTCGATCCGAAAAATGTCGACGCGCGCGCCAATCTCGGTGTCCTTCTGTTTTTCCGTGAAGACTATGCAAAAGCAACTCCCGAACTGCGGGCAGCGCTAACCCTGCGACCCGACCTTCCAAAAATTCAGGCTCTCCTCGGCATGAGTGAAAAACGGGGCGGAGATCCCGCAAATGCTCTCAAAGATCTGGAAGCGTCTTTTCCGATGATCTCGGAGAAGGGCATTCGCGTGGAAGCAGGTATGGAGTTGATCGAGCTTTACACCGCCAGCAATGATTTGGATAAAGCCGCAGCCATTGTCGGGCAGCTCCGGCAGACAGAACCGGAAAACAAAGAAATTCTTTATGCTGCTTACCGAATTTATTCTGACCTCGCTGGCGAAGCGATGCTGAGTCTTTCGCTGGTTGCGCCAAGTTCAGCGCAAATGCACCAGGTGATGGCGCATGAGGAGGCGAGGCAGGGCAATGACGCTGCTGCGATTGCTCAGTTTCGCAAAGCAATTGCAATTGACCCAAAGCTTCCGGGTATTCATTTTGAACTCGCCGAGTTGCTTGCCAACTCACAGGATATAAAGACAAGAGACGAGGCAGAAGCAGAGTACAAAGCTGCTCTAAGCGAAAACTCGCTCGATGAGAAAGCGCAATCCAGGCTGGGCGATATCTATACAAAGCAGGGCGATCTTCAGAAAGCCTACGATGCCTATTCCCAGGCAGTGCGCTTGCAGCCTAACGACCCGGATGCAAATTTTGGATTGGCCAAAACGTTGATCGCCATGGAGCAGCCGGCGAAGGCACTGCCGATTCTGGAGCATGCCGTTCAGCTCGACCCGACTAATTCTGCAGCCCATTTCCGCCTAAGCACTCTCTACCGTCAGCAGGGGCAGACAGAGAACGCAAAACGCGAGCTAGAAGAGTACAAAAAATATAGGGAAATGAAGGAAAAGCTGCAGGTACTCTATAAGGAAATGCAGATACAGCCAAGCGTGACATCGAAAGACGAGCCGAGCGAAACGGAAAGCAAAAACCATCAATAACTGTATGCAGCGGCTGAAATACGGTGTTTACGTCCGAAGATTCGCGACGACCTTGTCGCTTGCAGTCACGATACTTTGTCACTCGCAATGGGGCAACGGGCAGCAGCCTGGTATCCATTCCTCAAAAGAGCCGCCGGAACACCAGAACACTTCGCTCCCGGAATTCGTCGACATCACAAACTCCGCCGGCATTAAATTTGAGCATCTTTCCAGCCCCGAGCAGCGTTATATCGTGGAATCAATGGGTGGAGGCGTTGCTCTGATCGACTATGACCACGACGGTTGGCCAGATATCTATTTCACGAATTCGCAGAGTGTCGAAATGGCGCTTTCCGGCAAGAAAGCTCGGAGCGCGCTTTATCACAACAATCATGATGGAACATTCACGGATGTAACAGACAAGGCAGGCGTCGGATATCCTTGCTGGGCCATGGGCGTGGCCGTGGGTGATTACAACAACGACGGACTGCCCGATCTTCTGGTCACTTGTTTCGGAGGAGTTGTTCTCTATCGTAATAATGGCGATGGCACTTTTACCGACGTTACAAAGTCGGCAGGGCTCAATAAGGATTCAGCGTGGGCCACTGGCGCGGCATTCGGCGATTACGACGGCGATGGATGGGCAGACTTGTTTGTTTCGCATTACGTTGATTTTCATCTAAATGATCTTCCTGCGTTTGGCTCAAGCAAGACTTGTAAATATCGTGGCATTGATGTGCAGTGCGGTCCGCGCGGACTGAAGGGCTCGCCTGACAATCTCTATCACAACAATGGAGACGGAACGTTTACAGATGTCTCGGCAGCGGCAGGAGTTGATGATCCGCAACATTTCTTCGGGCTGACTGCAGTCTGGTCCGATTTCGATAACAATGGCCGCCTCGATCTCTTTGTAGCCAATGATAGTCAACCGAACTACCTCTACCGCAACAATGGGAACGGCACATTCACCGATGTCGCCCTGGATGCGGGCGTGGCAATGAGTGAAGATGGGGCCGAGCAGGCCAATATGGGTATTGCCGTAGGTGATTATCAGCACACAGGGCGCATGTCTCTTGCCGTAACACACTTCGATCATGAGTACGCAACACTGTTTCGCAACGACGGACAGATGAGTTTTACCGGGGTCTCTGAAGCATCGGGAATTGCACCTGGCACACGCTCCTATGTTGGATGGGGAGACTGCTTCTTCGACTTCAATAATGATGGATGGGCCGATCTGTTCATCGTGAATGGGCACGTCTATCCCCAGGTCGATAAGGGACAAATCGGCTCGATGTACCACGAGCCGAAACTGCTGTTTCTTAATCAGCAAAACGGGACATTCAAAGACATCAGCAAACTCGTCGGACCAGCGATTCAGATACCTCAGGTAAGTCGCGGCCTTGCGATGGGAGATTTGTTTAACGACGGCAGTATCGAAATTGTTGTCGAGAATCTGACTGGGCAGCCGATGATTCTTCAGGCTCAGGGAGGCAAGCAAAACCACTGGATCAGCTTTGCCCTGGAAGGTACCAAGAGCAATCGGCTCGCGCTCAATGCGCGAGTCAAAGCTACCGCTGGCGATTTGGTTCAAACAGGCGAAGTGTTAAGCGGCGGTAGTTATTTATCGCAAAATGATCTGCGTATTCATTTTGGACTTGGAGATCACACGCGAATCGATAAAGTGGAGGTGTTATGGCCAGATGGCAAGAAAAACATCTTAAATAACCTGGAAGCGGACCGCTTTTATTCTGTCCGCGAAGGCGATGGAATTATTTCGTCTCAGCAAGCACAAACAGCGAAGACAAAATCTCCCTGAATGCATTGCGCAAAAACAATAAGACAAACGATTGTCTCAAGGCTATGCTTGAGGGCTTGCGCTTGACAGCATTTGGCTCAAAAGTGCCTAATGATTGACGGCTCAAATAAAACACTCTCGCTGATGGTTAAGGGAAACCACTACAAAGCACGCCCGCACGTCCAAAATTTGGACGCAGCAATGAAAAGTGTCGCACGGAGGATGGATGCTGTTGAAGTTCGGACGATATTTGCTGATTGCTTGTCTGGTTCTTTTCGTGTTTTCGGTAAACGCACAACATAAAGGCGATGTTGCGGTATGGCTGACAACTGCCGATCGAGCTTCGTTATTTTCCCGACAGACAAGTCCACTACATTTTGGGACGCCGAAAGACGCGATTCCTACGATCGATGTGGACGACAAGCAGACATTTCAATCGATCGACGGTTTTGGATTTGCCTTGACTGGTGGGAGCGCGCAGCTTCTTATGCGCATGGAAGCGCAGCAGCGTTCGAATCTTTTAAGAGAACTCTTCTCGCCAGAAGGGAAAGGAATCGGGGTTAGTTACCTGCGCGTCAGCATCGGGTCTTCTGACATGAACGACCATGTATTTACATACGATGATCTGCCGCCGGGCGAGAAGGACATGGATTTGTCCAGGTTCAATTTTGGCCCGGATCGCGCGGATGTCATACCCGTCTTGAAAGAAATTCTTGCGATTAACCCGCAGATCAAGATATTAGGCTCTCCGTGGTCGGCGCCATCATGGATGAAGACAAATGAAAACCCAAAGGGAGGAAGCCTAAAGCCGGAATATTACGACACCTATGCCCAGTATTTTGTGAAGTACATCGAAGGCATGAGGGCGGAAGGTATCAAGATCGACGCCATCACCATTCAAAATGAGCCCTTGAACGATAAAAATACCCCGAGCATGGTAATGCAGGCTAAGGAAGAAGCTGCTTTTATCAAGCAATCGCTAGGACCGGCCTTTCGCAAAGCTGGAATCACAACGAAGATCATTCTTTACGATCACAACTGTGATGTGCCCGAATATCCGCTTGAAATTTTGAACGATCCCGAAGCAAGACAATATGTCGACGGTTCAGGCTTTCATTTGTATGCGGGCGAAATAATCGCAATGTCAAAAGTGCATGACGCTTATCCAGATAGGAATCTATATTTCACCGAGCAGATGGTGATTGAAGACAAAGGTGATTCTGAATTGGAAATAGCATCACCTGTACAACGATTGCTCGTAGGCGCCACACGAAACTGGAGCCGCAACGTTTTGTTGTGGAACCTCGCTGCAGATCCTGAAAACAAGCCTCATACCGATAATGGCGGATGTCCCATATGCCAGGGCGCCATCACACTTGACGGCAACAAAGTAACCAGAAATATCGCATATTACACGGTCGCTCACGCCTCAAAGTTTGTGCGTCCAGGGTCGGTTCGCATTCAATCCAATCTTCTCGATGACCTGCCAAATGCGGCCTTCAAAACGCCGGATGGAAAAAGAGTTTTGATTGTTGTGAACAGCAGTAAATCCTCGCAGACATTTCAGATTCGCTATCGCAATAAGGGCGTGACATCGACATTAAGTGCAGGGGCTGTGGGAACATATGTCTGGTAAGACGGGGAATCAAAGACAAAATACTATGCAATGGCTCTCGCAGCAGCTAGTGCAGGAAAAATCCAAAATAGTTGCCCTTACCCTTCTGGCGCTCTTCGGAGTAAGCCTGTGCTCGTCGGCCGCATCTTATTACCCGCTTCGTCTTGATGATCCGAAGGCCGTTTATCTGACAAAAGACAAATTTCCGGTTCACGGCGATGGCGTCGCCGATGACAGCGACGCGCTACAGCAGGCAATCGATAGGGTGCAGGAAACATCGCAACAGGGAATTGTCTTTGTTCCCGGAGGACGCTATCGCATCAGCCGGACGATCTATGTTTGGCCCGGCGTGCGGATCATTGGATATGGCGCGACCCGCCCAGTCATTGTCCTTGGAAAAAATACTCCAGGTTTTCAGCAGGGCATCGCTTACATGGTGTTCTTTGCCGGGGGAAGACCCGGGCATGAAGGCGCTGGGCAGCATCGTATTCAGACAAGACATGCATCCGATCAGCCTTTTCCCGGAACTGTTCCTCCGGCAATGGATGTGATCGATGCGAACCCGGGAACCTTTTATTCGGCAATGAGCAACATCGATTTCGAGATCGGTGCCGGAAACCCCGCGGCGGTAGGTATTCGCTTTCACATCGCGCAGCACTGTTTTCTCACGCACATGGATTTCCACATAGGGTCGGGGCTGGCGGCATTGCACGATGTCGGCAACGAAGCAGAGGATCTGCATTTTTACGGCGGTCGATACGCGATCATGACCCGCAAACCGTCTCCGGGATGGCAATTTACTTTGCTGGACTCAACCTTCGAGGGGCAAAGCGAAGCCGCGATTAAAGAGCATGAAGCTGGCTTGACGCTGGTCCGCGATCAATTCAAGAATGTCCCGGCTGCAATTTCGATTGACCCTGGCTATGCGGAAGAGCTTTGGGTGAAAGACTCGCGTTTTGAAAACATCAGCGGCTCGGCGCTCACAATCAGTAACGAAAGCAATGCCAGAACAGAGATAAATCTTGAAAATATTGTGTGCCGGCATGTGCCTTCTTTTGTTTTTTTTCAGGAAAGCGGAAAGAAGATCGATGGATCGAGCGAAATATATAAGGTCAGTGTTTTTTCGCACGGGCTAACCATCGCCGATACTAACGCGAAAGCCGAAATTCAAACTGCATTTCGAAGTGAGCCTCTCAGCAATTTTCCGGCAGCTGAACCGCCTGCGATTCGCGATCTTCCCGAGCGGAAAACATGGGTGAATCTGCGAACACTTGGCGTGAAGGGTGATGGAGTTACCGACGATACCGCCGCTATCCAGAAGGCGATTAATGAGCACGCGGTCATCTATATTCCCACCGGGCGCTATCTTGTCAGCGACACCATCACACTTAAGCCGGATACCGTGTTAATCGGCCTGCATCCCAGCACAACTCAGTTCGATCTGGCGGATTCGACGCCGGGTTTTCAAGGGCCGGATACTCCCAAGCCTTTGCTGAAGACCCCCCAGGGCGGGACGAATATCGTAACCGGCATTGGGCTTTATACTGGCGGAATCAACAGCCGTGCAGTCGGCGCGATGTGGATGGCAGGCGCAGACTCTCTGGTGGACGATGTCCGTTTCCTCGGCGGTCACGGGACAAATAATCCTGATGGCACTCGCAGCAATCCATATAACAACGCCCATACTGCAGATCCCGACATTCACCGTCGATGGGATGGACAATATCCAAGCCTCTGGGTCACCAATGGTGGTGGCGGCACGTTTGCCAACATCTGGACACCGGATACGTTTGCACAGGCGGGTCTCTATGTTTCTGATACCGAAACGCCGGGTCACGTGTATGAGTTGTCGAGCGAGCATCACGTTCGCAATGAAGTGAAGCTAAATCGCGTTTCCAACTGGGAGCTCTTTGCTTTGCAGACGGAAGAGGAGCGGGGCGAAGGCCGGTTTGCGCTTCCTTTAGAGATTGATCACTCGAAAAATATCCTGGTCGCAAACTATCATTCGTACCGCGTAGTTAGCATGTTTCAACCATTTCCATATGCGGTCCGTATAGCGCATTCGCAAAATATTCGATTCCGGAATTTGCACGTTTACAGTGACAACAAGGCATCGTTCGATAGTTCAGTGTTTGACCAGTCGCACAATGCGGAGATTCGCTTCCGCGAGATTGGATCCCTCACGCTGTCGGGTGAGGATACAGCTCCTCAGCCACTCGCCGCATCTTCAGGCGTTGCCGCTGACTCCAAGGTAGAAAAGCTTGCAAGTGGATTTTTCAATATATCTGGCGGTGCTGTTGATGCGGACGGCAGGCTCTATTTTGTCGATCCGCACTGGCAGAGAATCTATCGCTGGTCACCGGAAGAGCACGATCTGGACATGATCCGAGACAATCCGCTCGACCCAGTGAATCTTGCATTTGATAAAGCAGGGAACTTGATGGTGATTTCGTACGGAGGCGATGGCACAGTCTACAGCTTCCGTCCTGACTCGGCCGCCGATCAAATCACGCTGCTCAAGCCTCAACCTGCAACCTCTCGCCCAGATATGAGCGCCGTATTACCGGTGGACTACTGGAGAAATGAGAACGACTTCCCGCAGGCTGTTCCAGTTCGAAAGCCATATCAGTATGTTTCGCCGGATGGAACCACCTTCATACCCGCCGGAGAAGACTTTACGACTGGAGCTCTCTACTATGGCACAAAGATGTCGGACGTCCTTCGTGCTTTTGGGCTGGCGAAAGCAACTCAAGGTCATCCATTTTATGTGACGAGTGAGTCAGAGGGGAAAACCTACTCTGCCAATGTAACTGCAGACGGAACTCTTTCTGGCTTGAAGCTCTTTGCAGAGCAAGGCGGAGAAAGTGTCGCCTCCGATGCGGATGGCAATGTGTACATAGCTGCAGGTCAGATTTTCATATACAAGCCGGATGGCACTTCACTCGGCACAATTAATGTTCCTGAGCGGCCCATTCAGCTTGTGTTTGGAGGCAGGGACGGCCGAACTCTATTCATCCTTGCAAGGACCTCGCTTTACTCGGTTCCAATCAAGAATCGCTGACGCGCGAAGGCACGATGTAGGAACGACTACATCATGCCTTCGTTCAGAACATTCAGGAGACATTCCCAAACGGCTCTTCCAGCGAAGGACTCTGCGGTGTAAGTAACTCCGCACCATCCTCGGTCGTGTGGAGATCGTCCTCCAGCCGCACACCAAATTCTCCCCGGATATAAATGCCTGGCTCGTCGCTGAGCACCATATTTTGCTGGAGAACCGGATCGAGATCCCAGCCAAACATGTTGTTTTTCACAAAGTACGGCCACTCGTGCATATCCATACCCATTCCATGACCTACGCGATGCGTAAAGTATTTGAAGCCCGGTCCATAACCAGCATCGTTTATGACTTTTCGCGCTGCCGCGTCAACATCGGCCAGAGGAACGCCGGGCTTCGCTGTCGTGACCGCCGCCGACTGTGCCTTGTGAACGATGTCGAAAACAGCCTTCATCTTGTCTGTCGCCTTACCGAGCACGAACGTGCGGGTAATATCCGATGTATAGCCTTCCACCAAACAACCATCGTCCAGCATCAAGATTGTGCCCTCACGAATTGTCTGGGGCTGCATGGATCCATGCGGCGACGCGGTGAACTCGCCAATGTTGAGGCTCGCCTCACCCTCGAATCCCACTTTCTGATACGCCGTCTGAATCAATTTCCGAACATCCTTCGTCGTCATGCCTTCCTGCAACGACTGGTAGACCGCGCGATAGACCAGCAATGTGGCTCGCCCGGCAAGACGGATGCAATCCACCTCATGCGCGGTCTTGATCATGCGGCAGCCCGCTGTCACCGGAACAGCGCTGACTAAATGAAGCTGCGAGCCGGCTTTTGCGAGACTATCCGCAAAGATGAACTTCATATTCTCATCCAGTCCAACTGTGCCGGTCGCGATCCCGCGATCCTTCAGCCCTTTCACCGTCAGCGCGAATGGATTCTCATCTTCCTGCCAGGTCAGAATGTCCGCCTCGTTCCCAAATGGGCCTGCGCTTAGTAACTCGCGTGCGCGGTCCTCTTCGAACGCTGGGCAAACCACAAACGGCTTCGTTTTGGCTGGAATCACAAGCGCCCAGAAGCGTTCGCTGCTGCCAAAGCGAATGTTCGCGAAGTAAACCGATGACGTAGCGCTGTTCGAGAGGATGATGGCGTCGATCTTGCTCGCTGACATCAGCTCTCGCGCCCGCTCAATCCGCGCCATCCGCTCTTCGTTTGTAAACGGTTTAGCCTGACCTGAAAGATCCGGCAAAGCGGCAATCGCAGGTGGAACAGAACCAGCAAACGCACCCTGCTGCGCCCGAGCATCAGACCGCAAAGCAAGCAAAGCCGCGGCAGAAGAACCCCGCAAAAAATTCCGGCGTGAAAACATACCCCATGCTACACAAGCCGCGTGTGTAGATCAGGAACCTGTATCACTTGGGTGCCCCATGTCTCAAAGAGACATGGGATCTATTGCTTTCCCGCAGGAGCTTCCATATGGGCCTGAAGTTTCCACTGCCCAGCAGAGTTTCTTACCCACACCGAGGTTGCGTTAAAACTCCCAGTCATCTGCTGCGGCTTATCCATAGGCCCGCAGGTGAAGTCCTCCGCAACCGGATACACCACGAGCGCCGAATCCGGAGTAAGTAGACGCACCTGTTTCTCGCCCAGCTTGTAATGGTTGATATGACACTGCGCCAGAAACTGACGCACAACATCACGCCCCTCGATGGTCTCTCCGATATGGAGATAATCGGGCAGCATCAGATCGAGCAGTGCAGCCGCGTCTCCTTTGGCGAACACAGTCCAGAGCAATTCTTCCTGAGCACCGATCTGCTGGCTCGCCGTGGAAGTCTGCGCCATGCCCGTGAATGCAAATGTTGCAAGAAGAAAAGCGATCGATTTCATAGGAAGATCAGTTTAACCCTGACCGATAATATGAATCCCGACGGTTCCCCGAGGGCTTGACACGGCTGCTACCATAAGGACGAGTAAAGCTCTTCCTGGAAGGGAACGCCCGTACCCCACGGGCGTTTTGCTTTTCCGGAAGCACAGGGAAATGTGATATTCGCAACTCCCATAAAAATGACGAATTTACGAAAAAGATATGGGGGAGGGGGACCCCGAAATAGGAGTAAAATAGAAGTAGATCTTTCACAGGCTTCAAACTCCACGAAGCTGCTCCAGATGGGGGCGTCACGGTTTCGACGGGATTGTTTGCGGCAAAGAGGCATGCCGGGGGCTGGGCACCCGTAATCGCCCGGAAAATGATAATTGCCGATCATCAACTGGCATACGCAGCTTAATTAATTAAGTTGCCGTCCTCCGCGGCTTTGTCTGCGGGCTGCGAGAGGACGTCGCACAGCAGGCTGGTTCTCATAGCTGGGTACGGGCTATGAGGATGAGATCCACGGACTAGCAATGCGCGCATCTTGTCCGTTCTGAGCGCGCAAAGCGAAACCTACCGGAACGCGACTGAGCATGGAGTCTCTTTGTTGACTACGATTTCGGACGCGGGTTCGACTCCCGCCGCCTCCACCAACTTTAAGTAGCTATATATCAGCCACTTAGCGATTCGGACGGGAAAATTTGAGTTTGCCCCAATTTGGCGATTCGAGCAGAATTTCGCTGAAGTCGGGGTGCTCATGCTTTCCGTCTATACCCGCCACCATCCAGACTGTAAGAACGTCGGCGATAAGACATGGCGCCGTTGTAGCTGCCCCAAGTGGATATGGGGATCGCTCAACAGCAAGTTCATTCGCCAAAGCGCCAAGACCCATCGCTGGAAGGACGCTAAAGAACTTCGACGGCAACTGAGCGAGGGATGGTTGGCGGCAAATCGTCCTGCCGCAAAACCAGATTGCGACACGGCTGGAGCAAGTGTCAGAAAAGCTACTAGACCTGAACCAGGGAACACTGTATCCGGCGCTGTGGTCGCTTTGACCTTGGAGGTCGAACTATAGAGTGATCGCAACCCAGGTCACACCCGGACGCACCATTTCCTTGATCGATCGTGCGAACGGACTTCTCTTCACCGGTGACACTTACTATCCCGCGCCGCCCATCTGGTTCTTCCGCCCGGAAACTAATCTGGACGCGTATGCCTCGTCCATTCGACGACGGCGGCTCTTCTACCACGAGTGAAACTTGTTCTGGGAGCGCACAATATCCCCGTCGCGGCGCCCACCATACTCCCGCGACTTGTGTCAGCATTTACTATTGTGCGCGCTGGGAAGGTCTCTCCCATTCCGGAGTCCCCGGGCAAGGTCCTCTACAGAGTAGATGATATTTCTTTCCTGATGCGCGCCGTCCCGATACTCGTTGAGCTGTATCTTCTCCGGAACCAGCCTTAGATGACGCGTTTCCCAAAAACGACGGACCTGTCATCGGATGTAGGGATTTCACCCGTGACTATTGACGTCGGTGTGTGACCTAACCGGCATCATCACCGAAATGCTTGAATGTGTGTGGATCAACATTTCATCTGAAGTCACGTTTCCGCTCATAGCTCGTCCAGATAAACGCCAGCGTCATGCTTTGCCTCTATGCTCATGAATCATTTTGGTTGGATCGCTTACGTTCACTTGTGAGTATTTGTGAATATGCTCTTCAGGGCTTCAACGGTAAGGGAGCCAGAAGGCGCAATCAAAGTAAGGAGTTACCAATTCTTGGGAAAATTTGGGATTTATTGGTGGACACAAATTTTCGCTTATTGAAACGATTTATAGTTAGTAAGGCGAATGCAGTCTGAAGTGAACTGTTCTCTGCTACGAGCTTGAGGCGCGGTTCTTTGTTTAGGATGCTTCTCCGAAACGAGGAGTCCGGTAATCGTAGACAAGTCCCTGAGATTTGACTTCGAAAGGCGTTCGATGAGGAGCCAAGCTAAGGCGATATTCTTCATTATCGATAAGAAAATTCGGTTGCTAAGGGGAGTGCTTGCGTCTTCATAGGAAATTTTTCTGTTCTCTTATTGTGCTGCTGATAGGTGGGCTGGTCGGACAGAAGGGGGGTGCACAACAATCTGAAAACAATACGGGCGTGGCTCCTCCACCATCCACCAAGCAGATCCACTTGAAACATGTTCTGGTCATTGGACAGACAAAAGGCTTTGAGCACGATTCGGTCTCAGCGGCGATGAATGCCATTTACGAGATGGGAAAAGAAAGTGGACTGTGGGATACGACGCTACGTACCGACACAGAATTGCTTACCAAGAAAGATCTTGGACGCAATGCAAAAAACCTGAATCACTTTGATGCCCTCGTTTTCGCTAGTACAACCGGTGAGTTGGACATGGATGCCAGCCAGAAACAGGACATGATGTCGTTCATCAAGGAAGATGGCAAAGGGTTTGTTGGAATCCATGCTGCACTTGATACGAACTACAGCTGGCCCGAGTACGGAGAGATGATCGGCGGGTGGTTTGATCAGCACCCGTGGATGACTTTCAACGCGCCTATCGTTAACGAAGACCCTGATTTTCCTGCAGTTCGGCATTTTCCTAAAGCATTCACTAAGTATGACGAGATTTATCAGCCCAAAGAATGGTCGCGCGACAAGGTAAACGTGCTCCTCAGCCTTGATCCATCCAAACTCGATTACAGCAATAATCCGCGCATTCATCGCACGGACCACGATTTTGCTGTGGCATGGAGCAAGATGTACGGCAGAGGACACGTCTTTTACTCCACGCTTGGTCACACTGAAGATGCATGGCAAGACCCTGATATCCGCAAGATGTATTTTGAAGCTGTTAAATGGGCCCTTGGAATGACGGACGGGAGCACGGCATCTCATCCTCGCATTTCTGCAACGACAGGCAAAAATTGAAGCTAATCCTTCTTAAGGAGTACATGCGTCGCTCATGAAGAGAATCGGGATGGGTCTGATTGGCCCCGGATTTGTCGCAGCTCATCATCTCGATGCTGTTCGACGGCTTGGTGATGTAGAGATCATCGCCATCGCTGGCTCGTCACAACAGTCGGCAGAGACAAAAGCGCATACGTACAAAGTTGACCGTGCTTATGGAGACTACCGAACGCTGGTCGCTGATCCTGATGTGCAGGTGATCCATAACACGACGCCTAATCATCTGCATTTTCCAGTAACGATGGCAGCTCTTCAGGCAGGGAAGCATGTTATTTCTGATAAGCCGCTTGCTCTGAATGCAGAAGAGGGGAGGAAATTGCGCGATGCCGCAGTCGCCGCCAAGGTGGCTCATGTCGTGACTTTCAACTATCGCGGAAATCCACTTATACAGCAAGCACGTGGGATGGTGGCTCGCGGCGAAACTGGACCCTTGAGTTTTATTCACGGCTATTATCTGCAGGACTGGATGACCGATCCGAATGTTTATTCTTGGCGTTCGGATCCTGCAAAGGCGGGGCTCACTTCTGCAATTGGAGATATTGGCTCGCACTGGTGTGATCTTGCGGAGCATGTTTCTGGATTGAAGATTGTCTCGGTGCTCGCGGATCTGACCACGGTGGTTCCTGTCCGTTATTCTTCTGGCGGATCGGCTGAGGCTTTCTCCGCTAAAGGCAGCGGCGAGCGCCAGCCTGTACAGGTGAATGCAGAAGATTTGGCAAGTGCACTCCTCCGTTTTGAAAATGGTGCGAAGGGTTGTTTGTCTGTCGGACAGGTACTTCCTGGTCATAAGAACGACCTTGAGCTTGAGATCAATGGCAGAAAACTTTCGATCAAATGGAGACAAGAAGAACAAAATCAGCTATGGATTGGTCGGCACGATCAGCCCAACTCCGTCATGGCTAAAGATCCATCGCTTGTATCAGCTGATGTGCTTCCTTATGTTCATCTTCCTGGAGGACATCAGGAGTCATGGGCAGATGCCTTCCATAACTTGATTCGCGATGCTTACCAATGGATACGTGATGGCGGGCATCCTGAAGCTAAACCAGAGCCGCTGCCAACCTTTGAGGATGGCTACCGCTCCACTTGTATTGTCGCAGCCATGCTCAAAAGCCATGCAGCAGGCGGAGGATGGGAAGATGTGGAGCAGTAAACGAGGAGTAATTGGATGAGACTTGGAGTATTTACACCGTTGCTTTCGCAGCTGCCTCTGGAAAAGGTACTAGCAAAGCTGAAAGAGCTTCAAATCGATACCGTAGAGTTGGGGACCGGCAACTATCCCGGTGATGCTCACTGCAAGTTGTCGATGCTGGACGACCCATCCGCACTCAAGGAGTTTCGGCAGAAGGTGGATGACCACGGTATATCGATCAGTGCGTTGAGCTGCCATGGCAATCCCTTGCACCCTGATCCGGTGCAGGCAGAAATGGCACGGGAGGTAAATCGTAAAACGATCCTTCTGGCAGAAAAACTGGGCGTCTCCGTTGTAGTTGATTTCTCCGGCTGCCCGGGGGATTCGCTCCATGCTAAGTTCCCAAACTGGGTTACATGTCCATGGCCGCCGGAATATCTAGAGATTTTGAAGTGGCAATGGGAAGAGGTTGCCACACCATATTGGAAAGAACGCGCCAAGTTTGCGTCTGACTATGGAGTAAAAATCGCTATTGAGATGCATCCCGGTTTTGTGGTCTACAGCCCGGAGACGATGCTACGCCTTCGCGAAATTGCAGGGCCCTCCATTGGTTGTAATTATGATCCGAGTCATATGTTCTGGCAGAACATTGACCCCATTGAAGCCGTGCGTGTTCTTGGAGACGCTATCTTTCACGTGCATGCAAAAGATACGCAGCTTTATCCTGCAAATTTGACTCGCACTGGTGTTCTTGACACGAAACCTTATACAGACGAACGAAATCGTGGCTGGATCTTTCGTACTTGCGGTTACGGCCATGGAGCTGAATGGTGGAAAGAGTTCGTCTCTACTCTACGTATGTTTGGTTACGATGGCGTTCTCTCTATCGAACATGAAGACAGCCTTCTCTCTCCGGAAGAAGGTCTCACTCGTGCAGCGCATTTCCTAAGTGACGTTGTGTTGAGAGAGCAGCCCGCGGCGGCATGGTGGGTCTAGCAGTCGTCTAAAACAAAACCCTGATGAAATCGCTTTCATATAGAGACTCAGATTATTCATGAATCGCAGAGATTTTCTCTCATCGGCAGGTATGTTAATTACAGGCGGCGCGCTGAATGCGCGGCTGCCGCGTGCTTTCGCAGCAAACGCGCTCTCAGCAAATGCTGATCACAGTTTTCGCATTGAACCATGCACGCTCGATATAGGGCCGCGTGTATCCATCAAGACCACTGCCTACAATGGCCAGGTTCCTGGCCCTCTGCTTCGTCTGAGTGAAGGTGTGCCAGTTTCCATCGATGTGACGAACGCAACAGCAAACGAGGATCTAGTGCACTGGCATGGCCTTGCCATCGATTCGCTTAACGATGGAGCCATGGAGGAAGGTTCACCCATGATTCCAGCAGGAGCGACTCATCGCTACTCGTTTACTCCAAGGCCTTCGGGTACTCGCTGGTATCACACACATGCATCGGCATATGACAACCTCTCGCTGGGTACTTATACAGGGCAATTTGGCTTCTTGTTGATCGAAGGACGCGAACAGCCTGGTCATTACGACCAGGAAATCAATCTCGCGATCCATCATTGGGAGCCCTCATTTGTACCGATGGTCGAGACGATGCGTGAGCAATCCTCAAATATGCCCCTCACTACTGGCTCTGACGTGGGCTATAAATACGCCACCATTAATTCTCACATGCTGGGGGCAGGAGAGCCGATTCGTGTGAAGCAGGGCGAACGTGTACTTATGCGTCTGCTCAACGCGAGCGCAACTGAAAACGTCGTACTTGCGCTTCCGGGACATACTTTCAGAGTCATCGCTATGGATGGCAATCCAGTCCCAAATCCTAAATCGACAGAGGTGATTTCGCTAGCAGTTGCAGAGCGTATCGACGCAATCATAGAAATGAACTCACCAGGAGTGTGGGTACTAGGCTCAACACTTGAAAAATCGCGCCAAATGGGCTTGGGCATCGTCATTGAATATGCAGGCAAAAAAGGCGTTCCCGTCTGGAAAGATCCTGCGCCTGCGGAGTGGGACTATACGCAGTTCGCAAACCCTACAGCTGCGCCCAAGCCAGACGAAACTTTTGTTCTCACATTTCGCGACATCGGATCCGTGCATGGATCACAATTCGATACCTGGACAATAAACAATAAGGCGTGGCCGAATACAGATCCACTTATGGTCCGAGAAGGAAACCGTTACCGCCTTGTTTTTCGTAATGGCAGCGGAGATCAACATCCGATCCATCTGCATCGCCATACTTTCGAGGTCACGCGTATCGGAGATAAGCAAACTAGCGGATTGAGGAAAGACGTAATTAACGTTATGCCGCTTGATACCGTCGAAGTAGATTTTGTGGCGGATAATCCAGGCGATACGCTTTGGCATTGTCATCAGCAGTTACACATGGATTATGGCTTTATGCAACTTATTAAGTATGCGAGGTAGCTGCTAGTCAGTGGCCAGAGTGAATTTAGAAACAGTCATTGAGATCATGAAGAGAATCCACATTATAACCGCGCTCGTTGTAATTCTAGAGTTAGCGTCCATCAGTGTTGGTTGGTGTCAGGCGAATCCGTCTGGACAGAAACCTAATAACGACTCCGTTGGAGCGCAGTCTTATGCTCAGCACTGTGCTATTTGCCATGGGGAGCAACGGGAAGGAATCCTTCCAGGATTTCCACCTCTGCTCGACGTGAATCGTCAATTGACGCGGCAGCAAATTGAAAACCTCATTCGCACAGGTAAGGGCCGCATGCCGAAATTTCCCAAGCTAACGCAACAAGAAGTGACGGCATTATTACAGTTCCTTGCAACGGATGATCTTACAGCGAAGATATCCGATAGCTCTACTAACGTTGCTGAAGCTGGGCATCATCTCTTCCAACGCAACTGCGCTTTCTGCCATGGGCGGGATGCGGCAGGGGGAGAGACGGGACCTGATCTTACACGATCCAAGTTAGTCCTTTCGGATGTTGATGGCACTAAGGTTACGGATGTTGTTCGTAATGGCCGCCCGGAAAAAAAGATGCCGGCCTTTAACTTTTCAAATGAAGAAATACATAGCCTTATCGCTTTCATACATCATCAAGCAACATCTTCCAAGTCTGGTGGACGCCGAGGAGTCGATGTAAGCGATCTTCAGACAGGGAATGTGGAAGCGGGTAAGCAATACTTTAATGGTGCTGGCGGCTGTACTAAATGCCACTCTGCAGCTGGCGATCTTGCTGGAGTTGCCTCGCGTTTTGAAGGGCTGCAATTGGAAGAACAGATGCTCTATCCGCGGAATGCGAAGGACCATGTAACTGTAACGCTGGCAAATGGCCAAACGATGACCGGGTTGCTTGCTTATCGTGATGAATTCACAATCGGCTTGCGCGAATCGGATGGAGTGTATCATTCATGGCCGGTTAGCCGCATTCGCTACAGGGTAGATTCGCCGGAAGATGCTCATGTTGAATTGTTCAGCAAGTATACGGACGACGACATTCACAATTTGATGGCATATTTGCAAACTTTGCGCTAAACAGCGTGTCCGCTGATGAGGTCACATATCCTTATGAAAGTTTTGAAACACACTCTGGCTCTTGCAATCGTTGCACTGTTTTCCGGATTCTTTCATCCTTTGATCGCGCAGAATCTTGAGCCTGATGCTCTCACTCATCCTTCCCGAGAGAGCTGGCCTACTTATCACGGAGACTACTCCGGCAGGCGGCACAGCAATATCACACAGATTACCCCGCAAAATGTCTCGTACCTTAGCCTTGCGTGGGCGTTTCAGACAAACCAGAATGCCGCGATCAAATCGACACCGCTACTTGTTGACGGCATACTTTACTTCACCGTGCCGGATAACATCTGGGCTGTCGATGCTCGTTCGGGGCATATGCTCTGGCACTATAACAAGCCAACCGACGATGGAGACCATATTGGGCAACGTGGAGTCGCCATGTACAAGGGTTGGCTTTATTTCCTTACACCCAACTGTCACCTTATTTCGCTAAACGCAAAAGACGGTAGCGTCCGCTGGGACGTCACTGTCGCCGATGTGAAGAAGGGCTATTGGACGACTATGGCTCCTCTCGTCGTCCGCAATCATGTCATCCTTGGCGTATCCGGAGATTTCGATAATCTCGCCGGCTACCTCCGCTCCATCGATCCTGAAACGGGCGCGACGCAGTGGCAGTGGGACAGCACACCTGCTGCAGGAACCCCTAACAGCACTACGGGGGGCATGACATGGATGACCGGAACATACGATCCTGAGCTTAATCTTCTTTATTGGGGCACAGGCAATCCAACGCCGGTGCTCAGCGGCAAAACCCGCCCTGGAGACAATCTTTATACCTGCAGCATTGTTGCTCTGAATCCTGATACAGGTAAGCTTGTGTGGGGATTTTCTGTTTCGCCTCACGACACGCATGATTGGGATGCAGTGGAAACACCCGTCATCGCAGACGGCAACTTTCACGGCCAGCCACGCAAGTTGCTGATGCAGGCTTCACGCAATGGTTACTTCTTTGTTCTTGACCGCACAAATGGGAAGAGCCTTCTGACGGCTCCTTTTGGTCCTGTTAATTGGGCGCTCGGCGTGGATAAAGATGGCCATCCTATTTCAAATCCTGCAAAAGAACCTGCGCCTGATGGACGTCTGATTGGGCCAGATGAAGGTGGACTCACTAACTTCCGTGCTCCAAGCTTTGATCCTAAGACGGGGCTCTTTATCGTGGATGCTCACCCTAGCTACAGCCTTTACTTTGCCAAGCCAGCAGATGGATATTATGGATGGGCGGGTGCGGACTATGGATTGTGGGGCAAAGGCGTTATCGAGGCAATTGATTATCAGACTGGAAAACTGCGGTGGACTCATGAGGTAGGACAAGGAGGCTCAGGCGCAGGAGTGCTTACCACTGACTCAGGTCTAATTTTTACAGGCGATGCACACGGCAATGTTTTGGCACTCGATACACACACGGGTAAAACTTTATGGCATGCTGGTGCTGGCGCACCAATGTATAGCTCACCTATTACCTATGAGTTGGATGGTCGGCAATATCTAATGACAAGCAGCGGAGGCGTTCTATTTGCGTGGGCACTTCCACAATCACTTGGAAGGGAGGAGTCTACACATGCTAAATAACTCCTTCCGTGACAAGTATTTGCGAGTAGTCTTGCTTTAGGGAAATTGAATGATTCGAACGCCTCCCAGCTTCGGTGCCATAGCTACAATACTTGTGGAGATATTTGTAGTTACAGCGTTCGCATCGGCTCAAGAAGGGAAGAATGATCACCTCCCTTTGCCAGTAGTCACAGTAAATAGCGGCGCCTCTGGAGAATCATTCCAAGATGATGCAGATAAAGTTTTACCTTTAGTAGTAACTGGTGATTTTAATCATGATGGCGTCGCGGACATAGCGAAAATCATTTTGCCTAGCGAAGATTCCGCTGACCCGGTTCACTTGATAGTGTTGCTAGGTCAGTCGAGCGGCACCTATAAGGAAATAGCGTTCAAGCCAATGCTAGGTCGGACTCCGAGGACAATGGTTGTAGGTGATTTTAATAACGATGGTATTCCAGACTTGATCGTAGGAGACGAAGACGGGGGCCTCACGTTGTTGCTTGGTGACGGGGATGGCAACTTTAGTTCTGGTAGCGAAGTCGCCCATCTCGAGTCGGTCAGATCAATTGCGGTTGCTGACTTCAATAAAGATGGCATTCTGGACATCGCTATTTCAGATTGGCGTGCGAGTTCAGTCACAGTGCTTCTCGGAACTGGTAATGGCTCATTCGAACATAAGTGGTCCGTGCCTCTACGCATGCGGGGAACTACGCCTCATATCGCTGCAGCAGACTTTAACGCCGATGGGATCCCTGATCTGGCAGTGATATACGACGAAGATGAAGAGGCTACGTTCGACGTCATACTGGGGAATGGCAATGGCACCTTTACCATTGCTCCCGAGTGGGGTTTTGTCAGAGATGCGAATTCACATTGCAATACTTTATAGCGAGGAACGTTAAATCCTTCGACGAACTAGGAGCCAATGAGTACGGAGCCGCCACCGACCTTTTCAGTGCCCCTAGCAAGCTAACTAAGTGCCCTGGAATCAGCGGATATTATTGAGGGAGTTAGCGTTCTGCCCTCGTCGATTTAGGATGGTTAGAACCATGTGGGATGGTTTCTACTGCAGGATGGTCGTGTATTGGTCGTGCCCGTCGATGGCACCACGTTTCAAAGCATTCGCGGGTATACCTCCTTGTGGCATACCCTTCATACTGCCACTACTTGTCCAGAGCACCCTCCCCCTGCGCGCCAAAGGCGACCGAAAAGATTGGAACTGGAGAAGCACTGACCAGGATGTCGGGAATCCCGCTCGCGGTAACCTTCTCGCCGTACACGAAAGCCGCTGATCGACGCTCGGTGTCGTGGCGTGACTATCACAGAAGTTTGCGGAACGCCACGTTTTGGCTGAGAATTGTGGTGATTCCTGCAGCGAATTGTAGAGCTGTCGCCAAAAAAAAACACGGCGAAATACAGGTCTTGTTCTCCGTTGCCGGTAGAGTAGCGGGAAGGTTCATCATCGTGCTCATGATCGATGTGGCAACAGCTGCGACTATCGCCTGCGAGGCGTGGCCATGCGCACTGAGATTGGCAGCCGCAGCGGTGGTACTCGCGCTGGAAACAGTAGCTCCAAGAATACTGACCAGCACAAGTCCCGTATTACCAAGCCGACGCGTAGCCACTGTCCCAAAAATCTGAATCGCTACCAAGAGGCTGCCAAATCGCAATACCTTGCCTAGCGAAACAGGTGATTCCAAGGCAAGCTTACCTCAGTGAAGTGCCTGCGACTGGCAAACCATGCGGAGACGAGGACATGACACAGAGCGGAATCGCTGCGTATTTCACGGCTGCCGGGGCAAAGATCGCCAGAAGAAGAAGGTTGCGGATAAACATCGCCACAGAGGTAAGCAGTAATGCTGTCGCTGTTGCATCCAAGGGCAAAGTTGAACTCAATTCCGCTGCTGTGGCCGTTGAGTTGACGAAACCACCAAGAATCGCCGTGAATGCAATGCCCTTGCTTCCGTAAAGCCGAAGCAGTACGTAGTTGAGAAACCAAATACAGGCAACAACAAAAACCGTGACCATACCTCACACGGATAAAAGGACCCCAGGGATCAAGGTGACATTGCGGCAAAGCTGAAGGTATGTATACCGAAGTCTTTATTAGACCATTGCCTTTCGAAACCGATGTGCAGTCCGATGGCAAGTGAGACGGCAAGCTTCATAGCCGTAATCAACGGCGGGAACTGCGGTGATTTGTTATGGAGCGCATCGACCAAGAGATGCATCGCGTTCTCCTATTAGTCGCCCTGTTGAACTTGCTAATGCCTGACCTAAACTTGTCCTTCCAGAGACTGGTTTCTGTAGGCAAGATAGAATCCTGCAGGCACAAGAAAAATGGTCATGACCACGGAAAGCAATAACCCGCCAATGAGCGCCTGTGCCAGCGGAGCATAGGATTCACTGCCTTCACCCAGCTTGAGTGCCATCGGCGACAATCCGATCAATGTCGCCAGTGAGGTCATCAAGATAGGACGTAGCCGAACCCTGCACGACGTTGTGATGGCGTCACGCACGTCCATTCCCTCTTTCAGAAGGTGGTGTGCGAACTCCACAATTAGGATACTGTTCGAGAGCGCAATGCCAGCCAGCATAACGATTCCCATAAGAGACATGACGTTGAGTGTTGTTCCCCAAAGAAGCAGCGTGATCAGGACACCGGTAAGGCCCGGAGGAAGAGCCAGCAGGATGATAAAGGGATCGAGAAACGAACGGAACTGCGCGACGAGGATCAGGTAACGGAGGAGGACGGAAAGCGTGAGGCCAATCGCAAAGCTCCGAAAGGATGCGTTCATGGAATTCACGCTGCCAGCGAGCGTAACCTCTATCCCCCGGGTGGGTTCGCATGGTCCACAATATTCTGAATGTTACGAGTAATGCTGCTGATGCCTTCCCGTTCTGGAGTACATAGATATCCATCACGCGCCGTATTTGCGTGCGGTCCATTTCCGTGGGCGCATTAAACTGCTGAATATTTGCCACCATGTCCAGCCTAGTGGGCTGTGTCAGGTTCGTTCCGTGAAGCGGAATAGCCTTGAGATCCTCGATGGACTTAATCTGGTCTTCCTTATACATAACGGTAAGGAAATAATTGTTGCCGCTGTTCGGATCAATCCAGATGGATGGGGCGATCATCTGGTTCGATGTGAGTGCGGTGATGATGTTCGTGACAACTTCTTTTTCGGTGAGGCCGAGTTCGCTCGCTCGCATGCGATCGATGGAAATACGAAGGGATGGATAGTCGAGATCTTGCGGAATATAAACATCGGCAACACCTTTGACGCTACGCAGCTGCGTAGCCATCTTCTGCGCCGTGTCATAGTCGGCATTCATGTTATTTCCTACTACACGGATATCGATAGGTGCGGGCGCACCCATATTCAGAACACCGTCGACCAGGCTTCCACTTGAAAAAAAGGTCTGCAGCTCGGGCATCTGCCTTGCAAGTGCAGTTTTTTACCTCGCGGATATAAACGAAGCTGCTGGTCCTGTGAGCAGGCGAGAGCGCTACCTGGGTAAAGCCGGTATGCGTAGCGGAGTTTGGAGAGTAAAGCGCTGAAAATCCTGGATTGACGCCTATATTTGAGACGATCATTCCATGTCTTGTTTGCTGACGATGCCCCCGGATAATGCTTTCGAGCTTTGCTGTTTCCTGGTTTGTATCGTCCAGTCGCGTGCCCGAAGGTGCTTTGAAATTGATGACGAATTGGCCCGCATCCGTTCTGGGAAAGAAGGACAATTGACGACCCATTTGCAATCAAGCTCCTGCAGACTATACGCGGTTTAGGCCTCATCGATCGGCTGATGGAGGTCAGGGATTTATCTGGAACTGTCCTCTACCGAAGCACAACATTAAATGGCATGGCGTTGGGCGGCCCAAATCGTAAAGGAGAAGGTGAAAAGAGCTTCGATGAGCGTCTTGTGCGTTTGCAGGACGGATCGCACGTCATTCTCATTAGCCACATTCATGACCTGCAGGGCCAGACCTTGCTGATCCGTTTAGGGTATAGTCTCGCACCACTTCGCACCTGCATGCTTCAGTTCCTCTTCTTGCTACTCGTGGCCATCCCTGTGGCTCTGCTAATGGCGGGAGTGGCTGGCCAACCAATTGCAGAAAAAGCCTTGCCCGCTGGGAAAAATGACAGCACGTGCTGAAAGCATTACTGCCAGCAACCTACATGATCGTCTTGAGTTACCCGGCCTGACGACGAGCTTGGCCACATGGCGCGAGTTATAAACCATTTACTGGATAGGCTGGAAGAGGCTTTTGTACAACTGCAACGGTTTACGGCCGATGCAGCTCATGAACTTCGAACTCCGCTTGCGTCTCTAAGAACGATCGGTGAAGTGGCACTCGCAAAGGGACATGTTTCGGATGAATACCGAGAGGCGCTCGGGAACATATTGGAGGAAACAGAACGCCTGAACGCCACCATCGACAGTCTGCTGATGCTTGCACGCGCAGATATAACGAATCCTGGAAGTGAGCATACAGATTTTTCGGTCGCAGATCTTATCGACGAAATTTTTAACCTCTTCGAGATTGTCATTGAAGAGCGCAATATCACAGTGACGCACGATGGGCGTCCAATGCAAAACGTACAGGTGCGCGTTGACCGTGGACTGCTTCGCCTGGCAATCCTCAACGTGTTGCATAACGCGTTGAAGTTCTCCCCGGACAACTCTAGTCTGCAAATATCCTATTCCCGTATAGAAGGTTCATCGCCGAGCCTCCGTATCGCGGTCCAGGATGAGGGTCCAGGCATAAGGAGTGGAGAACATCAGCAAATTTTTGAACGCTTTTTTACCAGCAACGCACGTGCAGCTGCCTCCCATAGTGGCACAGGCCTCGGCCTTTCGGTTGCTAAACTAGTGATCGATCGGCTGGGCGGAAACATTTGGTTCGATCAAGAAGTAAAGCAGGATGCTAAATGCTTTATTGAACTGTCTATCTCACAACTAGCCCGCTGATGGTCACCCCCAATGCGTTAGTCCGGTAGTCAGGTCGAAGCAGGCGCGCTCAACGTACTCTACACGCGTTACGAGAGCATCCGACGGCGGATCGACATACATCACCGCGGCTCCGCGAGCTTAGAGTTTCGTGTCGAGATGACCTGCAGAACGCGCGAAGTGTAGTTAGTTAGGTAGAGTGATCGGCCGTCAGGCGAAATCGTGATGTTTCGTGGGAAGCCTCCAGCGGTAAAGGTCTCGAGCGACATTGCGTCTCCTGGCTTGCCGATGCTGAAGATGGCAGCGCTCCCTGGCGCATCCGCAAAACGGTTTGAATTTGCAACGGCAAGCATACGGTCTTGCGCGAATAGCCGGATGCCCACTGGGGCCTCACCATTTGAAGAGAAAGCATGCAGTAGCGCGTGTTCCGGATCGGATTCCATCAACTGAGGACTGAAGGCGAGGATCTGGTTGTCTCCGCGCACGCTAACAAAAAGTGCGGAGGAATCTGCGGTTTCCACTAGGCGTACCGGGGAGCAGCCGGCGGCAATACGAGAGAGAACAGAGTCGGCGCGACGCCGGGCATTAATAACCCGCTGCGTGTCTATGACCGAAATGAAACCATTGGGGCGGGCAGGCGTCCCTTTCTTCTGGACGCAATCGTCCTTCGTGAGCAAAGTATTGCCGCCACCAGCGATGTGCGGAGGATCGTGCGTCGGCACAAGCTCGCTCGCCACATAAAGCCGGGAACCATCAGCAGAGAGAGCAAGACTAGGAACAACATCGCCCGTTGCCAACTGACCGATGGTTACTGGATGGGCGATCCGACCATTCGGGTCGGAATGCACGGCGATGATTCCGATGTTGCCGCGCGATTGATCGATGACCCCGTATTCATTGGAAGAAAAGACGTACTTCCCGTCAGGTGATACGACTACGTCAAACGTGCCCGCGCCGGGGCCCTGTCCAGCAAAGTAAGGTGTAGCTTTGCCGTGGATAGCGTCCTGTACATTGACGAAGGCCACGCCTGCATCGCCCACTCCGACCACGATTGTCTTACCATCGGGAAAAAGCGCAAGACCATTGGCGCTCGGTGTGCCTAGCGGCAGAAATCGATATGGCTTGAGGGCGCCGCCCGCATTCCGGAATATTTGCAGCCCGGAAACAACGTCGTGTCTCGCGTTTGCAACTGAGTCGGGGCCGGTGAAATTTGGCCCACCGACATTTGTCACAGATACAAGTACATATTTATCGTCGAGGGTAGCCGTCGCCGTGGTGGGATTTCCAAGGGTGGCATAGCTAGCGGCTCCGCCGGCCTGGCCTTGCGCAACCAAGCTGAGGAACAGACATACGAACAGAGCCGCTAAGAGCGGCTTGACACCAAAGCGAAGCGAGGACCAGCGGTTCATGCGTGTCTCCATAACAAGCAATGTGAGGCAGGAGTTGGCGAGCAAAGCAAGTGCCTTCTCAAATGCGGGAGCAAATTCAGCGCACGGCTGCCTGGCGAATAAAAGTGGGGGCCGGGATCTTTGAGCCGAATTATCGGGTGGTAGCAGAGTCGGCGCGGCAACAACAGGAGGATGCGCGATCGAGAAAAGAGTGCCCGGTTGCGATGCGCATGAACTTCATAACGTAAGAATAAGAGTGTTAGCGAACAAGGTCAACCATTCCACGTGTGCCATGCAAAGGCACACTGCATTCACGCTCACAATCAATTAATCTTTGACTCATGCCCGAAGTGTGGTATTTTTTGTGCATGGAATACGCTTCACTTAGCCACGGTAGCAAGATTACAGCGTCGGCTGCGTATTCGCGCATCGATTGTCGATGTCGCTTTTGATTCTCGCCCAGCAGACAGAACTGAGCTTGAGGATCGTCATCCTTTAGAGAAATTCGTTTCCAGGCATTAGCGGGCGCCGATGATTCAACGTCTTGTCTAACGGCTAAGTCGAAGAAGATGACTTGGTTTCGTCCTTTGGGTTGCTTCTTCGCCGCTGACACAGCGCTGTCTCTACTTTCCGCACTCTGAACTGATTCTGAGCGTGCCTGTCGCCCATTGACGGCCCAGGCACAGGTCTTCCTTCCGCAAGCAAAGGGGGGGCGAAATTTCTCCTGCATGAGGCATGTATATGAGTTCAAGAAAGATGCTTTCCTATCTCTTCGCTCTCTTGTTCGTTTTGAGCAATGTAATTCTGTTCGCCCAGACCTTGACCAGCGGAACCGTCGTGGGCTCGGTGGCCGACTCGACCGGAGCTGCCGTTACGTCTGCAATCGTGACCATTACGCAGGCAGACACGGGCGCGGTTCGAACTGTCAAAACGAACGAATCCGGCCAGTACCGCTTCCCGTTTGTTAAACCTGGGGATTACGTGATTTCGGCAAAAAGCGCCGGGCTCACAGCCGACGTCTCTCACTTCAGTCTTCTGGTTGGCCAGGAACAACAGATCAACCTGGTGCTTGCTGTTCAATCCGTGCAGCAATCCGTGTTTGTTAACAGCTCGGCATCGCTTCTCGAAACTGAGAACGCCAACCAGGCGACTTCTTATGGCGAAAAAGAAGTGGAGAACATGCCGATCAATGGCGGTGACATTACCAACATCGCTTTCACTACGCCCGAACTTCGCCTCAACGTAGGCGGCGGCAACACGAACTTCAATGTCAACGGGCTGCCCTTCAGCTCCGCACTCTTCACCATGAACGGTGCCGACATCACCGAGCCTTACAACCTGAACAACAAGTCTGGCGCGAGCAACAATACGCTCGGCGCGAATGACATACAGGAAGCAGCGGTGATCGTTAACGCCTTCAGCGCACAGTATGGTCGCATGGCAGGCGCACAAGTGAACTACATCAGCAAATCCGGCTCCAACGACTTCCACGGCAACCTAGCATATAACTACAATGGCGCAATCCTGAATGCTAACGACTACTTCAAGAACCTTGTAGGAACACCTCGTGGACGCTCCGTGGCCAACCAGTATGCGGCGTCGATCGGCGGACCCATCCTGAGGAACAAGCTGACATTCTTCGCAAATACGGAGGGGCTGCGTTACGCCCTGCCGTCGTCAGGAGTTGTTTCGCTGCCTTCTGTCGAATTGCAACAGTACACACTGTCTCACATTCCTACGACGTCTGTTCCGCTCTATCAGCAGCTCTTCAAGCTCTATAACGGCGCCCCGGGTATCAGCCGCGCGGTACCTGTCACTACGGGCACTGGTCCTCTGCAGGACAGCACTGGCCATCTAGGTTGCGGTACGCAGAAGTTCACCGGAACCTACGTAAATGGTTCGAGCGGACCCCAGTTCGGAGTGGATGTCCCTTGCGCGGTTGCCTTCGGCACCAATGCGTCAAGCGTAAATACTGAGAACTATGTCTCCGGGCGCGTAGATTACAACATTAACGACAAGCATAAGGTCTATTTCCGCTTAAGCCGCGACTGGGGCATCCAGGCCAGCGCGACCAGCCCGATCAGCCCGATCTTCAATCAGCAGAGCAATCAGCCGTGGACGATTCCCCAGGTGAACTACACCTATGCCATCACGCCGAACCTGGTAAATAATCTCATCCTGAGCGGCAACTGGTACTCCGCCATCTTCGGCGTCGCGAATTTCCCGGATGCGGAGCAGGCGTTTCCCGGCAACTTCGTCCTCAATGATGGCGGAGCCAATGGAAGTGCTAACAACAGCACCGGGACCGGCTTTGCCAATGTGAATGCTTTGCTGCCTACCGGAAGACGCGGAGAGCAGTTTCAGCTCATCGACGACCTTTCCTGGAGCCGGGGCCATCACACCATCCAGGCGGGGGTGAATGACCGCAACAACCGAATCTCGGATTCAAGTATTTCGAGCGGATCGATCATCGGTACAACCACATTCAACGACCTTACTGACTTTGCCGTCGGTAAGGTGAACAACACCAATACCGGCACGAATTACGTGCAGTCCTTTCCTTTGTTGGCCACGGCGCACACACGCCTCAATTCGCTCGGATTCTATGGTCAGGACGAGTGGAGCATCCGCCGCAATCTGAATATCACCTATGGAGTGCGGTTTGAGCTGCAAGGCAATCCTTCTTGCAATGAGAATTGCTTCTCGCGATTTAACACTGCATTCCTCGCGCCCGGATACCAAGCAGGCGCGACTGTTCCTTATAACGCGACCATTCAGACCGGGCTTAACAAGGCCTTCGAGAACCTTGAAGGCATCGTGACCGAACCGCGTGTGGGCATTGCTTATTCACCGCGCGGCGACGGCGGGACCGTGATTCGGGGTGGCGTCGGCCTGTTTGCCAACACCTTTCCCGGAAACATTGCGGCTAGTGTTTTCGGCAATGCACCAAACAAATTCACACCGACCGTGAATTACGGTAATGTTGCGCTGAGCGATGATGCCAATAGCTCGCAGACGGTGGCGATCGCGTCGACTCAGGCCTTTCAGAATGGCTTTTCGAGCGGCGACAACCTCATCCAATTACAGCAGGCATTGGGCAATGTGAAGTTTGCGACGCCCACCTTTTACTCGAATCCCACTCATTTCCGCACCATCAAAGTCATCGAGTGGAGTCTCGAGATAGAACAGCCGCTCGGAGGGCACGATGCCTTCACGCTTACCTATGCGGGCAACCACGGATATCACGAATCAAACACGAACGCAAACGCGAACGCCTACATTGGCACTCCCAGCCGCTATCCCAACGGATTTGGCGAGTTGCCCTCGGCTATTCCTGATCCGCGCTTCTCTACCGTGAGTCAGATCCTTGTCTCCGGATTCTCAAATTATGACGGCCTCACTGCGCAGGTGCGTCACGCATTCAACTACGGGTTCCAAGGACACGCGTTTTACACCTGGAGCCATGCACTGCAACTGAATCCAACCTCGGGGACCTCTACCACGCTGTATGTCTATAACCCCTACGACCTGAACGCCGGGTACGGTCCGACCAGCTTTGATACGCGCAACAACTTCACAGCCGACCTTCTGTGGGTCTCGCCAAAACAGAAAAACCGCTGGCTGGAGTCCGCGCTTGGCGGCTGGACATTTGGCGGAAAACTCTATCTTTACAGCGGACGTCCCTTTTCGGCGACTAATAGCCAGATTCCTGGCCTTCTTTCGTCGACATTCGGTGGCCCGGTTCTGGCCGATCTGCTTGACACGAGCATCGTGGGCAAACATTGCTCCCGGGACGCCGTGACCACGCCGTGCTTCACCGCCACCCAATTTGCCGCATCCACAGCGTCAACGGCAAACCCACATCAGCAGGCGGACTTCGGCAACACGCCTCCCAATATCTTCCGTGGGCCGGGATTCTCGAGCGTTGCCAGCCAACTCACAAAGAAGATCCCTGTGAAAGAAAGTTCCTCGTTTGAGCTTGGCGTGACTGCCTACAATCTTTTTAATCACGCCAACTTCGCCGTTCCCAATGGGAATGTTACCTCCGGCTCCCGGGGGTTGATCACCAGCACAGTGAGCTCACCTACAAGCATCTACGGCACCGGGCAAGGCGCAATTGTCTCCGGTCGCGTCCTGGTGCTTCTAGGTAAGTTCGTCTTTTGATCGCATAGACTCCAATGACAACCACACGTGGAGATACTTCAATGAAGACGTTACAGCGATTTTCGCTTGCGCTATTTGCGACGGCTCTGTTTTCCATATCGGCTTCAGGACAGCAGCGACGCCCGATAACGCTTCAGGACCTCGTATCCCTGAATCCGTTTGCAGGCCAGGCAGGAGTGCTCGCGCCCGACGGAAAACACTTTGCAATGATTGAGAAGGGACAGATCGTGCTGTTGCCTGTTGATGGCGGTGCGGTGATCCCGGTGACTACAACTCCAGGAGCAAAATCCGAGGTTAGCTGGTCACCAGACAGCAAGAAGCTGGTTTTTGTCAGCAAGGGTCAGATTTGGGTGGTGCCCGTTTCCGGCGGAGAGCCGGTCAAACTGACAGATGACCCGGCTGGCCCTGGCGATCCGCGCGGCGCGGCCGATCACCTGCCCAAATGGAACCCGAACGGCAGATGGATTCTCTATGAATCTGGCCGCAAGGGATGGAACCAACTCTACGTCGTGAGTGAGGACGGAAAGGCCGAGCACCTGATCGCCTCAACAGAGATTTATAGCGGCGGCGATGTGATTGCCAGCTCCGCTCCGGACCGGGGCGACGCAGTCTCGTCGGATCGCTTTGCCCCCAATCCTGCTTGGTCGCCGGACGGAACCAGGATTTCCTACACCGAGCGGTCGCGCGAGTTTTTCTCGGGCAAGCTAAATATCGTCACCTTCGATCAGAATTCAGGAACGCCGACAGGATCTCCACGCACCCTCTACACGGCCAGAAATGATGTGGGCGGTGCGTGGGCCGTGAATACAGCGGCGTGGTCTCCGGACAGCAAGACGCTCGCCGTTGTGCTGCAGGAGACTGGATGGGATAAGGTCTTTCTGATTCCCGCCGCCGGGGGTAAGCCGCGGCAACTCACCACTGGCAAGTGGGAAGATGAAACACCGGTGTATGCGCCCAACGGAAAGTGGATTGCAGTCGTCTCCAACCGCAATCTACCTGAAGAGCGCCATGTCTGGATCGTCCCCGTAGATGGCTCCGCGCCATGGCAGCTGACGCATCTTGACGGTGTCGAGAACGATCCCCAGTGGTCACCAGACAGCAGCACAATTTACTTCGGGCGAGGAACGTCGTTGCGCGCGCCTGTCACCTACGTCACGTCCATCCGTGGCGAAAATCAACCGCAGCCACTGCAACCATTACAGCCTTCCATCTTCGAGCAGGCCGGGCTACCCGCTCCGGAGGTCGCCCATTTCAAAGGAAGGGATGGTTTGCCGCTCGCGGGAATTCTATTTCGCCCTCTGGGCTTCAGGGCAGGAGTCCGCTATCCCACAGTGATCTGGGCGCACGGAGGTCCCGAGGGCCAGGTGACATTGAGTCTTTCTGCCTGGTCTCTGTTTCTTGCTCAGGAAGGCTTTCTGGTGCTCGAGCCGAACTTTCGAGGGAGTACAGGCTATGGAGAAAGCTTCCGCAATCTGAACGTGAAGGACTCTGGCGGCGGAGAAATCGATGATATCGCCGCAGCTGTGCATTATCTAATCGACCAAGGGCTTGCAGACCCCTCACGTGTCGGCATCGGCGGAGGCAGTCATGGAGGTACTGTTGTTGCGAATGCCGTGACCAAGTTCCCGGATACCTTCGCTGCGGGGATCGAAATGTTTGGAGTGGTGGACCGTGCATTGTTCCTGCAATACACCAACCGTAATTCGAAGATCCGCTGGGAGACCAAAATGGGTGGAACACCCGAAGAACAACCAGCAGTTTATCGAAAGGCTAATGTACTACCGGATGTCGACAGGATCAAGACGCCCCTGCTGATCATGCATGGCGAAGAAGATCCACAGGTTCCACCACAGGAGTCCATAGAATTCGTCGCCGCACTGAAGAAGGCGGGCAAGACGTATACCTACATTACATATCCGAAGGAAGGCCATGGATTCCGGAGCCCCGAACACAGGCTGGACTCGATGCAACAGGAGCTGGCATTCATGCAGAAATATCTACACCCTGGATCCTGATCCTCTGCGAATGCAAGGTGCGCGCCAGGCATCGGTTCAGTTTGGACCAGCGGAAGTTTTGCCAGAGACTTCAACAGTATCGTGAAAGGAAATAACGTGATCTCTTTGCGCGGGAAGATAGCTCTCGCAGTTGTTCTCTCGGGTTTCGTTCGATTGGCTGGGTCGCATTTTCTTTGCGACATGGTACTCGCGCAAAGCGCCGATGCCTATCCTGCCACGCCCGACGGAGTGTGGCAGGGCACAGCCACGTCTAACGGGCAGCAGGTGCCCTTGCGCCTGGAGATCAGCGGCACCGGCGATCAGGTCCAGGCGGCGCTAATCAATGGCAAAGAGAAATCGCCCGCATCCAGTGGCAAGTATTCCGATGGGCATCTTGTGCTGCATTTCAACTATTTCGCCAACACGATTGATGCCACGCTGAAAGATGGCGTGTTGACAGGCGCCTTTGGCAGTCACTCGCGCAGCATCCCGATTGCAGCAACACTGAATGCGAAATCCGCAGCGTTCGATCCCAATCCACCGCACATTGCGGGTGGGTGGGAAATTGCCGTGAAGGGACCGAAGGGGGAGTCTGCATGGGAACTTCATATTCGGCAATCTGGTCCCGAAATAGATGCGGTAATTCAGCGTATCGATGGCGATACAGGCAATCTCTACGGAACCTGGCGTGACGGGCAATTCGCCGTAAGCCATTTCACCGCGGCTGGCCCATCGTATGCGGTGCTGCGACCGCAGACAGACGGCACACTGAAGGTGACCACATTTTCCCGCAGCGGGTCACAGGAACTGACGGCCAGGCGACCGAAGGCGGCTCGCGCCGAGGGCCTCAACAAGCCGGATGATCCGCTTCAACACACCAGGCTGAAAGATCCAGCTCAACCGCTTGCTTTCAGCGGCAAAGACCTGAACGGAAAGCTCGTCGCAAGCACCGATCCGGATTTCAAGGGCAAGGTTGTCATTCTGTCCATCGGTGGCAGTTGGTGCCCCAACTGCCACGATGAAGCGCCGTTCCTTGAGGAGCTATACAGCAAATACCATGCGAGCGGACTGGATGTTGTTGAGTTGAGTTTTGAAGAGGAGGATCAGATGGCAAACCCCGAGCGACTGAGGGCATTCATCCAAAGATATGGGATAACCTACCCGGTTTTGCTCGCAGGAACTCCCGATCAGCTGAGTGAGAAGCTGCCGGAGGTGGATGGGCTCAACTGCTGGCCGACCACTTTCTTCATCGGCCGCGATGGCTTGGTAAAGAACATTCACACAGGTTACTCCGGACCAGCAAACAGCAGCGGTAACAGCGCGCTTCGACGGAAAGTAGACGCGTTGGTCAATAGGCTTCTCTCAGCAAGTGAGAGCGCCCGCGTCGGTGAATAAGGTCCGATCGACTGGCTCCTGCATGGGGTATGAGCGCCGGACACTAACGCCGGACCTGATGCGAAGCGGCTTAAGGCCGCCCAACGGCTCTCGTCAATGGACGCCGTGAAAGATCCCTCCCTGCTCGAGCACGTGGTAGAGCATCATTCCGCCCATCGTAAGGTATGCACGCATCACGATTAGCGAGATGCGCACGGAGGGTGTGATGTCGATCGGCCCAAGACCATCCCGTCGTTCTCATGGTGATTATCCAGCGGATATTTCCGAATGGAGACTGTCATGCTTGAACACTACAAAGATCCGTTTCGTTTTTCATCTTTCACTGCGCGGGCTGCATCTATTAAATGGAGACACCTTGCCGAAAACTGAAAACCGATCTTTTTCTGCTGCAGGCACGGCGAGCGGCGCTGCTGTTCATGCTGCAAAACCTACCACTCATCCGAACCTGATTCTTGCGATCTGCTGCATGAGTCTGTTGATTGTGGGCATGGACGTGACGATTGTGAACGTCGCGCTGCCGGCGATCCAGAAAGACCTGCATGCACGACTGGCAGGGCTGCAGTGGATTCTGGATGCTTATACGCTCGTGGTGGCGAGCTTTCTGATGCTGGCGGGATCGATGTCGGACCGTTTCGGGCGTCGGAAGGTGTTTCAGATCGGGCTGGGCGTGTTCACGATCGGATCGTTGCTTTGCAGTCGAGCGGAGACGATTGAACAACTGATCGGGTTTCGCGCACTGCAGGGATTCGGGGCGTCGATGCTGAACCCGGTGGCGCTGTCGATCATCGCAAATGCGTTTCCGGAGCCGAAGGCACGTGCGCGAGCGGTGGGTGTCTGGGGCGCGGTGGCAGGTGTATCGCTGGGGATTGGGCCACTGATCGGCGGGGCGCTTACGGAGACAATTGGATGGCGTTCGATTTTCTGGATCAACGTTCCGATCGGGATTATTGCAGCGCTGCTGGCGGCACGGTTTGTGCCGGAGTCGAAGGCGATGCGTGCGCGAGCCTTCGACCCGGTGGGACAGGCGATGGTGCTAACGGGACTGGCGACGTTGACATACGGCGTTATCGAAGGGCCGCATGCGGGCTGGGGATCGGGATTGATCCTGGGTCTATTTGTTACTGCGGCGGTAGCATTTTTGATATTTGTGCTGTATGAACCGCGGCGGCGCGATCCGCTGCTGGACTTAAGGTTTTTTCACAGCGTGCCATTCTCAAGCGCGACGGTTCTGGCGCTGAGCGCTTTCTCATGTTTCTCGGGTTTTCTTTTTCTGAACGCGCTCTACCTGCAGCAGGTGCGCGGATTTTCTGCTTTCCACACCGGTTTGTTCACTGTACCACTGGCGGTGACGATGATCGTGTGTGCGCCGTGGTCAGGGCGGCTGGTCGGGAGCTACGGAACACGTCTTCCTCTACTGGCCTCGGGCGCGGGATTTCTGGTGAGCACGCTGATGTTGACAGGGCTGAATCAGCAGACGTCGGTGGGCTGGCTGCTGGCGGTATATGCGCTGTTCGGTGTAGGGCTCGGAATGGTGAATCCCGCGATCACGAACAGCGCGGTGGCTGGAATGCCCCTATCGCAAGCTGGTGTGGCGGCAGCGATCGCGTCGACCAGCCGTCAGGTGGGCGCTGCGCTCGGAGTGGCGGTGTCTGGTACGGTGGTAGCCATGAGCCACGCGCGTGGTACTGATTTCACCACTGCTACGCACGCGATCTGGTGGGTGATGACGGTGTGCGGTGTGGTGGTGCTGGTACTGGGGATTGCGTCGAACACGGCCTGGGCTCGGGGAAGCACAGAACGGATAGCGCACCTGCTCGAAGATCGGCACTGATCTGCCATAGGCCAATTTCATACCAAACCGCCAATGCGGCCACCCAGATTCCTACATCGGCCTTCAATATGGTTGACCGCCGATGTAGAAAGTAGCCCTATTTTGGGTAAGGGGAATGTTTGGCGACTACACAGAACTAATTGGGACGATCCAGCGTTCTTTTGTGTAGCTCACCATGAGTCCAGAACGCTAAATAATTGCGGTGCCCACAACCCGCAGGCACAAAAAGCGCCTGCTGAAAACGGGCGCAATCATACGAAAGAGGTCAGTGCTGGCCATCTTAACCAGCTTAAGGTCAAGTGGCCGCCAAAAGCACGCAAAATTTCGGCGCAGCTATTGCCGATCAGGATGTCCGCTGCACGAATATTCCCGAGAAATACTTGCGGTAGTGGATGAACAGGAAGATCCACAAGATCGCCGCGAGAACTCCAGGCTGCCATCCCACCGGCGGCAACAAAAGGAGGAACATGATGATATTGACAATGATCGGCGCGAGGATAGCCAACGCGAACGGAACATAGCGGTTTACCAGCAACAAGGCGCCGCTGATCACCTCGAGTGCGCTCACGAAGAGGATGTAGTGGGATTGGAACATTGCGCCCACGAACTGACCTGCAATGCCCGGAGGCATCGGCTTGGGGAGAAAGTGCAGGAAGGCATTCAGGCCGAAGGCGACAAAGATGACGCCCAACAAGATGCGGACGATGGTGACCAGGATTTTCATGAATGCTCTGTTTATTGCGATAGCAAAATTAGGTTTGAAGTATACGCCAATCGAAGTCTGACGAGCAGGTTTTTTGGAGGTTACAGGTGAGCCTCGGGAAGCGGCATTAAGGACGCGCTTTCCCGGTTGTTGAGAGGCTCGCGGCGAGTCGGGCGGCAAGAGCGAGATTTCTCCCGCCCCAGTGATAAAGCACGAGATCGAGGCGGTAGAAAAAGTGAACAAATAAAGGGAAGTCGGCACTTCGCAGGCGAACAGAACGTATCACCGGCAATGCGGAAACGGGACGTAACTTCCGGATAGACGACCAATCACCCGGAGCGATGAGCAAGTACAGATTTCTAACCCACGCCGCTGTGATACTTTTGGCTGCGGCACACCGTTGCCGAGACCACGAGCAGCGGAAAGGACGAGGAGCACGCAATGCACTGGACTAAGAGCATCGCAGGGAGCATCGCAAGCTACGCTATATCCCTGTCTCTCGGAGCAATGGCTTTCGCAGCGGCAGGGCAGACAACGGCCCAGCCTTCGAAGGATCCAGCCCGGGGCATAATCCGGCAGGAATCCAAAACAGCAGAATCAACGCCGAAGCCCGCCGTCGATGAGTGGTGGAAGCACGCTGTGATTTACGAGATCTATCCCAGGAGTTTTCAGGACTCGGATGGAGACGGAATCGGCGATATCAAGGGAATTACGTCGCGTCTGGACTATCTGGAAGACCTGGGGATCAACGCGATCTGGATTACACCGATGTACCCTTCGCCGGGCGTGGACTATGGCTACGACATCTCTGATTACACCGCGATCGACCCGGTGTACGGGACGATGGAGGACTTCGACCGGCTGGTAGCAGAGGCCCAAAAACACAATATCCGCGTGATCATGGACTATGTGATCAACCACACTTCGGACCAGCATGCGTGGTTCAAGGAGTCGGCCTCGTCGAAGACCAACCCCAAGAGGGACTGGTATATCTGGCGGGATGGCAAGGGGCCCGGGTTGCCGCCTAACAATTGGCAATCGTGGTTTGGCCACTCGGCGTGGACACTGGATCCGAAGACGAATCAGTACTACTACCACTATTTCTATACTCAGCAGCCGGACCTGAATTGGCGGAATCCGGAAGTGCACAAAGCGATGGATGGCGTGCTGGAGTTCTGGATGAACCACGGGGTAGCGGGGTTCAGGATCGATGCTGTGTCGCGGCTGTTTGAGGATCCGGGACTGCACGACGATCCGTATCTACCTGGGTACAACGTATACGGGGACAGGAATATCGAGCATAAATACACGGATAACTTACCGGAAGTCCACGACGTGCTGAAGGAGGTACGGCGCGTGGTGGACCACTACCCGGGTGATCCGGTTCTGGTGACTGAGGCGGACGAGCCGAACATTGAGGAACTGACCAAGATGTACGGCAGCGGGGACGAGGTGCAGCTCCCGATGGACTTCCAGATTGCCGATGTGAATGAGCTTTCGGCGACGCGGTTCCGGAACCTTTTCAACCAGGTGGAGAAAAACTCGGCGCACGGCCAGCCGGAGTACTTCTTCAGCAATCACGATCAGCCGCGGCAGTGGGACCGCTATGGTGACGGCAAGCACAACGAACAGATTGCCAAGCTGATGGCGGCGCTCCTGTTGGCCACTCGGGGCACGCCGCAGATGTACTACGGCGAGGAGCTCGGAATGCGGACGACCGACCCGGCACGGATTGAGGACGTGCATGATCCGATCGGAAAGATCGGCTGGCCGAAGGAAAAAGGCCGCGACGGCGAGCGGACTCCGATGCAGTGGTATGGGTCGGCAGAGGCTGGTTTTACTACATCGGCTAAGCCCTGGCTGCCGGTACCGCCGAGCGCGACCCAATATAACGTGGAGGCGGAACGGAAAGACCCGGACTCGATTTTCAATTGGTATAAGCGGCTGCTGGCGCTGCGAAAAAGCGAGCCGGCGCTGCGGGACGGGTCGTACGAGTCAGTGAATGATACGGATCCGAATGTCTTCGCGTTCTTGCGCAGGAGCGGTGATTCGACGGTGCTGGTCGCGCTGAACTTCACTGCCAAGGCGCAGACGGTCCAGCTGGCCATTCCCGGCAAGGATGGCAAGGTCGAGACGCTGCTGAAAACGCCGGGGGCTGCCGATCCGGAGTCGTTAGGGCAAATTCCGTTGGGACCGTTCGGTGTTTATATCGGGAAATTGCAGTAATCGCCAACGGGCCCACCAAATGCGGCGCAGGCTGTTTCTGGCTGGAGTGCAATCGAGATCGATTACACTCGGAGAATCGAAACCATGCAAGAAGCGGCGAAAAATGTACTCTTGGTTCTCGTGACGCTCTTCCCCATCGTGGACCCACTCGGAGGTAGCCCTTTCTTTCTGGCGCTGACCAGGGAATACTCACCGGAAGCGCGAAAAGCATTGTCCTGGCGCATTGCCGTCAACAGTTTTTTCTTGCTGGTGGTGACGTATTTTGTCGGGACTTACGTACTCGCCTTTTTTGGGATTTCGTTGCCAGTGGTGCAGGTCGGCGGAGGTCTGATCGTCATTGCGACAGGATGGACGCTGCTGAAGCAGCGAGACGACGAAAAACAGGACGTCCAGAAAACCGTCCAGCCGCAGGACACAATCCGCCGGGCATTTTATCCCTTGACATTGCCACTGACTGTAGGCCCTGCATCCATCTCTGCGGCGATCACGCTGGGCGCGAACGCGGCTCATCATCACGCGTACCATCCTTTGACAATCTTGGCGGCACTCATTGGATTGGCGCTGATCGCGATCAGCATTTTGCTCTGCTATGGATTTGCCGACCGGTTGGCGCGAATCCTGGGGCCAACGGGGATGACGGTGATCACACAATTGTCGTCCTTTTTCCTCGTTTGTATCGGTGTGCAAATCGCTTGGAACGGAATCAAAGAATTGCTGGAGTCACTGACGCTGCATATTGGCTGACCAGAAGGGGGGTCACTGGCTCTTGCTTCTGCCGGAATTTCGCGAGAGCAAACAAATGATGGTCAATCACGGAGACCTTCGTGCGGCCCTGCTGAAATCCGCGGAGGAGATCATACGGGACTCGGGCCTGGAAGGGCTTACGCTGCGTGCGTGTGCGCGGAAGGCGGACGTTTCACATGGTGCCCTAACACGACGATGCGTCAGTAGCCCATGGATCGTGATTGCATTTACTATGAGCAAAGAATCTTCATGACCGACTCAAAATCTCTCCCCTCTGAAATTCTTCTTCATATTGCTCAAACTCTAAATCTTCCAATGCGCGGGCTGATCGCTGTGATCGAGTTGCTCGACGATGGAGGCACTGTTCCGTTTATTGCTCGTTATCGCAAAGAGGTCACTGGCAATCTGGATGAGGTCCAGATTCGCGACATCGAAGAAAAACTGGCCTACTTTCGCGATCTGGTGGAACGTCGCGCGACCGTCCTGTCCTCCATCGCAGAGCAGGGCAAGCTTACCGACGAACTCAAGGCACGCATTGACACTACGCTCAACAAGAGCGAACTGGAAGATCTCTATCTTCCTTATCGTCCCAAGCGACGCACCAAGGCGACTATGGCTCGCGAAAAAGGCCTGGAACCACTGGCGCTCTATCTATGGTCGCAGCAGCCAGCAGCAGAACCGCTGGAGAGCTTCACAGCTGGCTTTGTGAATACCGAACTTGGAGTCGCCACAATGGGCGAAGCATTGGAAGGGGCGCGGCACATTGTTTCTGAATGGATCAGCGAGGATGCCGACCTGCGTAAAGCGCTGCGCCAACTTATGTTTGAAGAAGGCGTGGTCATCAGCCGCAAGGTCATGGATGCGGTCGATGAGCAGGAAAAGTTCAAAATGTATTACGAGTACAAAGAACCGGTAAAAACGATTCCCTCGCATCGTATGCTGGCCATTCGCCGCGGCGAAAGCGAAAACGTACTCTACTTCCTCATCGAACTCGAACCGCAGCGGCCGCTTGCGATTATCAGCAAACATGTTCTGCGCGAACAAGGTGATTGGACGAGGGAACTGGAACTATCCATTGAAGACTCATGGCAGCGCCTGTTGAATTCATCCATTCAGGCGGAGATCCGTTTCGAGCTGAAAAAACGTTCCGATACGGAAGCAATTCAGGTCTTTCGCGATAATCTCTACAACCTGCTGCTGGCTGCTCCGGCAGGCCCTATCTCTGTCCTCGGCATCGATCCGGGGCTCCGCACTGGATGCAAAATTGCCGTTGTAGATGAGACAGGAAAACTTCTGGCGCATGACGTGATCTATCCGCATACGGCGAAGAATGGTGTGGCCGAGGCCTCAAGGAAGGTCGAAGCTTTGCTGCGCGAGCATGCGGTCCGCGCGATTGCCATCGGTAACGGAACCGCCTCCCGCGAGACGGATGCTTTCATCCGCGACTTCCTGCGTGAAAAGAATATCCAGGACATCTTCTCCGTAACCGTCAGCGAGTCGGGCGCAAGCATCTACTCAGCCTCGGAAATTGCGCGGCAAGAGTTTCCCGATCTCGACTTGACTTTGCGCGGAGCGATCTCCATTGCCCGGCGGTTGCAGGATCCGCTCTCCGAACTGGTGAAGGTCGATCCGAAATCTATCGGCGTAGGCCAGTATCAGCACGATGTGGACCAGCGCCAATTGCAGGAATCGCTCGAAACAGTCATTGAGAGCTGTGTAAATCGTGTTGGCGTGGACCTGAACACCTCTTCATGGACGCTGCTGCGCTATGTTGCCGGCATTACAGAACGCACCGCGCTTAATATCGTCAGTTATCGCAACGAGAAGGGCCGTTTTCGCTCCCGTAGGCAAGTGCTGGAGGTTTCGGGGATTGGCCCAAAAAGCTTTGAGCAGGCAGCCGGGTTTTTGCGCATTCGTAATGGCGACAACCCTCTGGACATGACTGCCGTCCACCCCGAGTCGTATCCCATCGTGGAACAGATTGCACAATCGCTGCAGACTCCGGTAGACGAGATTATCCGTAGCCCGCACCTCCTGGAAAAAGTTGACAGGAATCAGTTTTCCGCAGGCACCTATACGCTCAACGACATTCTGGATGAATTGCGCAAACCGGGACGCGATCCACGCGACACATTCGTCGCACCGAGCTTTCACGAACTGGTCCGGGAAATCTCCGACGTACAAGTGGGGATGGTGCTGGAAGGCGTAGTAACGAATGTGACGAAGTTCGGCGCATTTGTAGACATCGGCGTGCATCAGGATGGATTAGTTCACATCAGCGAACTCTCCAACCGCTTTATCAAGGAACCGTCGGAAGCGGTGAAAACAGGACAGGTCGTGAAGGTAAAAGTTCTGAGCGCTGATACGAAGACCAGACGCATTGCGCTCTCGATCAAGGCATTACTGGAACCGGCTGCCCGCACCACACCAAAACCCAGCAAGCCTGCGCCAAAACCGCAGGCCACGATGAATGAAAAGCTCGCTTCGCTTTCGATGAAATGGAAGGTACGTTAGCAACAAGCTGGTCATAGATAGCCGGAAATCATGATCGTGGCTGAACAGGCAGAGGTCTCTTCTCAGGGCCTCTCAGCCTCATCGTTCATCGAGCTACCGCTCAAACCAGGAGTGTGTACGAGCTTTTTTTCATCAGAATTGGTACGCAACAAACCGAGATAAGTATCCAGGTTATATCCGGCAGTGGTGGCCGCCCGACACGCTTTCGAGATAGAGGATTCGATCGCACTAAGGGCGGCCAGCGGATCTCCGTCCTGCCGCAAAATTTCGATGAGTGCAGGCAACTGAACCCAGGCTAGCAGCTCTTCAAATTGTTCTTTGTTGAAATAGGTTTTGCCGGAAGCTGTGTTGACACCGGTAAGCCAGCGAACGTCCGGGTCGCCCCAGAACGCTTCGGAATACATCAAGGGTTCGGCGGCCAATTCAGTTGAGCCGCTTTCGTGCACAAGCAAGACCCTCACTCGTGCCGCTGCCTGCCACGTCCCTTCGCCTTCCATCCCCATCGATGAAAAAATTTCCGCGAGGGCCGATCGCAAATACAGCTTGTCGAATAGAGCAGACCAATTACCTTGCGTCGGGAAACTGCGCAATAAAATCCATGCCAGAACGGGACCCCAGGCTTGTTCCGAGGCAGTTCCTGGTTCATTGCCTGGCAACATGTAGCGAACCGCCGCCGGCCATGCGGTCGAGAAGACCTGCTCCAAACGGGGAAGACGAACAGCAGCAGATGTGATCGCTTCGCAGTTTTCCCTGTAATAATCTTTTGCAGTGGATTGTGCGTGATGCTCGCCTGCTGCGCCAGCATCCGCCCTTGTCTCATCCATCTGCAAAGCGGCGAGGCTCTCGATCAAGTCTCTATCTTCAGCAGGCAGGTTTTCGAGCGCCCTTTCAAAACAGTGGTAACTCTTCTCAACAAAAGACTTCAGCCGCGGATCGATGGCAGTGCGGTTAGAGTTGAATGCAGCGATTTCTGACGGCCTTTGCTTTGCAGGTACTTTTTCTGCGGAGCGTTTCTCCGGCGAGGACGCCTTTTCCTCTACAGCAGTGACAAGACTCTTCATGATCCTGCGGCCATTTTTCGTCGCCAGTTCTGCTCCGATCTCTGTAAATAAGTGAACACTGCCAGCGGTAATCGCATGATGAAGCGCATCGTGCAAAGGCCGCAAGCGAAGCTTTGTGAGTGCTTCATCCACGCTATGAACACCCTCGCCGTGCAGGGCGTCGCAAAGCGCGTCCCAAGGCTGATCCGCAGATGCCCGAAGCTCGCGCCAATCCAGCAAAACCACATATTGAAAGCCGCGCAGTTCGAGACTAAGACCGTGATGATGGAAATCTGTGGAGCGACGCAGATATTCCAGGCCCCGGGCCATGTCGCGGTAGGCAATGATGACCGAGTCCTCTACAGGCAACGCAAGCCCTTCGGTCAGGCTCCGTTGTTGCAGAGCGCCACTTGCCTTTTCCATGGATGCTGCCGAGATATGGATTGTGCCGCGCGTGCTTCCGTAGCGGTTGTTGTAGAGAATGATGGCGCGCTGGTTATGCAGGCGATTGGAATATGCAAAAACGTTTTCATCAACTGTTCCATAATTCGTCCAGAAGTCAAACAGCACGAAGTTGGCACTTTCGGCAAAGAGTCGGCGATTTTTCAGAAGGGGCGCAATATCGTGTTGATGGCGTGCTATCAGGCCGTCATTTGCGTGCTCGTCCATGCGTGCCCGCTTGAACTCCATGCCATAGCGCTCCGTAAAGCCTTCGATCTGTCCATGGCCGAACATCGGCAGACCTGGCAGGGTCGCAAGCAGCGTACAGGTGCCAAAATACTTGTCTCCTGTGCCAAATTGATCAATCGCTGTGCGCTCATCCGGATTGCTCATAAAGTTGACGTAACGCTTTAAGATATCCGGATCGAACTCAATGGTTTTCTTCAGATAAGAGCGATACTTCGCGTTCTCTTCGTCGCGCAGCATGTTCATGAACGCGCTGTTATAGACGCGATGCATGCCCAGGGTTCGAACAAAGTAGCCCTCCAGCAGCCAGAAGGCCTCTGCCAGCAGAAGCGTGCCCGGAACCTCTGCCGCGACACGGTCAACAACCTCGCGCCAGAACTCGTGCGGCATGAGAGCATCGAATTCTTCCTGCGACATGGCATTTTCGGCACGCGACGGAATCGATCCGCCTGCGCCTGGCAAGGGGAACCAAAGGCGCTGAACATGCCGCTTGGCGAGCACCATCGCAGCGTCGAAGCGGATGATTGGAAACTGTCTCGCAACGTGCAGAATTGTCTGGATGACCTGCTCCCTGACCGCGGCCTTGGAGTAGTCCAGCTGCGCCGTGTCGTTCCAGGCAAATGTCGTTCCATCATTGCCGTGGTAGACGTATCGGGTTGCCCCATCGTGGTGATGTCGCAGGCGAAAGACCACAGCAGCGTCCGTTTGGTCGTAATAATGATCCTCGATCTTGATTTCGACGCGACTGTCAGTAGAGAGATCAGGCCCGTTGAAGCTATAGACAGGAAACGGGCTTTCCCATCGGTAGATAAACCAGTCGGGATGCTCGATGACCCACTCCGAGTCGATCCCCATGTGATTCGGCACCATATCGCTCGCCAACCGGATACCGACGGCACCGGCCCGGTCTCGCAGATTTTCGTATGCAGACGTTCCTCCGAGATCTTCGGCGATGTGATATTCCTTCAACGAGTAGGCAGACGCGACTGCATCACCGTGGCCCCGCAACCGCTTGATGGTCCTGGAGGCGATGCTTCTTTCCCAGAGGCCGATGAGCCACAGGCCGGTGATCCCCCGATTGGCCAGAAGTTTCAATTCCTCGTCAGGAATGTGATCGAGCCGGTGAATATGCCTTCCGTATTTCTTCGATAATTGCTCCAGCCACACATACGTGCTCTTTGCGATCAGCACGACATGCGGCATCCATGCCTGATCAGCGCTGAAAGCCTCATATTCGTGCAGAGGTGCCTGGTAATCGGCAGCATAGCGGCGCTTCGCCTCATCAATGACGAAATCCTCATCGAACCCGACGAACTCATCCCCAACGAAGCCTGCGCCTCCCCATCCGGGTGCGCCATGACGATACCAGTCCGGACCGGGAGGGTGGAAACGCATCCAGATGGCGAGGTCTTCTTCGCGCAGAACATCGATTGCAAGCAGGACCCGCCGGAGATCCTCGCCGAGATATTTCGACCAGTGCTCGCGGATGAAGTCGAGTTGGCCAGTGAGGGAATCCGGTGAGGCAAGCATCGGTGCGCGTAAGGCATGAAACAGGCTTCCCACCTCGGGAGCAAGCGGCGGTCGCGTAATGAGATAGTCGGGAAGAGCTTCGGTGACCTTCTTGTAGGAAGTTTGCTGCTGCAGGTCTTTGTCTTCAAACAATTCGCGGAATGGAGTGAATGCTGGATTGATATTGGCAAGCCACAAGAGCATGAGCTCTTCCAGCGCCGCTTCGCGGTTTGGCATTCCTTCCGTTGTGCCGCTTAACCATTTAGCTGCGCTCACTTCGCCCCGATAAACGGCCACGTTTGGAAATTGCTGAACAAAGGCAAGCAGCAACCGCTCCACATTGGCTGGCTCTATCTTTGCCGCAAACCAGCGGATCGCCTCAGAAAGCACGGATGGATCGATTTCCTTGCGATAGCGGGCAACCAGAGCATGATTGAGCTCATCGATCAGCCCCATTGCGAACAAAGCACCCGCATGGACGGTGTTTTCCTGTCCAGCCTTCGCGCCGCGAGCTTCATTGAGCTGGCTTGCCAGTTTCCGGCTCGCAGCCACATTTCCGAAAACTACATTCCCGGTGTAACTGAATAGAAGGTCGTCGATCTCTAATTTTTCTCGGACAGCGCGGGAGATATGAAATTCCATTCCGAAGTGCTCCAATATCGAAGTAGCAGCTGAATCGAGTTCAGATTTCAGTAGATTGCTTTGGCAATCATAGGGAATATGATGCTAGCGCAACGGCCATACGCATGGCTTGCATAATTTATGAAAGCTTTGGAGCTGCCAAAAACACATTCGCAGGCGTGCCGCCGCACGGGGAATTCATCGTTCCGAACAAAAAGCCTCTATATGCATAGATGCGCGAAAGCGCAAAGTGCAGATTCGGCAAAACACGCAGAGTCATCAGTCGGAATGAGCCAATAGGATGTCTGCAATTTCCAGCTCTAGTCCACCGAACTCAGGGTGATCGTTTTCGCGCAGCTTGTAAGCGACGTGGATGATACTGTCCTGTTCAATATGCATCGTCCGGATGCGTTCGGCCCAGTGCCACCCTATAGCAGGGAAGGCGATGGCGCGCGGTCCCTGAGCGAGTCGGAGGCGGACATGCTTATCCTTAATAAATCTCGGGACCGAGGCGACGCGCACGTTCTGTGCGGCGAAGGTCGGTTCTTCATTGCCCATGCCGAACGGTTCGAGGCGGCGAAGCCAGGTAAAGAGAGCGGGCGTGATACGGTCAAGCGGCAGGTTGGCGTGGATGGCGAGCGGACTGCCAAGTCTGTCTTCCGGGAGATTCGCAAGAGCGTAGGACTCGAGATGTTGGCGGAGAGCGGAGACGCTCGAAGTGGGAAGTGAAAAGCCTACTGCATGTGCGTGCCCGCCGAATCGAGTGAAGAGATCGTGGCAGGTTTCTATGGCGTTCAGCAGGTGGAAGCCGGGGATGGACCGGCCCGAGCCGTGGGCCGTTGTTTGTCTCGGCTGGGTCGGGTTGTTGTTTTCCCACTTTTCTTGCTGATCGATGCTTAGAAGCATATCCTTCCCCTTCACTTCGTTCAGGGTCAGGATGACAGCGTTGGTAGAACTGGCTTCTTCTTCGTGGGTGATGACCAGGGCTGGTTTGCCGGTTTGGTCTACTATGCGGGAGGCGAGGATACCGATAATGCCGCGATGCCAGCCCGTGCCGTCCATGACGATGCAGCGGGCTTGTTCGAAGGCTGGGTCTTGGAGGCGCTCTTCGATTTGGGTGAGGATTCCGGCTTCTGTTTCGCGGCGATCAGTGTTGAGGCGCTCCAGTTTTTCGGCCAGTTCCTGCGCGCGTTGCGGTTCGCGCGTGGTGAAGAGCTCGACTACGTCGGACGCGATGTCCATGCGCCCGGCAGCATTTATGCGTGGTGCAATGCGGAAAGCGATGTCGATGGGCGTAAGCGGCTTCTGCGCAGGATCCAGATTCGCTGCCTTCATCAATTCCCGTAATCCTGCGTTCACCGGCCGGCGCAGTCCTTCCAGTCCAAGTGCAACAAAGACGCGGTTTTCGCCGAGGAGAGGCACGGCATCGGCTACGGTGGCAATGGCAAGAATCTTTAGAAACGAGGGCAGGATTTTGGTGCGTGCACGTTCGGCGTCATGCGCTTCAAGCAGCGCCTGCGCGAGTTTGAAGGCGACCCCCGCTCCGCAGAGGTGCTTGCATGGGTATGTGCAGGCGGGCTGGTTGGGGTTGAGGACGGCCAATGCCCGCGGCAGACGATGGCCAGATACCGGATCGGCCTCTGGGAGGTGGTGATCGGTGACGATGAGATCGAGGCCAAGGACTTCTGCTGCGGCGGCGGCGGCAAAGGCGCGGATGCCGGTGTCGACGCTGATGACAAGACGGACGCCCTGCGCGGCGGCGGTTTCGAGAATCTCATCGCGCATGCCGTAGCCTTCGCGGAGGCGATGCGGGACATGGAAGCGGACCTTGCCGCCGAGCATTTCTATGGCAGTTTTGAGCAGGACCGTGGCCGTGGTGCCGTCCACGTCATAATCGCCGTAAATGAGGATTGTCTCGCCGCGTTCAATGGCCTGCTGTACACGCGGTACAGCTGCAGACATGTCAAGCATGCTGTAAGGATCAACAAGCTGTGCCATTTGCGGGTGGAGAAAACGGTCGACTTCGTCCGCGGTGCGCAGGCCTCGGGTAAGCAGCAACTCGGCCACAATGAGAGGAAGATTGGCCGTGCGTGATAGTTCAGCGGCGGTACTGGCCTCTGCTTCGTGCCCGTTTTGCAAATAGACCCAACGCTTGCGCATTGGACTCTTACGAGTAACCGCGCCACCGGCAGCGATTGTGCTCACGGCTATTCGTCTTCGTCTTCATTCCGCTCGAAGACAATGTCGCTGAAGTCCTCTACGGATTCGAGCAGCTGCTGGTAGCGCTCATACCAGGGCGTCGAAGATTCATGCAGGAAAGCAACACCCTGATGCATGAAGCCGAGCTGAACGTATCCCATTTTGCCGACATAATTGACGAGCGATTGAGCCTCCTCGACATCTGAGCTTTCTTCGTTAGGGAAGTCGAGGTCCTGCAGCTCTTCGAGAAGCAGTTCCAGATCCTCTTTTTCGAGGATCACGTCGCTCATGGTGACGAAGGGGGCGCCGGCGGCTTTGGCGGTTTCGACAAAGTCTTTCCAGCTGTCAGGGTTGGTGTCGTCTTCCCACATCACCGTGGGCACATCGTCGCCAACGTAGCCGGGGAGGCGGCGCATTCCATGGCCTTCAATGAAGGCGATCATATCGTCTTTAAGGGAGAGCAGGTCGTCCGGTTGCATCATCAATCGCCTATTGTCTCAGAAAGACAGCGTGGAAAACTGGATAGTTTACAGATTGTAAGATTATGCACAGAGGAAGAAGATTTGGCGAAGTTTGAGCGGCATGTGTTTGTGTGTACGAACGTTCGGGAGCCGGGCAGTGCGAGACCGTCGTGCACGCATGACGGCAAGGGTGAGCTGCATGGAATCTTCAAGGACAAAGTGAAGGATGCCGGCCTAAAGGCCACAGTGCGAGCGAACAAGGCGGGATGCCTGGATCAGTGCGAGCACGGCCCGACGGTCGTGGTGTATCCAGAGGCTGTGTGGTACGGGCATGTGACGCCTGCCGATGTAGACGAGATTGTCTCAGAACATCTGGTGCATGGCAGACCGGTCGATCGGCTTGTTCTGGCGGAGGAATGCCTCAATACGGCGAGCTGTCCGCATCGGCCGGCATTCGAGCCGAAGGGCTAGGCGCAACAATCGGTCTTTTGAGCAGATACACTTCCAGTTGAAACGGAACTCCGGCATCCTCGATCCTTTATTGCCGTCGCGGATGAGTGCTCGGTTCGACTCTGTCTTACAGTGGCCGCTTTTCTCGACCAGGCAAAAACCACGCTTGTTCAGACTGAGACAGCGGTCCTAGTGAAACGGGTCACATGCAGCTTGCTACCAACGGAAAGGGAGAGTAATGGGCGATCAGAAAAGTGCAGAGATTCGAACAGCGGAAGTAAACAGACGAAGCTTTATGGGCCTTGGAGCAGGCGCTTTGGCTGTGGCAGCGCTTACAAGTCTGAGTGCAGAGGGACAGAGCCGGGAAACCACTCAAAAGGGGCAATTAGATCACTCAGCGAGCAATCCCGGACCGGTAAACAAGGCGTTAGCTCAAGAGAACC
>Ga0206894_1012_pt1 | contig 58238 bp, 54 predicted proteins | sample Alteio_BWOrgHeat_54_FD_152953 | JGI IMG/M metagenome (GOLD analysis project Ga0206894, IMG submission 152953) | Enriched cells from forest soil in Barre Woods Harvard Forest LTER site, Petersham, Massachusetts, United States -... | ecosystem: Environmental > Terrestrial > Soil > Temperate forest >...
TCCCCTGCATGTGCGCTTTGAGCGCTCGCTTTGGAATTTATTATGTCGCTTTTGCACACAGGAGATGGGGACAGATCCTGACCGTTTGAAGATGCTCGAAAAAGGACACTATGTGCATGCGGTGCATGGGAAGGAAAGGTTTAGCATCAAAGCCCAAACCCCTGCGGCTAGTGAGCGGCTGTATGAAATCTTGTATAAGCGCCCTTATGAGACAGAAGAAACATCGTTAAAGTTCTCTAATCTATCGGAAGAAGAGCTCACTTTATGGGAGAGGGGTTGTCCTTCTTTGCAGCTGCAATATGAGCTGTCGTATTGGAACGATATGGCCAAGTGGTTGATGGAATTGCAGGAGACGAAGAGTCCTTATACGATTTCATTTGAGTATACTGTCAAACAGATTCCAAAGAGCCTTAAAGTTGCTTTTCCAGAGGTGGTCGTTGAGTGGGCTTTACCTGAAGAATGTCTGATTTCTATCATCCCTTCGCTAGCAACTGTAGAAGCGCCTTTAGCTGTGCATAGTGCATGGAAAGAGGTGGTGAAAAAGATTGTCTACGACCCCGAAAGGCATTGTTTGAATATTGTTCCACGTGAGCATCAAGAAGTACAACATGAGCGCCTGAAGCGTCTAAAAGCGATTGATATCGGGGAATGGGCATATGTGCCACACGATGGATTTTACTCTAAGGAAACACATTTCTTATTGGATGTTACCGAATTTTATGACGTGGAAAAAATCCTCAACGAACACGCCTCAGCTATTAAGGCACTCTTTGTGGGTGGTGTGATTAAGAAGTCATTGAGTGCTGTTTCTTATGCGATGTCCTTTGATAAGCGTTGGAATTTGCATATTACAAGCTATCTGTTTACACCCGGGGATCTGACAGCACCCGGATCACATAGTTTTGGCTCATGGGTGTATGTGGAGAATCGTGGGTTTTATCGCGTGGAAGATCACGACTTTGGTGCGCTTGAAAAAATCATTCCTGCCGGGGATGTGGCTGATTTTGTGAGTGAACATCGTCCCTGGTTGAACACGCAGAGAGGCTTCCATACCCATTTGATTACTTTGGAAGCCAATTTGAATTATCGGGTGGATCAAGGCAACTATTTGACCTTTGGACGCGAAGTGGAGTTCCCCGAAGAACATTTGGTGACTAAGGATTTTGGACATTGGGTGTATTTGGAAGGGGTCGGTTTCTTTTCGAAGGTGAGCACCCATACGCGCACATCGGTGCATGCAGGCATCAAAATTCCACCTAACCAGATCCCGGTATTTATTCGGCACAATCGGGAAGATTTGCATTTTGTAAACGGTTTTTTCAGCGCTAGGTGTCCAGTTATTGGCTCTGGAGCCTCCATTGAGTTGGTTTCAGGTGATCAAGTGAGTGTGATGCCCAAATACACATTATTGCCAGAGTATGCTGAGCGCGATGTACGTTTTTTTGATGATTTCGTGTATGTGGAAAACGAAGGGTTCCATGAGCTGCCGGTTGACAAGCGTTTGCCAGAAGGGTTTGGTTCCCCTACTTTGATTGAAGGAGAGCATTTGCCTGTTTTCATCGATACGCAGCTGGCTAAATTGCTCCCTTTTGCTTCGTCTGTTGATCCCCGCTTGCGTAGGCCAAAGACCAGTTATTTGGTTACCGATGAGATTGAACAGCAAGTTTCACGCGGCAAAGATGGTTATGCCTTGAAGCTTAATTATCAGACCGAATTTGGTTCGATCTCTTTGGCGTCACTGTGGTGGGCGCTCCAGCAGAATCAGCGCTATGTGTTTTCTGAGGCCGGTTTGATTGATTTATCAGATCAACGCTTTGGGTGGCTGAAAGGGGTGAGCAAGAGTCGGGTAGATCGCAAGCGTAATATGTTGACTTTGCCCACGCTTGAAGTGTTACGCTTGAATGCTATGGAAGGGATTACTGCTGCTCCCACGCTCGATCCGCAGCAGCACCATTCTTTGCAGTTGTTGCGCGATTTGACTGAATTTCGTATGCCTGAAGATCCTGATTTGACTGGACTGCAAAGTCATTTGCGCCCATACCAGCTGCATGGCGTGCGGTGGCTGTGGTTCCTTTATCACCATGGATTGTCGGGGTTGCTATGTGATGATATGGGGTTGGGAAAGACGCACCAAACGATGGGGCTGCTGATGGCCATAGCCAATCATTGGCGCAAGCAGGAAGGCGATAACAGCAAACATCACTTTCTGGTGGTCTGTCCGACGTCTGTTATTTACCACTGGCAGGAGAAGTTGCGCGATTTCTTGCCGGGCTTACGCGTCTGGACCTTTTATGGGGCGAAGCGCAGTTTGGACACTTTTTATGAAGAAAGTGATATTTTGCTTACCTCGTATGGCGTATGGCGCAATGAGATTGATGTGCTTGGTAAGATGACGTTTGAAGTCGCTATTTTCGACGAGCTGCAAATTGCTAAGAACCATACCAGCCGCATTTATCGCGCCTTGCTGAAAGCTAAGGCTCGGATGAGGCTTGGGCTTTCGGGCACGCCTATTGAAAACCGTTTGCGCGAATTGAAAGCGCTCTTTGATATCGTTTTGCCTACCTATTTACCCTCAGAAACCGACTATCGCGATTTCTTTGTGCGACCTATCGAGAAAGAAGGCAATCAAGAGCGACGTCTGTTGCTCTCGCGTTTGATTAAGCCCTTTGTGCTTAGACGCAAGAAGGAAGATGTTTTGCTTGATTTGCCGGAAAAGATTGAAGAGATCTCGCATTGTGATTTGTTGCCAGAACAGTATCAGTTGTATGTGGAAGTGTTATCCACTTCGCGCGATAAGTTGCTGACTGAGTTGAGCGATGATAATACGCCTATCCCTTACATGCATATCTTTGCGTTGCTTTCTCATTTGAAGCAAATCTGTAACCATCCTGCAGCCTATCTCAAGAAATCCGTTGACTACAAACAGTATCCATCGGGTAAGTGGGAGCTATTTTTGGAGTTGTTGGAGGAGGCACGGGAGAGTCAGCAGAAAGTCGTCGTGTTTTCGCAATATCTGAATATGCTAGATATCATCGAAAGTTACTTGACAGAGAACCATATTGGATATGCTGCCATTCGCGGTAAGACAGCCAATCGGGGGGAGCAGTTGCAGCGCTTCAACAACGATCCCAAATGTGAGGTCTTTGTGGCCTCATTGCAAGCGGTGGGATTGGGTGTGGATCTAACGGCAGGGTCGGTGGTGATCCATTATGACCGGTGGTGGAATGCAGCGCGGGAGAACCAAGCTACGGACCGTGTGCACCGTATCGGCCAAACACGTGGGGTGCAGGTGTTTAAGTTGATGACCAAGGGTACGATTGAAGAGCATATCGACTTTCTGATCCATAAGAAAGGACGTTTGATGGAAGACGTGGTGAGTGTTGATGATCATCAAATCGTGAAAAAACTCGACCGCCAGGAGATGATCAGCTTATTGCAGTTAATACCCAAAGCCGGTAAAGATTAAGGACCATATATAAGCTTAAAGGAACGTGCGCCATTAAAATTCTAGTTTTGATCATTGCTTCTGATAATTTTCCCGTCTACTGTGCCTTGCAACAGGTGTGGCAGTCTTATATGCATCTGGATCCTATGCATGTGGAAGCCTACTTCTTGAAAGGTGATCCAGAGTTAGCTACTGAGACTCAAATCAAGGGTGATGTCATTTGGTGTAAAACTGAAGAGAATTTAATTCCAGGTTTACTCAAGAAGACTGTGTTAGGCATGGAAGCCATGCTGCCACGGCTTGATGAGTTCAATTTTGTGATCAGGACAAACTTGTCGTCTTTTTTTGTTTTTTCGCGTTTGCTGAAGTTTTTAGAGCTTCTTCCTGCGACTGGTTGTTATTATGCTAGTTCACTGCATTCAAAAGGTGTTATTTTTGGTTCTGGGGCAGGAATTATTCTCTCGCCTGATTTGGTGAAATATATCATTGCTAGCAAACAAAAGTTGATGGATCAGCCGGTAATCGATGATGTGATGCTAGGACATCTCCTGTTACAGCATGGTAAGAAGGAACTTTTAAGTGCCAGTCGCATGGATTTTCCTAACATGGAGACATGGTTGCAGGAAAAGGATGCGATTCCCGATTACATTTATCATTTTAGATGCAAACATGAAAACCCTGATTTACGCAATTGCGATGAGGTCTTCATCCAAAATGAGCTGGTGAAAATGTTCTATCGATAGATATTTTGCATCATTCATTTGCCTGCCCGTGCCTGGACAAAGGCAAAGGCAAAGGCAAAGACAAGGGCAAGGGCACGGGCAAGGGCAAGGAAATGAATGATGCAAGCTGTCTAATGAGCAGGGGGGTGCTGTGCGCAAAGTGTGTATGGTCACAAATTACAATCGGTATGAGTCTAAGCGCTATTTTGCAGAAAAACTGTTGGCAGCACTGCAGCGGCAAGGTCTTGAAGTGATCAAAGTTGATAGCTCTCGTGAGGGACCTCAAGCCTGTTTGACCGCTATCCAGCAGTTTGCGCCCGATTTAGTCTGTACTTTTCATAGAGAACAGCCCGACAGTGAAGGTAAATTTTGGTGGGATTATTTTCTTATTCCCCATCTTTCGATGTTGCTTGATCCAGCTTGCTATTCTCTTGATTTACTTGTCAGCCCCCTATCGATTATTTCTTGCGTTGATCGCCAAGATATCGCAACTATGCATGCAAAGAATATTAAGAAAGCATTTTTTTTCCCACATGCCGTTGAAAGAGAACTAGCACCAGATCCCTATCTTGAAAGAGTGTATGAGGTGGTTTTCTTTGGGAGTTGTTATGACTACGAATCTTTGCGGACTTATTGGGGTGGGTCTTTGCCTCTTTGGGCTAGCCGGACAGTAGATGATGCGATTGATCGCGTTTTTTCCAATGGTGGGGTTTCATTAACGCAAGCGTTATTGCAAGCGGGGCAGGCAAATCCGACCTTTCGAAAGACTGCTGAATATGGACTACGGACGTTTTGTTTCCGTTGTCTCGATACCTACACGCGAGGCAAGGATCGGATCGAGCTTATCAGATCGATCAAAAAAGCTCATGTACATGTCTTTGGAGAATTGGAGCAGGGACTTGGATTTGAAAAAAAAGGGTGGTCTCACTATTTAGGTAAGCAATCCAATGTGACGCTCCATCCAGCTGTATCATATAGCGAAGCGCTCCAGATCATGAAACAGAGCAAAGTTGTGTTGAATAGCATGCCATTTTTTCTGGATGGATCGCACGAGCGGGTGTTTGCTGCTTTGGCATGTGGGGCTCTCCCTGTGAGTAGTGCCAGTGGTTATTTGCGGGAGGAGTTGTGTGAGGGGGAAGAGATTGAATTTTATCCAGCCGGGCACTATACAGACGTCAGTGATCGGATCGATGCCTGGCTCGGCAATGAAGCACAGCGACAAGCAGCTGTGGTTCGTGGTAGAGAGAAGGTCATGCAGCGCCATACTTGGGATCAGCGGGCTGAGTTGCTGGTTTCAGAGGTTGAGAAAATAATAGCAGGATGAACACGATTAACAGAATCGAGGGGATGCACCTCGCAGCAAGATCAACGATGAAAACGATGTAACGATTCAGTGCCGCCATCGATGATCGAAATGTCAGCACGTTAGTTCGTTGCTGTTAGCTTCGATTCGATGTAAAATAACCCCTCAAGCGCATTCCAAGGCCTGTGCCTGCAGCTGCCAACGCTAATGTCACAGGACCTGTGCTGGCAACTGTTGCCAAGCCAAGCGAGGCTCCAACGCCTGCCGCGGTTAATTGTACAGCGCTACTGGCCTTTTGGGATATAGGAACGGATGGATTGATTAAATTGGCTAGATGCCCTTTTGTAAAACTTAATACATATGATGTAACGAATTGATCGGCTGCAGTTAGCGATTTAAATGTAGTGTCGCTCATCTTCGCACACATGTTTTTAGCGTTTTCTACACTTACCTCTAGTTGAGCGCGATAGTCCTCGTCCAGTTGATCGCGAGCATTTTTCAATTCAGTCAGTGTGGCGTTGTTTAGTTCTGCTGCCCAGTCAGGCTGTGTGCGCAAGAATGCATTGATATATTGATCTGAAGCTTGCAGATGCTTTTGAAGGTTCAATAAGCCTATCAATTTCTTAATTTGCTCTTCTTCCAAGTTTAGTTCATGGGCAGATCTGGCAATTTCTGCTTCGTGCTCTGAAATCTCTTCCAACTTGATATGGCCTAATGTTTGTTCGAGTGTATGGATAACTAAGCCTGGCAAGGTTGTTTCGATTTCGCTACTAATTTCTTTTAATCTAATGAAGTGATCGAGCGCATCGATTTGGTTGCTCAGGAGCATTAGAGAGGTGCGATCATCTTTAATATCATCTACATCTGCCAATGTGGGATTGGCATTTCCATTCAGAATAGGGTTGCAATGCGCTCCTAGATAGCCGGCTTTTGTAGGTTCGAATGAATGCTGGCTACGGCTGACATTATCCGAATGAGCCATACAGGCTATATAAACTCCACCAAGCGTATGTACTGTATCGCCTTTGACGCGGTTTTCTTCAAAAGAGAGGGGACAATAGCGCGTTTTGTAACTAGTCATCAATTTAGCCGCATTTTCAGCAAATCGTTCAGCTTGCTCCTCTAATGCTCTAGGGCTACACCAGGTAATGACGTTTATGCCCCGCAGGGTATGCAACGGAAAAGCTTCGGGGGTGTCGAGCTTGTTTGCCATTTGGGACACCATGGAGTGAACTAAATGCTGGGATAGAGCTCCCCCTTGACTATGCCCCTGGATGGCAAGACGAGGAGTAAGACCCCTTTCGACTAATTCCTGGCAGCACTCATTGATGGCTTGAAGGATGGTTTGCTCATGCTTGGCTTCGAAAACATCTAAACCGGAAGCTTCGGCTAAATTGTGCGCCACACTTTGCATGTCGCTAGGATTGGTGCCTCTAAAAACAGCTTGCAGTTCTCCTTGTCGGTTGGCGGTTAAACCTTGGAGTAAGCAGAAGGCAAAACCCTCTTTATCAATGACGGTTTTAACCTCATAAAATACTGGTTTGTCCTTTTGACAAGGGACAGGTAGGATAAAGCCTTCTTCAAGAGAGGCATAACCGATGCGACGACTGAGAAATTCTGTCGCGGCTAGGTGATCATAATGTGTTTCGGAATGTTCATTTGTAAAATCTTGCCAATCGGTCAACGCTTGCAGGCGTTTGATGTCCGCTGGGAAAATGCTTTGGACGACATCTTTTTCTGTAGGGGAAAGAGTAATCATCCTGGATGATTGGCTACCATACGCTTCATGTCTAAAGAATTTAAGCAGCAGGTGTATTTGGTTGTCTTGTAATTTGTTAAAGGAATCATCAAAAACATCGCCTGAGGTAGGGATCAACGCTTCTAGATCGATGATTAAATCATCGGCAAAATAGTGACTGAAATTCTCCATGAAACGCTGTCGAGAGTCTGCTGGAAGAAGCGATTGATAAAAATGCTTTAAATCTTGGGTGGTGACTTCAGTTGCCAGCGACACTTGTAAGCATTTAATATCGTGTGAAGAGAGTGTTTGTTTATCATTTAGTTTGTAATTATTCCACGCTTTTTGGGAGAGTCTCTCCCCATAGACTTCATTTAATAATGATTTGATTTCATTGGCTGTTTTCCCTTTCAGCGCTTGAGCAAATTTGGTTGTTTGACTTTCGGCAACATTTGCAGTGGGCGAGGAAAAAAAATTGTAGGGAATCATACTAGTGGTATTTGAAAGTATACTTACCAACCGAGATGATAGAGTAGGAGGTGAGGGGCTGAGAGCTGGGGCACTGATCGCTGCAAGAGTTGTTGGATTGCTTACATCATTGGATGCTGGAGTGACTACCTGATCTGGAGTTTGCGAACCACCGTTTTGGGGAGTAAAAGGTGTGGGTCCTGGGATGCGGGGAGTTGGACTATCAATAGACATATATAACCTAAGTATGGTTTATTATAATATTATAATAATATATTTATGTATTTATTTATTATAGCTTGGTGTTTTTTTTAGGGGTAGTTTTTTGTTAGTTGCTTTATGAGGAAATGGGCTTGGATTCAAAAAAAAGGCTCATCACAAATTCGAGTACCGCACTATTTGAACGCGAAGGTCGCGAAGTAAGCGAAGATAACGCGAAGAAAGTTTTATTTATTAAAGTACATGCTCAAGACAAATCTTCTGATATCATCTTTGACCATTCTCTCCTTGAAATTAATCAATAATAAAAAACGTGTTTAAAACTTACGTTTTTCGTAAGTATTTAACACGTTTTAACGTAGATATGTATTTTATGCGAGTAAGTGTTTGCTAACACAGCCCATCCATCATGAACCCCTTATTTTTTCACAGCCCCACTGGATTCTTGTGGGCTCAAGTTCCGATTGTAGATTGAGTAATAACCTCAATCTTCTTCAAGATCGTATTCGATGTAAGCTTCATCGTCTGCGTCTTCGAAGTTGTCATCGAGAAACTCATCCCCCTCGTGCCCTTCTTCCTCTTCGCGATAAGGATGATTTTCTAAGCCCGGAGATTCTTGCTTATGCTTCTCTTGGCGTTTTTTTCCTCTAAGATAGATTTGGATGGGTAAGCCGGCAAAGCCATAGGCTTCACGGAATTGATTGTAGATATATTTTTTATACGACTCCACCATAAGGTTGGGGTAGTTGACGAAAACGACAAATGTTGGCGGTTTAATACCTACCTGAGCCATATAGTAGATACGGAGGCGTTTGCCTTGGAGCATTGGAGGGTGGTTTTTTTGTAGGCAGAGTCCGATAAATTTGTTGAGTTGGTGGGTGGTGATACGCTTTTGGGAATCTTCTTGTACTTGTTGCGCTAAGGCAAAGATCTGGTCGACATTGCGTCCCGTGAGGGCCGACATGAACAATTTTGGGCAGTGTTTGAGGAATGGCACCTCTTCTTCGATGCCTTGCATGCAGTGTTCCATGCGGAACCCTTTGACGAGATCCCACTTATTGAATAGCAGGATGCAGCCTTTGCCTGACTCTTCGATCATGTTGGCAATTTTTTTCTCTTCACGTGTGATCCCTTGTTGTGCATCGAGCATCAGTAAACAGATGTCGGCTCGTTCGATAGCGCGTTGGGTACGAATAGCTGCAAATTTGTCCACGACTTCGTGTTCAGCATGTTTACGGCGGATGCCGGCCGTATCAATGAGGTTGTAGGCGACACCATTGTGCTCAAAGGGGATGTCGATGCTATCGCGGGTGGTTCCTGGGATGGGACTAACGATGCAGCGTTCGGTATCGAGGAGGTAATTGACTAAAGAGGATTTGCCCACATTAGGGCGTCCGACAATAGCGAGTTGGATCTCGTTTGATTCGGTCTCTGCCACTTGCTTACGATCCAATCTTTCGAAAGCCGCTTCTAATAATTCCGCGATATGCCATCCTTGGGCCGCTGACACGGGGATCATTTTGCTGATGCCGAGGTTTTGGAAGTCGTACATCATATGTGCTTGTGAGATGTTGTCGATCTTGTTGACAGCTAGACAAACAGGTTTCTTGGTTCGGTGGAGGATGTCGGCAATTTCTTTGTCGAGTTGGGTGGGTCCAGTATGCACGTCTACCACCATGATTAAGCTGTCAGCTTCTTCGATGGCAATTTCCGCTTGGCGTTTGATGTGCTCATTGAATTGGGCTTTGGAGCGCGCGTCGATACCACCGGTGTCGATCAATTGGAAGGGGAGGCTAAAGAAGTCCGCATCAGCATAGATGCGATCGCGGGTGATTCCTTCAGCTTCGTCGACGATGGCAATATTTTTTTTGCATATTCTATTAAAAAGGGCGGATTTGCCTACGTTGGGGCGTCCTACGATGGCGACTTTTAGTAATTTAGACATAAATCTCGTATTAATTGTGTAAAATTTAGAGCATATGATAGCAATTATATAATTAAAATAACACCATAAATAGCTTTAAGTTAGAGAAATCAATTGGACATGGACGAATTGGACTTCCTAGACTTCCTGGACGACCTGGACAGCTCTGTCCAATTTGTCCAGGTCGTCCAGGAAGTCTAGGAAGTCCAATTCGTCCATGTCCAATTGATTTCGAAAATTGATTTTAATATTAGTAATGCTACATTAACACTTTGTTGTTTGAAATAAATAAAAAGCTTGAATTTTACCCCTAGAAACATTATCATTATTTTTGCGAAATGAGCTGGACGGGGCTTAAGCAGGATTTGCTATGTATAATGCTCAGATTCATTCTGACGACATTTCTTTATTACCTTTTAAAGATGATCTTTCAAACTATTCTTGGGGGGTGTTTCGGCAAGATGCTATAGCGGCACTTTCTGTGGCATTGCTGACAGTACCTCAGGCGATGGCTTATGCTTTATTGGCGGGGTTGCCTCTATCTGCAGGCTTGTTTGCAGCTATCTATGCTTCGATGCTCGCGGCTTTTTTTGGATCTTCGCGCCATTTGATTGTGGGACCAAGCAATGCCATTGCGATTTTGGTGCAAACAGGCACCTCGGATATATTGTATACGTACTATCGTGGATTGGAGGGGGTCGATCTTGAGCTTGCGGCTTTACAGATTCTCACCCAGTTGGCTTTGGTGGTGGGGATAGTACAAATTTTGGCAGCGGGATTTAAGCTTGGAAGGTTAACACAGTTTGTGAGCCATTCTGTGGTGATTGGATATATTGCAGGTACAGCCATAGCCATGGTGGTGAATCAGTTTTTCACTTTTTTGGGCATTGAGAATACTCCTGGAGATCAGTCTATTTATGAAAAAGGGGCGTATTTGGTCACTCATTTGGAGCAAATCCATTGGCCGACAGCTGTAGTCGGATTGGGCAGTTTAGTGTTATTGGTTGGATTGAGGCGCATTGATAAACGCATTCCAGCGCCCGTGATTACCATTATTTTGGCTGCTGTAATGATTAATCTGGTGAATAGCTATTCATTCAGTCAGGTTGCGACAGAAGCTACAAATGACAGTCAGTGGCAAAATGTGTTGTTAGTGGGAGATCGAGGCAGTTTGGATGATTTGATTCCACGATTTGCCTTTCCCTATTTCGATATGGGGCTGATGAATTATCTTTTGCCGTTAGCTTTTGCTGTGGCTTTGTTGAGCATTATGGAGACCACATCGGTGGCCAAGACGATTGCGGCTAATTCGGGGCAGAGGTTGTCAGTTAACCAGGAGATCTTTGGTCTTGGCCTTGGGAATATGCTGTCGTCTTTCATTTGTGCCATGCCCATTTCAGGAAGTCCTTCTCGCAGCGGTTTGAGCTATGCTCTCGGAGCACAAACCCGTGTGGCATCTATTTTAAATGCTACGCTTGTGGCCTCGGTGTTATTCTGTTTTAATGCGATGATCATGCATATCCCTTTGGCAGCGCTTTCTGCTTTGTTATTGGTGACGGCGGTTAATATTGTTAATCCACGCCAATTTTTTCTGTGTGTTAAGGCCACGAATTCTGATGCTTTTGTGTTGTGGACGACGCTTTTGTCCTGTGTGTTTTTGAGTCTTGATGTCGCTTTCTATATTGGGGTCATTTTCTCTATTACCTTATATCTGAAAAAATCAGCGATTCCGCAGCTTGTAGAGTATGGCATCGATGATGAGGGGGAGTTGTATAACCTTGATTTTTCGAAGGTGCATGAGCATCGGACGATACGTTTAATCAAAGTAGAAGGGGAGTTATTTTTTGGGGCTGCTGATATTTTCCAGACGACATTAAAGACTATTGCAGAAGATGATACCAGCACCAGAGTGATCATTTTGCAGTTAAAAAATGCTCGTGATATTGATGCTACCGCCTGTTTGGCTTTGCAGCAATTGTATGTCTATCTAGTAGGATCTGGTCGTCATCTTGTGGCTTGTGGGATGACACAGCAAATCTGGGATGTCTTAAGTGATTCAGGTATTGTGGAACAGATTGGTAAAGAGAATATGTTTGTCTTCGACGACCGGCATCCGCATCAACATATGCTTAAGGCATTGCATCGAGCGCGCTCGTTAGCGCACACCGTCATGCCGCAAGCTTCTACAGTTGGCGAACACGTACAGCAACCTAAAGGGGTTCCTGTAACTATTGAAGGGTAACCTAGCAAGTTGATGCTTTTCGTCTAATCATTCTTGATGAACAGATTCGTCCCCACATAAATGCAACACAGAGTCGCAGAGACACGGGGATGGAGAGAAATGTAAATTTAACAGGATGAACAGGATAAACAGGATGTTCCTTACAGCAAAATTAACGATGGAAACGATATAACGATAAAATGATAGAACAAGACAAGAACTACTCCTTTGATTAGACAGAAAGTGTTTTGAACTGTTGTTTTGAAGTAATGAAGGAGTTTGGACATGGATTTTTAGAATTGCAAAGCAATCAGGAATGTATTGTTGATGTAGACATGACTGAAGAACAATTTCGTTTAGAACAACAAAAAAAATCGTTATATCGTTACATCGTTTCCATCGTTGATTTTGCTGTAAGGAACATCCTGTTTATCCTGTTCATCCTGTTAAATTTGCGTTTCTCTGCGTCATCGTGTCTCCGCGACTCTGTGTTACATTTGTGTGGGAACAAACGCGTTTATTAAGGACTATCTGGTGAAAAGCACAACATTTGCTCGTTTGTGACTTTTGCACTCATCAATGATTTGGATAGTGAACGCCTTTTCTTAAGGCACTGGATCGTATTTGATGAGGCGGCCTCCGCCGTCGCGTGTCCAACGATAGACCCAAGGGTCTTCATTTTCGCGCATCAGACGATCACAGCCCATAGTGAAGCCTTGGAAGAAGCCGTATTTGCGTATAGCATCGAGGGTGTATTGTGAGCTGCTCGGGATGAAATGGCTGCGCGGTCCATCTGCCGGTGAGATGACCTTCTGGTGAAAGCTGATCATGATTTCGGCAAATTGTCCTAAGATGGGTGTTGGGGATGAGGTTTGACATACAGCTGTGGGGCGTTTGTTGTGGGCGAGATCGGCATCTTTGCCCCAGGGGTCGCCAAGCAAAGCGGCGTGGTAGCAGCAAATGCAAGCAATGATTAAGCGCACAGTTAAAATCCTTTTTGGATCATGAGAATGGGGAATAGGCAATTTTTTGCCATGACATCGCGCCCTAGTTTTTCATAGAGGACGCGGTTATATTCTTGCGCTTCTAGTCCGGCTCCATTGATCCCTCCGAGGTACCACCCTGACTCTAAGCTTGTGACGATGATGCCGCCGGCGATATAGCCGCGGTCAAAGAGTTGGTAGGCGGCGGCGATAAATAGGGTGTTGATGATAAAGGATGTGAGAGCGGAGTTTTTTTGTCCCACATATAAATAACCGGCTCCTGGTAAGAGTGCATTGAGCGTTTTAGCTGTGGTTACCGATTTGGCGTTTGAGGTGTAGTCACAGAGAAATTGGTTGATCTCTGGGTTGGTTGTTTCACAGGTATTTGTTGAGTAGAGGGTGGGAAAATCTGCTTTTGAGATCGCTGTTTCTAGGCTTAAGTTAGCAGCCAGTTCTTCATTTGACTCGTTGATGAGAGACATGATGCGGCACGCTTTGTCGTCCTCACCGATTTTGATGTAGGCATCATAGAGGGCGATGAGCAGATCTTGATAGGCTGGGAAAGCTTCGGTTGCTTGTTGAAGATGGCTGGTTTCAAAAGCATCGACGGCTTCTTGGTATTTGTTGGCGATATAATAGGCAAAGAAGATGTCGTATTCAATTTCAAGGCGGCGCTCTTGGTATTGACCTGGAATGAGAAAGAGGGCTCGTTTGAAGCAGGTGAGGGCCCGATATAAATCCATTTCTTTGGCGAAGGCTTTACCTAGTTGTAATTCTTTGCCCCAATCTTGAGTTTTTTCTACTGATGTGAGCTTGGCGAAATGTGTGGGTAACCTTTCGATGGCGTAAGGTTGCGGCGTGTAGCAGATATTTGGTACCAACTGACAACACGTTGGTTGGCAGCTTATACAAAAGATACTAAGCATAAGGGCCCATAGCGTAGCTGATGCTAGCTGTTTTTGTATAAGCTGCTCGGGATGCATCAAGGGTGCAGTCCCATTTTGTCACTATCGCAGTCTTGATCATCTTCTGGATGCAAGGTCGCTTTGACATTGAATAGGTCTAAAGCTTCTGTTGTCTCGTATTCATCGGAATTTTGCAAGCAGTTGTGGTAATCGTAGATATCTTGTTGGTGCTTTGTGAGCCACTGGACTTCTTCTTCTGTATCGATGATTTGAGGACGGATGAAAATCATTAAATTGCGTTTTGCGCTGGTGTTGTGTTTATCGCTGAATGCTGCGCCAATCAGTGGGACGCTGCCCAGGCAGGGCACTTGGTTGCGTTCACGCGATTCTTCATCTTGCATCATGCCGCTGATGATAAGGAAGTAGGTGTCAGGGATATGAGCACGAGTTGTTGTTCTGTGGATTCGTGTGGTAGGGCCTGGACTCGTTGAGGCAGTGCTGGCGTTAGTGATGAGCCCGGCGACGATGGTGCTGACTTCTTCTTCGATATCGAGGGCGATGATATTACCATTGCCAAGATAGGGTGTCACCTTCAGGCGCGTGCCGATATCGCGATATTCGTAGTTACTGGTGATGACTGAACCGAGGTCATTGGAGATGGATTGCGTGCGGTAGGGTGTGTTCAATCCAACGAAAATTTCGGCTGGAGAGCCATCTTCGACCAAGATTTTTGGATTTGAAATCACTTCATCTTTGGTGCGGTCATGTAAGGCGTGCACTAAAGCCCCTATGGAGCCGAATTCTGTGCCGCAGTGCGTGATCTTTTGTCCGATGATGCCAAGGTTGAGACCTGTATTTTGAATGAGGTTTCGTGCATCGGGTACAATAGGCGATATGAGCGGCGTGCTGCTCTCTGGCAGGCCAAGTCCGGTCACCCCTGTTGTTTTTTTCATGACATTTATCAGAGGCGTATTGGGGTCGGTGAAGAAGGATTGAGCACCCGCTGCGTTGTCGCCGCCGAAGTCTGTGATATAGCTGACACCGTACTCTAAAGAATCATCAAGTGATGTTTCCATGATGAGCATTTCAATGAAGACTTGGCGCATGGGGGCGTCCAATTCGCCAACTAAGACGCTCACTTTGTCGAGAGCTTCTTGGGTGCCACTAAAGACCAAACTATTTGTTGGTGTGATCCATTGCACGCTGCGCAAGGCTGAAATGAGATCTTCGTTGCCTCGTTCATTTTGTAAGATGGTATCCGCGATTTGACGCAACGATGGCTCGACGCTGTCGCCTTTGCGATATTTGAGTTTGTAGATATAGAATTGCGTTTTCTTTTCGACGCCTCCTGGTAGGAGTGCGCCTTTGGGAAATTGACGCGATAGTGCCGTGTTGATAAAAGGCTCCCCTTCATCGAGTTGGAAGACCCAATTGCCATCTTTATCTTTTACCCAGTGTCCCTTTGGTTCTTCAGAGCCTGGCGCTGCCGCTTCGCCGGGGATAAAGGTCCATTTGCCATCGGCATCGCGAATCCAACGCCCTGTGGGTGGATTGTCACCGTTTGTCGGAGTGGCTGGTTTGAAGATCCATTTGCCATCAGGACCGAGAATCCATTCACCGTTATTTGTTTGGATAACATTTTCAGTCCCTGTTTTTTTGACACTAGCGGCGCCTTGCGCTGCACTAGCAGCATTGGGTCCGATGATGGTGCCTGAGGGGGTAGTTGTGACGTTGCCGAGTTTTAAATCTTTGAGGTTGAAAATGCGTGTGGTCCCGTGATCTTGATCTAGATATTGGAGAATGGCGATGGTGCGCTCGACTAAAAATGGGGAGGCGATGATGAAGATGCTATTTGTCGTAGGTTGAGAGACGAATGTGAGGGTTTGATCTTGAGAGATGGGCTGCATGATCTGTTGGACGAGGGGGATGAGCACATCGATGGCGGTGAGTTGGCTGACATATTGGCCGATGACGAGGCCGCTATTTGGGGCATCTAGACTTTTGATCAGTTGGGCGATCTTGGCGACATTAGCTGATATATCGGTGACGATTAAGTGGTTGGAATCTTTAAGGGCTTCTATGAGGGCATTTTCTGAGGTGAGTGGACGTAGAATGACAGCGGCTCTTTCGGGGTCTAAAGTATTGAGGCGAAAGACTTGAGTGACGATATCGGAGTCTTCGACTTTACTGCCGGTGAAATCTTCAGAAACGACTTTTGAGATGCCGTTGACTTTTGGGTTTTTATGGATAATGAGGTTATTGCCTTCCTCGATGAGGACCAATTCGTGGATCAGCAGTTCTTGTAAGAGTGCTGTCATAATATTGTCGATAGTGGCAGGCTCTTCTGAGATGATTGTCACATTGAATTGGAGGTCATTTTCGTCAAAGACGAAATTTCTATTGGATATTCGGCTAACGAAGCGGATGTATTCAATGATGCTGACATTATTGAAATTGATCAGCACAGTTTTTTCGGTGTTTTCATTTGCGTTGGTGGATTTAGTGTCATCGGCGGCGATGAATGCATCATCAGAAGGTGGTGTGGGTTCAGGAGGTGTGTTAATGGCTGGTTGTGGAGGAATAATTTTTTGTGAAACACTGATGGTGGATATGTTAGCAGCAGGGCTTGTTGTCGAGGCTCCGAACTCGAATGTTGCTGCGTTGTCGGCATGCAAGTTGAGATGGGGTTGTGATAGGATGACAAAGAGGGATGATAGCAATAGAAGGCATTTGAGGCGTATTTTTCTTTTCATGAGATAGTATTATTATTACTGCTTTTAGCTTTTTTATGAGTGAGTACTTTTGTCCGCATAAGGCAATCGTTGTTAAGGCCGCTCTATAGCGAAGGTGAAAGCTAAATTATGATTTAAATAAAAAAGTTTACACACAAGTTCGCCTTGCGGGTTTTACAATTGCCATCCCTTATTACAAATGAAATATTTTATTTCCAGAAAATAAAGAACACCGAACTCGTATGGGTCGTCACAAGTTAGAGTACAACACTTTTTGAACGCGAAGATCGCGAAGCAAGCGAAGGCAACGCGAAGATTTTTCTTTAGTGGGTATGCTCTTACAAATTTATGGAGCTGAATTTCTTTCTTATTTAAATTAACCATTTTCAGCAGCGTTATTGATTAACTTCAAAGAGAGAATGGTTAAAGATGATATCAGAAAATTTGTCTTTAGCATGTACTTTAATAAATAAAAACTTTCTTCGCGTTGTCTTCGCTTACTTCGCGATCTTCGCGTTCAAATAGTGCGGTTCTCTAATCTGTGATGAGCCATCTGTATGAGGGATGGATCAAATCAGAAAGGATAGAACAATGGCGACAAGAGAGCAAGCATAATGTGGCTCAGTAATTGTTTTTGCAACAATGCGGCTCAGACAGTGCGTTGGATGCTGATGAGGGTGGGGGTGCGTTCGTGGAGAATTTTGCTTAGAGATAGCTTTGTTTTACGCAGAACAGTCTCTACAATCTTTTGCGGGTGTAGATGACCACTTTCTAAGAGTGCTTGTTGGAAGATATCTTCGGAAAATTCCTCGTCGTCATTTCCTTCTAGGGAATCAGGAATTAAAGAGCCTAGCACTAGGCAGTCATTTTTTTCCCAAGGAACCGATACTTCAGAAAATTCAATATCGCTGTCGATGCCAATAGCTAAATTGGTGGTGTCGATTTTGGTGATACTTTTAGTACCTGCAGGTAGATGCCAAAGAGTGCCATAACCGCAAGAGAGGAAGTGGAGTTTATTTTCTTTAGGCGAAAGGCGAATGTAACTCAACGCAAACACTTGATCGACCTTATCGTTAATTAACAGCTTATTAAGCATAGTGGCTAATTCGATAGGTTGATTTGTTAGGTTTCTTAGGGCATGCACCATGCCTCTTAGCAAGGTGGTATAAATCACTCCTTCGGCGCCTTTGGCTGAAGATTCTCCCATGATGATGCCATAGGTGCCATCTGGAAAAGAGAAGAAATCGTAATAAATGCCATAAGTATTCAGTCCTTTAGGACTCACTAAACCAATCTCAAGGCCTTCCCAAGTGGGTGGTTGTTGTGGGGCTAGGGTGTCTTGTGCGTTGCGGAGGTGTTCGAGGATTTCGCTTAGTTGATCACCGACACGGTTTTCTTTTTGTAGGTTTGTTGAGTTTAAATAAGCAGAGACATCGGTGATGAAGTCCACAATATCTTGATAGCGATCTGTCGGATTGGGTTGAAGAGATTTATTGAGGATTTTCTGTAATCCCTTAGGCATAAGTGAGAGATGGATTTGTCCGTGAGACAGTTTTCCTAAGACTAATTCGTAAGCGATGATCCCTAAGGAGTAGATATCGGAGGGGTATGAGACTGATTCCGGGTTTTCTCGTTGTTCTGGGCTCATGTAGATGGGGGTGCCGATGAGGCGCTGTTTTCCTGGGGCGCCGCTAGCGGTTTTTTCGGTGAGTAGTTGAGCGATGCCGAAGTCGATAACTTTTACTTGGCCAGTTTCTGTGATGAGAATATTTTCTGGTTTTAGATCGCGATGGATGACGCCATGCGTGTGTAGGTGGCATAGAGCATAGGCAATGTCGATGATGATTTCTAAAGCTTTCTTAAAAGAGATTGGACTCTGTAGGAGGGCTTGTCTTAAGGATATGCCTTGTATGTATTCCATAGCGATATATAAGCCACCTTCCCATTCACCGTGGCCATAGAGCTTGACGATATTGGGATGATCGCTCATGGCTATGATTTCGGCTTCAGTGAGAAAGCGTTCTACTACATCTGGGTGAGAGAGAAAGCGGGGGAGTAGGGCTTTGATGGTGGTTGGTTCTTGAGTTTCTGGGTGCAGGCCTAGATAGAGGATGCTCATGCCCCCTTTTTCTAGAAGACTCTCGATTTTATAGGGACCGATCATTTTGGGGATGGAGGGAGAGGGCGTGGGAGTGCTTTTAAGGTCTTGAGGTATACCTATTTGTGTGAGTTGTTTATGAAAATCTGTATCGTCGGGCATTCTTGAAGGACTCCTTTAGGAGTTGTACGGTAGTATACCACACACGGGTAGCATTAAGAGGGTGACAAAAATCTCGATCGAAAGCTTTGCTGTCAGCCTCTTAAGAAAGTTCTAGTATTCTTACACCAAGAGCTTCTCCGATGCGTAGAAGTTCGCCGCGAGCGATGCGTTTGCCATTTACAACTAAATCGACACCAGATTCTGGGTGGATATCTAATTCGAGGAGATTTCCCGGTTGGAGCTCGAGGAGTTTTTTTATAGACATTTGTACCCGACCAAGTTCAATGATAACGGGGAGAGGAATCTCTTCGACGGTTAAGACAGGGCTGGAAGTTTTGATAGGTTCATGTTGCGGTTGAGTATCAGTGGGATGGCTCTCTGTTTCCTGTGTGGTATGTTCGCCGGAATGTTCATCAGCGTGAGGATCGGTGGTTGTTTCGCCTGTGAGGTGGTCGTCTAGGCCGAGATCGCTATCGCTTAAGTCGTCTAGATCGAAATCGGAATCGTCATGTTCATCTGTGTGATGATCTGCGGTGTGATCATCGTCATCGAGCAATTCATCATCTTTATTATTAGAATCATTCATAGCTGCATCTGCCTCGTGGTACAGAGGGTGTTCGAGAATTTTAAGGCTGCCTTGTTTTAGGCGAGCGCGAAAACAAGCGATGCCATTGATGACGAGCATCACGCGTCCTTTGTCTTCATCTGGATCAAGAGAACAATTGTCGAGAAAGAGAAAGTCGCCTGTCTTAATTTTATTCCATTCGGCAAGGGTAAGGTTAACGCGTCCAGCTTCGAGATGGACCATGACATCAAGGGTATCGGCCATGGGGGAGGCGAGTAAGCTGTAGGGTTGGGGTAAGTAGCGCTTTTTCCAGGCGGAGCGGAATTCTGGCGATAGGAAAATACGTCCATGGAAAGTTGTTTGTTGGATATTTATGGTGATATCCATACAAAGGCAATGTTCGTTGGGTAATTCTTCCTTATTAGCTAAACTTGGAGATAGCTTTTTATCACTATTCACTAATTCAAAAGCGTTAAGAGCTTCCATGGCGATGAAGCGATAAAAGGCGTGTAGGAAATCTTGATCGAGTTCTTCATGCATCGGAAGGGGCTGCTTGGCAAGCAGCAAGAGCATTAGTTGCTTAATCGTCTGTTCTGGCATTGCCCACCAGATTTTTCCTGGGATAGGAGCAATTTCAATGCATTGTCCAAGGAGGTGTTCGCCGAGGCCATTGAACAGTTCTTCTTTGGCACGCCATTGCCATTCGCTGTGCTCGCAGGTGCAGGTTTCTAACTGCAGTGTTTGGGATAATTGTGAGGCGAAATCATGCCAAGAAAAATCGGGGGTTAGGCCAAGTAAAGGTTTGTCATCTTGGTGGAAGAGATCACCTGGAATTTGTCTGATCCAAGCTAAGGGGCGGGTGATAGGTTGTTCTTCTGCTTGTGTGCTCACGGTCTTGCTGGGTTAATTTCAATGTTTAGTGTTTTTATATCACACAAAAAAGAAATGATAAAGGCAAAAAGAGGGTCATCCCAAATTAGAGTACTGCACTTTTTGAACGCGAAGGTCGCGAAGCAAGCGAAGGCAACGCGAAGATTTTTCGTACATGTTCAGACAATGGCGTCAACTTAAAGAAATTTTTATTAAGAAGACGCTTGGACATGGACGAACTGGACGAATTGGACGAATTGGACTACCTGGACAGAATCGGAATGAGTTGTCCAGTTCGTCCAGGTAGTCCAATTCGTCCAGTTCGTCCATGTCCAATTGAAGATAGAGTAGCCCCAATTTTTACTCTAATTTGTGATGAACCCAAAAAGATATCTAAATTATGAGACTTTTTCATTTTCCGCTTTTCTCTTTTGTTCGATGATTTTAGTATGTAGGGGTTTTGTATATAAACGGGAATGCAACATGACGAAGATGAAATCGCAGGAGCTGTTGATAGGCGCACATACATCGGCGGCGGGTGGTGCTTACAAGGCGCTGCTTGAAGGGCAACGTATCGGAGCGACGACAATCCAATTATTTACCGCTAACCAGAAACGTTGGCATAGTAAACCCTTAGAGCAAGAGGCCATCGAGCAATGGCATGAGACGTTAGCTGAGACGGGGATGCAGAAAATCATGAGTCATGACAGCTATTTGATTAATCTCGGATCGCCCAGTGAGGAAAACACAGCGAAGAGCAGAGAAGCTTTCAAAGACGAAATTACGCGCTGCCAGCAACTGGGGATAGCTTTTTTAAATTTTCATCCAGGAGCAGCTTTAGAAAGCTCTGTGGAAGAATGTTTAGATCGCATTGTCGATAGTTTAGTTATATTCGAAGATCAAATAGCGAAAGGTTCCACACGTTTATTACTTGAAGCTACGGCAGGACAAGGGTCCGCTGTGGGCAATCGCTTTGAGCATTTGGCATACATTATTGAGAAGCTGCATCATCGTCTGCCGATTGGCGTTTGCATCGATACCTGTCATATTTTTGTGGCTGGCTATGATTTGCGCACCGCCGAAGCTTGTGATGCAACTTTAAAAGAATTCGATCGTGTGGTTGGCTTGAAGCATTTATATGCATTTCACTTAAATGATTCTGTTAAAGGGTTGGCATCGCGCGTAGATCGACACGCGAATCTGGGGGAAGGGCAGATCGGGCTTGAATGTTTTCGTTACCTGATGCTCGACCCTCGTACGCGCGAAATTCCTAAATATCTTGAAACCCCAGAAGGGCCAGCCCGTTGGGAAAAAGAGATCAGCATATTACGTGATTTTAAATAACGGAGACAATAAACATGCGCTTGCGAATTAAAGAATTGAAGCAACAAGATCCCAAGCAGCCCTCGTTGGTTGGACAAGAAGTCACTATCAAAGGTTGGGTAAGAACTGTACGCAATCAAAAGACATTTACCTTTATAGAAGTCAATGATGGTTCTACGCTCTCGAACTTTCAAGTCGTGGCTAATGCAGATTTACCAGGATATGACAAGATTATGCCTCTGTTGTCTACAGGTGTTTCTGTTGCTATCAAAGGCAAAGTCGTGGAAAGTCCAGGGCAAAATCAATCTCTTGAAATGCATGCCCAAGAAGTGACGGTTGTCGGGGCTTGTGATCCGGAAGTGTATCCTTTGCAGAAAAAGCGCCATTCTTTTGAGTTCTTGCGCACGATCGCCCATTTGCGCCCACGCACAAATACCATTGGTGCTGTATCACGTGTGCGCAGTGCCGCGGCTTTTGCCACGCATCGCTATTTTCAGGAAAAGGGATTTTTATACCTCAACACGCCCATTATTACTGGTGCAGACTGTGAAGGGGCTGGAGAGATGTTTAGGGTGACGACATTGGACTTAGAAAAGCCGCCTCGTTTGCCAGAAGGTAAAGTGGATTATTCGAAGGATTTTTTTGGTAAACCGAGCTTTTTAACGGTCTCAGGGCAGTTGAACGGAGAGATTTACGCCCAAGCGCTTTCCGATATATATACCTTTGGTCCTACATTTAGAGCCGAGAATTCGAACACTTCCCGTCATTTGGCGGAATTTTGGATGATAGAGCCTGAGATGGCATTTGCAGATTTAACAGACAACATGGATTGTGCTGAAGGGTATCTCAAGTATGTACTTAGGTATGTTTTGGAACATTGTCAGGAAGATTTGCAGTTCTTTGATAAATTTGTATCAGAAGGCTTGATCGAGCGGCTCCAGAAAGTTGCAGACACCCCTTTTGAACGTGCCACATATACCTACGCAGTGCGTATCTTGGAAAAGTCGGGGAAAACTTTCGAGTTTCCAGTTAAGTGGGGGGTTGATTTACAATCGGAGCATGAACGCTATTTAGCAGAAGAGTATTTCAATAAGCCTGTCATCATCACGGATTATCCGCAGAACATTAAAGCATTTTATATGCGCGCCAATGAAGACGATAAAACAGTGGCGGCAATGGATATTTTGGTCCCTAAAATTGGCGAAATTGTGGGTGGTAGTCAGCGTGAAGAACGGTATGATCGTTTGGTAGAGAAAATTAAGGCGAATAACCTTTCCGTTGAGGATTATTGGTGGTATTTGGAATTGCGTAAGTATGGCTCTGTGCCACATGCAGGCTTTGGCGTGGGCTTTGAGCGGTTGATTCAATTTATTACGGGCATGGAAAACATTCGGGATGTGATTCCATTCCCCCGTTTTTCTGGCAAAGCAGATTTTTAAATCTGTTTTGTGTAGAAAGATTTATCTGATAGGTTGTAAATAAAAAAAAGAATTGAGTGAGGATCTATTTAATATGAAGAAAGTGATGGCAGTTTTTTTTGTTTTGGCGACTCTTTTTCACGCTATGCCAATGAAGGCAGGGTGTGGCGAATGGAGTGAGTGTGATTGCTGTGAGGATTATTTTCTCGACTTTCGCTATGCCGCTTTCTTTCCACTCTCTTCTACCGTAAGAAAAGTTTACGACAATGCGTTTCCTGATATCGAATTGGAGGTAGCCACAAACCTCACAGACTATTGTCGTGCATGGTTCAACGCTGGCTACATATGGAATGAAGGAGCCTCGAGCCTTGGCAATAAAACAACTTTAAGCATGGTGCCTTTGAGCTTAGGCTTAATGTTTGTGTTGCCTGCTACTTGTGATATTGACGTGTATTTGGGTATGGGGCCTTCATTTACCTTTTTGCGTATTGAAGACGATTCCCATTATGTGAGAAGACATGTGCGCAAAAATGGCTTTGGTGGTGCCATCAAAACAGGTTTTTACTACCATCTAGACGAGAATTTTTACTTTGAAGGTTTTCTGGATTATTTCTTGCAGCCTTATCATTTTGGTAAAGACCGTTCTAAAAAGCATTATGTTGAGCGTCACGATCTGACGATGGATGGCATCAAATTGGGTTTTGGAGCTGGTGTAACCTTCTGAGGGCACCACTAGATCAAGCGGGCTTTGTAATAGATAAGTAGGTCGATATTGCTATCTGGTACGAGTTAAAGGGAATATTCAACACGAAGACACTAAGGCACTAAGACGCAAAGATAAAACTATGGAATTTGATGTAAAAGCTTATTTGCTAGCTTTGTGCCTTCGTGTCTTGGTGTCTTTGTGTTGAATTTTGAATCGATCTTTATGGTTATGATCTTTTCTTTGTAGATAGGTATTCTTTAAATAGTTCAAGCATAGCTTGATTAAAAGCGGGTGTGTCGGAGCGCTTGCGGCCTGTTAGCAGCAAACCATCGCGCACCACCTCTTGATCTACCCATTTTCCCCCTGCATTGACCAGATCGATCTCAATGCCAGGATGGGATGTTAGCGTTTTGCCTTGCACAAAACCTGTACCGATAAGCAATTGTTGCCCATGGCAAATGGAAGCAATCGGTTTGTCTTTGAAGCCTTCAATAAAGGTGCTTGCGTTTTCTGCTAGGCGGATATCATCGATGAACATACCTCCTGGAATGACAAGCGCATCAAAATCTTCGGCTCGCGCATCCTTCAGGGGGATATCTACTATAAATTCATCCCTCTTATGAAGCGCATAGCAATCCCATGCTTGCACTTTGCCTTCATCAGGCGAGACGATTTGGACGATGGCACCTGCGGCTTCCAGGGCTTTTTTTGGTTCTTCCATCTCAATTTGCTCTACCCCTACGGCTGCTATAAGGGCGACTTTGAGGCCATATAAAAATGTGGATATGGACATTGATTTTCCTTTTTTTTAGTGGGAATTATTGCTTATTTAGCTTGGAGTTGGTGATAGCGAAAGCAATCAACTAAATGGTCGTTGACGAGGCCTGTGGCTTGCATATGGGCATACATCACTGTTGGTCCAACGAAGGTAAATCCTCTTTTTTTGAGGTCTTTACTTAATGCTTCAGATTCTTTGGTTTTGGGTGGTAGTTCTTTGAGGGATTTCCATTGATTTTGGATCGTCCTCCCTTGGACAAATTGCCAGATGTAATTGTCGAAGCTGCCAAATTCTTTTTGGATGGCTAGAAAGCATTTGGCGTTGTTAACAGCAGATCTCACTTTGAGTTTGTTGCGTATAATTCCTTCGAAGTTAAGGAGTTCGAGGATCTTTTGTTCATCAAAGGTGGCTACTTTCTTGGGATCGAAGTTGGCGAATGCTTGACGGTACCCGGCGCGGCGTTTCAGGATCGTCAGCCAACTGAGGCCAGCTTGTGCTCCTTCTAGAATAAGAAATTCGAAATGTTTGTGATCATCATGAGTAGGCACGCCCCATTCCTCATCATGATAGGCTTCATAAAGTTTGTTATTCGGTTCTACCCATGGGCAGCGGGTGCAGGAAGAATGTGGCGTTTTTTTGGGCATATGACTTTTTGTGCTCATTTTTTTCGGTAGAGATAGATGAGATATCCGATGACGGCCGCAGTGACAGTAGCTAGGATAATCTCTTCTGTCTCAAGTTCGATGTTTTTAAGGGCTGAGAGGCAATAGGAGCCAAAGAAATAGCCGATAGAAAGAAATGTCGATACCCAGATGATGGCGCCGGTATAGGCATAAATCGCAAACTGTTTGTATTCTAGATTAGTTGTCCCAGCGGATAGGCCGGTAAAGTGGCGCACGCCTGGAATAAAATAGCCAATGAGCAGCGTCCATTTCCCATAGTGTTCAAACCAAGTATGTGCTTTTTCTAGCCTTTGTTCGGTAAGGCCCACCCAACTCCCATATTTTTGGAGACAATAGACACCAGCTGTGCGTCCGAGCAGGTAACTCATACTGATGCCACAGATACTACCTGCATAGGCAGCGAGCATGGTGGACGGGATAGGAAGATTCCCGCTATGCATGACAATGCCTGTAAAGACCATGAGGGTTTCTTCAGGCACTGGCAAGGCAATGATGCCTATGGCGAGAAGGAAAAATAAAGCCCACCCCCCATATTGGATCAGCCAAATTGTAAAGATGTCATTGTTGATTGCGCAGTCCATTCGTATCTTGCGGATAAACTTTGTTGAGAACGCTTTGATTTTAAACTTCTCGATGATTGCAGGGAATAGGTTTTTTTGCTGGCGGCAACTTTTTTACCGCTGGTGATCTCAAACTGCAAGAAAAATAATCGGACATGGACGAATTGGACTACCTGGACGAACTGGACGATAAGGTGAGTGTCGTCCAGTTCGTCCATGTCCAATTGAATGGATAGATTTGGTAGTTTTTAAAAATAGTAATTCTAGTGTGATAGATTTAATAAATGTGGGTTTGTTTTTGGTTTATTTTGGGTTTATTAAATATTATTTTTATAACTTCGTGTTAAATTAACAACTATCTTTACGCGGAAGTTGCCTTCTGTGTGTACTTTCGATCTTTCTAGATGATTTTCTTTACAGAATCTTATAAATTAAAAACTATTTGATTTTGATGAATTTTAATGATTTGTCACTTTTCACTCACGCTGAATACATTAGGCTTTATAGCGCTATGTCAGCGATGATTGAGCATTTCGTGATGAAATCGTTTTTTTAAAGATGTGGATGTTTGTTATGACGTAGCCCTACTGTATAGTTGTAAGAGGTTTATCCTTGTTGCGAAAGATTGTTTTTTTTACCCTCCTTCTTCTTGCAGGGCATGTGATCGCCTTTGAGTCACCTGTCAGAGCAGCGTCGCGCCAAGATAGCTCCATCCTTCTTGATTATTCTCTAGCCTCTGCTGAAAGTCCTTTAGAGAGCGATGACTCTGAAGATACAAGCCCGGGGTATTTTAGTGACTGGAGCATTTCCGATGGCTACAGTCCCATCACACTTACGTTAAGACACACTATTGGTAAATCGGTTTGGAGCACGCAGTCCTATACCACCTTGGAAGGTCGTTACTTTTGGAAAACCGATATCCCACGTGTGTGGTCTTTTATCGATATTGGGTGTCATCGCTTTGACAATAACACCTATGCGACCAATCTTGGAGTGGGTTTTAGGTATTTGCTCAATGACTCTAGCGATATTTTAGGCTTTAATGTTTACCAAGATTCGCTGTACACGAAGTGTAATACATTCAATCAAATTGGATTGGGATTAGAATTTCTAAGTGAAGGATGGGCTGCGCGGATAAATGGTTATTTGCCGATAGGTCCTAATGAGAAGCAATGTGGAGGAACTGATCTCTTCAATGACTACGTGGGTGACTTTTTCTTTATCAGCCAGCATTTTGAGACAGCGTTAACCGGCGTTGATTTTGAAATTGAAAGTGTTCTTTGGCGCTGTCATTGTTTTTCGTTTTCAGTCATGGCAGCCCCTTATTACTATCACAATGGAGGGTGTGGGACGAAGAATATTTTTGGCGTCAGTGTAGGAGCAAAACTCAATGTGATGAACTACTTAGATTTTTCTTTCTATGCTGCGCGTGGAGGTTTTTGTGAGACGAGACTAATGGGGCAGTTGGCGATCAATATCCCTTTTGGTTGCTTTTGTGAAGACCAGTGTTGTGGATGTTGTTATGATAGATGTCTCTTATACCAGCCGACCAGGCGCAATGATGCTTTGGTGATGCATCGTTTTTGTCGATCACGCTGGAACTGGTGATTGGAGATCGATATAAAACCTCGTTGGATGACTTACAGTAAAGTATCAAGATTATGGTTTCCTGCCGATTTCTTAGGCTTGAGGAGTGTCGGGTAGGAAGCCACCAGCTTGCATGTTCCACATGCGTGCGTAGTGTCCTCCCTTTGCTAGTAACACCTCGTGTGAGCCTTCTTCGACGATGACACCTGCTTGGAAGACTAAAATTCTCTCCATATCTTTCAGGGTGGATAGGCGATGGGCAATGACGACGGTGGTACGTTTTTGCATGAGCCAATGGAGGCTTTCTTGAATATATTTTTCTGTGACTGAATCTAAGGCTGAGGTGGCTTCATCTAGAATGAGGATGGGGGCATTTGCCAAAATAGCGCGTGCAATGGCGATGCGTTGACGTTCACCTCCAGATAGTTTTGTGCCGCGTTCACCCACAATAGAATCATAGCCATGAGGCATTTTTTTGATGAACTCATCGCAGTGTGCTAGACGAGTGGCTTTAGTAAAGTCCTCTTCAGATGCTTGGGGAAGCCCAAAGAGGATGTTTTCTTTGAGAGAGCGATGAAAAAGGATAGGATCTTGGGGTATGAAAGCGATCTGTTGACGCAAAGAAGCAAACGTGACCGCAGTGATTTCTTGCTTATCGATTAAGATGCTGCCTTGTTGCAGGGGAAAGAAGCGCATGATGAGATTCACAAAAGTGGATTTGCCAGCGCCAGAATATCCTACGATGCCGACCCGTTCGCCCCCTTTGATTACGACATGTTTGTTTTGGAAGAGTTTTTTGTGTCCATATTGGAACGTCACGTTATCGAAGACGATTTCGCCTTGGGTGATATGCAGGGGGTTGGCTGTGGGGGCATCGATGATATCTTTAGGATCATTCATAAGAGTAAGAGCTTGTCTGGCAATGCCGATGGATTGGATGTAGCCGGCTAGCTCAAAGCCAACCATCCAGGCAATCATGGTGATGTTCCATGTGCCGTTGAAGATCAATACGGCTTCGCCAGAAGTAATGGTGCCGTGCAACCAGCAATAGAGCATATAACCATTGAGTCCAAGGCCTGCGCCAAGAAAACAAAAGAGACCTTGGACTGCGCGCATGATTTCGACGGATTTTCTAGCTTGAAAGTGTTTTTCTTTTTCTTGTTGCTGGAGAGATGTGATGAAGGATTTTTCTTGCGCAAAACGGTAGAAAGCATTAACGGCTAGGTTGTTAGTGAAGCTGTCGACAATTTTTCCAAGTAAAGTGCTGCGTGTTTCGGCATGTTCGCTTTGATATTTCTGACAAATAGGTTGGAAGAAAAAGCAGATGGCGAAATGGAGGATGAGCCACACGGCTAATAAAGTAGCAAACGCCGCATTCACTTCGAAGAATATCACTACGCTGGCGATGCATGCTATACAGGCTGGAAGTATTGTGTTGATGGTGTTCTTAAAGATGGTCGATACTTCAGATGCCATGTCGGTGATTTTATTTGCCAGGCTGCCAGCAAAGTGTTCATTGAAATATTTTGGGGAATGGTGCTGAATGTGATCAAACATCGCCAAGCGGATATCAGCTTCAACCTTTGGGAGGGCTTTGGCAAATAAATACCCCATGCAACAAAAGCCGATCTGCACAACAATCCAAAGAGCGCATCCCAAGATCACAACGATTTTAAGTTCTTCCCAAGCACTATTGCGATGAAGTTCGTATTTTGTGAAGATATCGACGGTCTTTTGTAAAAGGAGTGGCCACAAGGTGGCATCTAAAGGCCACATGAAGCTGACAAAAAACAGCCCTATAAACATATAGGGCTGTTTTTTGATGAGATGCCACATGAAGGCTGTTAAAGAACGGTATGGCATTTATTTACGGTTGAGATGCAGTTCTTATAGTTTGAAAGAGGCCGCGATGGATTTTTCTAATTTAACAGCATCTTCGGCGAATTTGCGTATGCCTTCAGAGAGTTTTTCTGTAGCCATGGCATTGTCATTCAGTCTTAAGCGGAATGATTTTTCATCGATGATGACTTTTTCAATCGAAGACCCTTTGGCTTTTGCTGGGTCGAGTTTACGGGTCACAGCACCTTCTGCTTTCGATAGTTCTTCGAGTAGAGGAGGGGCGATGGTAAGCAAATCGCAGCCAGTAAGTTCGATAATTTCATCGATGTTGCGGAAGCTAGCACCCATCACTTGTGTTTTGTAGTCGAATCTTTTGTAGTAGTTGAAGATTTCGGTCACAGAATGGACGCCAGGATCTTCTGTGGGAGCGTAGCCGCTGACACCAGTACTTTTCTTGTACCAATCGAGGATGCGTCCGACGAAAGGGGAAATGAGGGTGGCTTTGGCTTCAGCGCAGGCAATAGCTTGTGGGAGGCTGAACATGAGGGTTAAGTTGCAATGGATCCCTTCTTTTTCCAGTTGAGCAGCTGCTCTAGAGCCTTCCCAGGTGGAAGCTAATTTGATTAAGATGCGCTCGCGCGGAATGCCTGCAGCTTCATATAGGCCGATGAGGGTGTGGGCTTTGTTGATGCTGCCTTCGACATCAAAAGATAAACGAGCATCCACTTCTGTAGAGACACGTCCTGGGATATATTTTAAAATCTCCACGCCGAAATTGACGAACAGTTTATCCATCATCAGAGGAATTTTCTCTTGAGGAAATTTTGCTTTGTCTTGCGCGTATTTTACAGCTTCTTCAATGAGATGGTGGTATTGAGTTTTTTGGGCAGCTGCAAAAATTAAGGAGGGGTTAGTCGTGGCATCAGTGGGTGAAAATGTTTTGATGGCATCAATATCACCAGTGTCGACGACGATGGTCGTCATTTTACGAATTTGCTCCAGTTTGTTCATAAGAGAACTCCTTGATTATAAATTTCCTAGTGCATTGATAGGGGACTCTTTAGTTGGTTCAATGCGAAATACGATGGTTACGAGATGACCATCCATGGTCAAATCTAGACTAGAACTAAGGCGCGTTAGCAGTAGTTTGTACGGAACTTTGATGTGGTGTTCCCCCACGTCGATACCGACGGAAGTATTGCCTAAAATCTCTTGTGAGGCGTGGATCTGGCGGCACAGAGCTTCGAATTTTTGCAGCTGTCGAATTAAATTGGGATCCGAGAAGGCATATTTTTTGGCACATCCTGGGCAGGGAAGGGGTTCTTTTTTTTCGAGATCGAAAATAGAAAAGAAGATGGGAGCGCCACATGTGAGGCATTTAAAGTGAAGAGAATGACCTTTTTGCATGGAGATAATCCTAGGTGTACTGCTTGCATATTAACACGTTTAGTGCCACGAGGCAATAATTTTATTGCTGATTATGTGAAGATATTTATTTAATTTGTGTATAATGGAGGTTAATGAGTGATGCAAAGCAAGGGAGTCAGACTATGGTGTGGCAATCATATGAAAATCAAGGGGTTGCGAATATTGATCAGAGTATGGCTGAAGAGTTGAAGACATACTTAGAAAATAAGGAAGCTTTGTTAGGTGAGCAGGTCATTGGGGCTGTGCATTTGGATCGCAATGTGAATACGGCATTGGAGGGAGGTGTAAGACAGCTTCTTCGCATCAATGATGCTGTAGAAGAATTAGGGAAGAAGATCCATCTGCTATTGCAAATGAAAGAGCCTAAGGCTTTGAGTCCCGATTGGAAAACAGCGGTAAAGCATATTAATGAAATTTTATGGAATTATATCGATGTCTTAGAAGGTTGCTCTATTGAGTTATTTCAACAAATTGATCAAGTAGGATTCGAGCAGTGGGATCTGCAAATGTCGCGCGAAGTGACAGCCATCAAAGATGAGTTAGCTCACCGCATGGACGATTTGATGTGGGCATTCCGGCGGTTGAATCAGCAGATGAAGGTGTATCGCAAGATTTTTGTTTCTCATCAAAGTGGGTGGCAAAAGGTAAAAAACGCAATATTCTTTTGGAGAAGTCCTTTGGACAAAGAAGTGGAGTCGACAATCCACAAGTGTCATAAGTTTCTTAACTTTCGTTATGGCAAATTCATTGAAAGGTATACAGGATGCGCCCAGCTTTATGAGGCTGCTGAAAGATCTCTGCGTCAATACCGCAGCTATAAAAGTTTAGCTGTGAGAGACGTAGAAATGTTGGATCGCTTCGAACAGTTATATCAGCTGTTAACCTTGTGGGAGCTTAATCGTTCTGCCAAGGCTGTACCACAGCTGGAAACAATTAGAGCATTAAGGCGGTTGACAACGAAAGATAAAGCACTGGCTTTATTCCAGGGGTATTTAAAAGCTATATGCATTGCACTGTTTGATCAAAGCCGAATTCTCAAAAAACAGTTTTCGTTGGATTCTGAAGGTCAAATTCAACGCGATTTATTTGAGGTTGTAGCGGGCTTTCGCTCTGAACTGAAGATGTTGAAAGAAACGATGTTGAAGTACCACAAGTTTATGATCAATACCGATCCAGCTTTTTATAGTGCGTTTAGCATTTATAGATGGCTACGGGGAAAAAAATCGAAGTCGATTCAACAATTAGATGTTTTGTTACATGAAAGTGATCGTTTGGACGCAATGTGTGCTGAGCTTTTAGTCTCGCTTGAAAGCGATCAGCTCATGGAGCGAAGATTGACAACACAGGTGGAAAATGAAGTCGATCACTACTTGCATGAGATGAAGCAACCACTAGCATCTAGAGAATATATGAGGCGCTACGCCAAATTGTTGTTGAATCGTTTGCATAGTTTGGACGAGATGGGCGCTTTTCATAATGATGTTGTCGATTATATTTGCAAAGCATTATGTCGGGCGATGTTGGCAGATTGGAAGTATCATGTATTGCAAGAGATACCGTTGTTTCATCGGATCTATGAGATTCATCATCATATTATTGGGGAGTCTGAGGACCGAGGACATTTGAATCGGTTGCATCGGTTCACGTTGTTAATCGAGCGGTTGGAGCAATGGATAAGTGCTAGAGCTAGTGTGACACATGCGCACGATATCGAACTAGACATTAACGATATCAAAGTGTATTTGCAGGACTTTTTAGCTCAGGTGCAACGTCTAGAACAAACAGAGGATCCTCAGCAAAAGGCTATTCTTGAGCAGGAGTTGTCTAAAGCTAGACAATCGTTAATTGAATACCTCTATTTGTTTGGCAAATTCTTCCATAAACTACATCCCGATAATCCTGAGCAATGGCTGATACGCAAACAGCTACTTTTCGTCGATCAGTATTTTGAAGCGATTGATAGCAAACTTCAGGATTTGATAGTCGCCAGTTGGAAGTAGCTGCAGGTAAAATTATCGGGGGTGAGTGTCGTTTGATAACGCCCTATGGTAATGTCAACGGCACGATTGTTCAAAAGGGCAGAAATGATTGTTTGTTGCGCTTCGGAAGGGGCGAGCACGCGTTGACATCCTTCTAAGACATCTGCTTGATATTCCAAATCATAATCATCGAAGTGTAGCTGGAGTGTGATTGTGCCATCGCTGCTGGCAGCGAAAAGCAAGGTGCGCGCGTTGAGATAGAGGCGGACATTTCCACCGCAGTCTAGCAGTTCAGCTTCGAGTCCGTTGAAGTAATTACAAGGTTGTAATGAGAGCTTAGCATATGTGGTGGCAGGGCAATCGGCATCGATTGTTGTCAATTCCCATTGACGCACGCAGGTAGAATTGCAAGAGGTGATGATGATAGCAAGAAAAAGAGCCAGGTAGGCTCTTTTTCTGATTTGAGTATTAATGGTGACCATGGCAATGGCTGTGTCCAGAAGTGTTTTGGACAGCAACAGCCACGACAGCGACGAGGACGATGGCGCCAAGCGCGATAGCAGGCGCTAAGCTACTTGTTCTAGTGCATTCTTCATATCCGCAGCCGCCATTATCAACGCATGTTTCTGTTGCATTGATGGGGGTAAGAGAAAAGCTGCCAAGCATAATCATAAGTGTGGCGATGGTGAATAATTTTTTTGTAAATTGCATTGTGGCACTCCTAAGTAGGATTGAATTATAGTTAGAGTTATAGTTAGGAATGATGTATCGCATACTTACAGCATTTTGCGCAATGTATTTCTGTGGAATTAATGGTGGCCGTGGTGGTGATGTCCAGAACTGGTGGCTGCAGCTGCAATTGCTATGGCTGAGACAACTCCACCTAGGATTAAGTAGGGGACAATATTGGCGGATCCGTAAGAGTCGTCATAGGCGCAGCCTGTATCCACTGCAACATATTCGTCGGGGCATCCTTTTTCGACGACATAGACATTATCTGAGGAACATCCATTTTGTACGCAGGTGTTTTGAGCATCAAGTGGATGGGGAGATAGCGAGGTTAACATGGTGAACGACAAAATTCCTGATAGAAGTCTTGTTGTTGTTTTCATGTCGCTTAGGCTGTTTGGGATTTAACTAGGGTTGACAATATGATCTTGTTCATGAGGAAAAATTGACATCTTTCCTCATGAACAAAAGTTACCAATTAGTTGTGGCCGTGGTTGTGGTGGTGACCATGATCTTGAACGGCTACAGCAACGATAGCTACTACAGCAATAGCGCCTAGGGCAATAGCTGGAGCTAGGTATGGTGAACCGCAGCAATCATCGTATCCACATCCTGCGGATGGGCATGGGCAGCAACCATCAGCTGCTACATAGTTGTGAGATGCTCCGAACATAGCTAAGGCAGTTGCTAGAGCGATGAATTTATTTTTGAGCTTCATGAATTACTCCTTTTTGGAACGTAAGCTTATATTTATTTAAGACTTTCAGCTTCGTGTATCTCATATTTATAGTGTTTAATGCAAATTTATTTTTTCTTAGAAGGAGAAAAAAATATAAGAATTTGTGATTTAGTATTTTGGAGTCATGCCAGCCTCTAGTTGGAGGGGGTTGTTTGTGCATTAAAACGAATCGAGCGAAATGCGTTGAAAAAGTCTTTATAAAACTTAGGGAAGTCTTCTTTTGAAGCGGCAGCAGTGACAATGTAAATGGTGTTATTTTGATTTAAAATCACGTGCATCATGCGGATGTCGCCCCATTGTGTTTTGGAATCAGCTTGGGAGAGGCTTGCTTCGCCTGCTTGGGTGGTGATGGTGCCCAAATCTTTCCATTCGTTACCTTTTGAGGTATTAATTTCTTTTACTCTTTTCAGGTATTGCTTCAACGTGCCTGTGAAAGCTTCTGTGCCTACATTGATAGAAGGAGGGAACTCATGTGTTCCTTTGCCTACAACCATCACTTTAACACTGGTTGGTAGATCTTTGGTTTCAGCGAATTTCCATCCTTGTGGGGGTGTGAACTGTAATTCGGTGATAGTTGGTCGTTGATTTTGAGGAGTTTCTTGTTGTGGTATGGTTTGGGGTTCGGCACTCATGAGGGCTGTTGAAAAGCAAGCCAGGGCCATGATCTGAAAAATAAAGGCGTGAAAGCGAATGTTCATATGCAACCTTGTGAGAATGGATGGTAGATGTAGTTGTTGATTTTAAGCCTGTCAGCCAATTAAAAGCGAAGCTTTTGTTGGAGATAGGTGTCAGGATTGGGGTCGAGCCTGTGATTTGTGATTTGAGAGCAAAGATGTATTTTATCTTATAGACGCTCTCAAATCGCAAATCGCAGGCTTGACCCCAAGCTGGGCTATTCACTTGTTGAGCAAGGGCATGGGTGAATTATGCAAGAGGTCTAATTATCATGAAAAAGAGGGCATGGCTTGAATCAATCGTCCATTTTAAAGTCTGGCTTTAAATTAGACGAGAATAATTGTAACTTAAACCTATACAGGTCTCGAGAAGGAGGTTAATCGCTTAAATATTTTTTTGAAACACAGAGGCACAGAGTACACAGAGAATGACTTTTATAGATAACCAGCATTCCAGCTTTCTTTGAAAAATAAACCTCTAACTTTTTCATCCACACCTCTGTGTACTCTGTGCCTCTGTGTTTCAAAAATGCTTCTTACATCGCTAGAGGCCGCGCTCATTACCAGCTCAAAGCTTTACCATCAAGGTTGTGGGAGATGAGGGGCTGGAAGAGGGGATATTTCGGACTAATGGACCCCAAATATCTTTGTCAGCTTCAAGGTCGTCTTCACTCATGCCTGAATTTTGATGGAGCAATGGAGGGATCGCGACAGACAGAAGAGTAACAGGCGTAAGACTAGCTTGTACTACCGGCTCTTTAGGGGCGCTTTCCGACTCTATCGCAGCTTCTTGGAGAAGGCGGAGTTGACGTTGTATTCTGGCTTGGTGAAGTTGACGTTCTTGCGTTTCGAGGAGGTCGCGCTGATTTTGAACAGGGGTTACTTTCGCCGCCCTTTGTACGGTAGAAGCCGGAGGATTAGCAAGAAGATTACGTCGGGTTGAACGTGACCCCCGGCTCTGCGCTAATCGCGCTGCTTTCTTTTGTTGTTTTATGGCATCGGCAATCGCTCGTCTTGCGACGGCTTCTTGTTGTTCTTTTATCTGTTTTGCTTGTGCTTGCTCTTCTTCTATCAGTTTTGCTTGTGCTTGCTCAGCAAGTTTTTTTTCTGCAGCAGCTTTTTGCTTAGCGAACTCTGCAGCAGCCTCTACCTTAGCGGTCTCTGCAGCAGTTATTTGCTTAGCGACTTCTTCTGCTTTTGCTGCTTGTGCCTGCAATGTTGGTTTAGATGTCACAGAGGAACGGGATGATGCGCTAGTTGGCACGATAGGTGGAGTGGCCGCCCTGATAGCTGCCTGCATTTTGGCTTGTTGTTCGGCTTGCAACTCTTTAACGATCTGGGAATCGCTCTTCTTCTTCTTGCATTTAAACAGATTCTTTACATCTTTTAAGTTTTTAATTTTTTCGACAAAAAAGGAGAGGGCGTAAAGACCTACTCCTGCGATTAGCAAACTTCCGACTTTTAAGTCAGAGGAAGCTAAAAATGCAGGCACATATTCATGCATTGTTTTGTATTCGCCTAAATAGCGGCAAGCCGCTTTCAGGCCATTTTCCTGATCAAGTTGTGAGAATGTGTGAAATGGCGCTTCTTCTGAACCGTATTTGAAGGTAAGAGTTATCCCATTTGATTGTGATTGGGGTGATAAGAGAGAACTTAAAACGATTCCACACGTCATGATATGCTCTTCGTGGTAATAGCGATAAAGGGTATTGGAAGCTGCTTTTCCAAAGCACGCGGCTGCTGCTGTTTGAAGTAATCCTTTGACTGATAACATAAGTATTTACCTTATAAGATTGAATTTAATTTTTGGTTAGTAAATACATTTTAGCAAATCTTTATTAAGATAATATTAATTTTTGTGAATTTTTTATTCAGTGTGAGCAAATAATGTATGTGTTCAGGCGTCCTCCGCTATCGCTACGGACTTTCGCACACATGCCTCTGGGATGCAGGGTTTGCACAAATACGAAAGCTACACTACTCCGTGAACATGTACTAAATAATTGGATGAAAATTAAATTGAGATTAGGTCGCACTATCACACTTCACGCTCTATCTGTCCCTGTCTCTAAGAGACAGGGACAGTATTGGGCCTGACCTCAATACTCAACAGTTGTGTTGAAAATGTAGATTCTTATTGAAAAATTTTATAGATATGTTAAATAAGTAAGTTGACTAGAGTGCTTATACGACGCACTGTGAATGTAACAATTTATGCACGTTGGTGATGATGAAGACATTAGATAAGGGTCATGAAAAGATTCAAAAGATTTGCAACCTCTTAAGAGAGGAAACACTTGAGCCCGCCCAAAAAGAAGCCCAGCAGATCATTAAGGCGGCACAAGAGCAGGCAGAAAAAATCTTAGAGCACGCACAAAAAGAAGCTGCCAAAATCGAAGCTTCGGCCAAAGCAGCTATGCAGCAAGAGCATAATGTGTTTCAGGCCTCATTATTGCAAGGGGCGAAGCAGGCGTTAGAAGCATTGCGTCAGAGTATCGAAGAAAATTTCTTCAATGCCAATCTAGCTTCCATTTTAGAGAAGAGTGCTTCAGATCCACAGGTGGTGGCTAAGTTGCTGAATGCAATTATCAAAGCGATTGAAAATGAAGGGTTGAATGCTGATTTAACCGCCTTGATTCCGAAAGAGGTATCGCCACGACAAGTGAATGAGCTTTTGTTGCAAGATGTGGTTAAGACATTGAAGGAGCATTCTGTTGAGGTGGGAGATTTTTCTGCTGGAGTGCGTGTGAAGTTATATAATCGCAAAATGACCATCGATATCTCGCAAGAGGCATTAAAAGAGTTGTTGGCGAGCTATGTGGTGCGCAAAGATTTCCGAAAAATGATTTTTGCTGTCTGATTCACAACCACAACCCTGATTGATTGTATTATGGCAAATTACTATTTCGTGGGCACATTACTTCCGGAATTGCGCATCGGTGAAAAGCCAGAGATTAGCTTTCGCGATTTTGAGCAATTAGTAAAGGATAATTTATCAGTTAAGGATATTGCAAGGATCAGAATGATCCGCAATTTCTATGATATTTATAATTTACGTGCCTATTGGAGGGGGGAGCCTTTTGATTATTTAGGCACACTTGATTATAACGAAATGGAAGAGGCACTTGTCACACGGTCTGTGTTGCCATCTTATATTTTTCAATATCTTGACAAGTATGAGTCCAAGGAAGAACGATTGCGTCATTTCTCTGAGCTACGCTCACGTTTTTTCCATGAAGAGGTACGTCGTTCAAGCGGTATTTTAAGAGAATATTTAATCACGGAATTGGAAATACGCCTAGTTTTAGTCGCCTTTCGCGCGAAGCTGCTGGGGCGAGATATTTTTGCTGAACTGCAATATGAAGATCCTGAAAATGATTTCATCGCTCAGATATTTGCCCAAAAAGATTCTTCGCAGTTCGAGCCACCCGAGAAATATGAAGATTTGAAGGTGTTGTTTACACAGTATGTAGATGATCCACTGGCTTTGCAGAAAGCGTTACTGGAGTATCGTTTTAATAAGATTGGGGAAATTCTTGGACAAGATTTGTTCTCTAGTGAGCGCATTTTTGGCTATATGCTCCAATTGATCATGGTTGAAAGATGGAATAAGTTGGATAAACAAAAAGGCCTTGAAATTGTAGACAGTATGTTAAAGGAAGCGTCATGAATCAAAATTACACTGCCACCAAAGATGTTATTACAGCTAAAGGTAAAGTATTAAAGGCATTTGGTAACCTATTGCATGTGGCTTTTGAAGGGAGTATCAAGCAAGGTGAAGTTGCTATGGTGCATCTCAATGGAATCCAGCTTAAATCAGAAGTTATCGAAATCAATGGAGATCAAGCGAAAATTCAGGTTTTTGAGGACACTAGAGGCGTAGAACGCGATACAGAAGTGCTTTTTAGCGGTCAGCTTTTGGAAGCCGAACTTGGACCTGGTTTGCTTACTTCGATTCTAGATGGTTTGCAAAATCCTTTGGAAGAAGTTGCCAAGGCCTCTGGATTTTTCTTGCCACGTGGCGTCTATATTCCGCCACTGGATCGTGAACGGCGTTGGAATTATGAGCCACATGCCAAGGTGGGGGCTGTAGTTCAGCGAGGCGATTCCCTTGGAATTACGCTTGAAGGGCGTTTTCAGCATCATATCATGGTGCCTTTTAGTCGCTTTGGCACATACAAGCTTACCTGGGTGATCGCTCCTGGATCTTATAATATTGATACAGTGGTGGCTAAAGCCAAAGATGATGCTGGCAATGAATATGCCTTCAGCATGGTTCAGCGTTGGCCCATTAAGATTCCCTTGATGCATGGGGAAAAAGTCAAGCCCACAAAGATGATGGATACGGGCATGCGTGTGATTGATACGCAGTTTCCTGTGATGAAGGGGGGGACATTCTGTTCACCTGGGCCATTCGGAGCAGGTAAAACAGTTTTGCAACACCATCTATCTAAATATTCCTCTGTGGATATTGTCATCGTTGTTGCTTGTGGTGAGCGTGCTGGTGAGGTGGTTGAGGTGTTGCGTGAATTTCCACATTTGATCGATCCGCATACAGGTGAGACGTTGATGACGCGCACGGTTATCATTTGTAATACTTCATCGATGCCTGTGGCTGCGCGTGAATCATCGGTTTACATGGGGATGACGATTGGGGAATACTATCGTCAGATGGGCTTAGATGTGCTTGTCTTGGCCGACTCGACTTCTCGTTGGGCCCAAGCGATGCGTGAGATGTCGGGACGTTTGGAGGAAATTCCTGGTGAAGAAGCCTTTCCGGCCTATTTAGCGTCGCGCATTGCTGATTTCTATGAGCGCTCGGGTGTGATTAATCTTAAGAATGGGAAGACAGGTTCTGTTACGATTGGGGGTGCTGTATCGCCTGCAGGGGGTAACTTTGAAGAACCTGTCACCCAGGCTACATTGGCTGTGGTGGGGGCGTTTTTGGGACTATCTAGAGAACGTTCAGATTCACGTCGCTATCCAGCGATAGATCCATTGATTTCATGGTCTAAATATGTGGATGAGGTAGCTAAAGAGCTTGAAACACAAGTTGACGGATGGGGAAAGATGGTCCAAAAGGCCAAAGAGATTCTCTTCAAGGGGTATGATATTGGTAAGCGCATGGAGGTGGTTGGTGAAGAGGGCACGGCGATTGAAGATATGATCATCTATCTAAAAAGTGAGTTGTATGATTTCAGTTATTTGCAACAGAACTCTTATGATGCTGAGGATACTTATTGTCCATTGGAGAAGCAGATTCCACTGTTTAAGTTGATCTATAAGATATTCAACAAGTCTTTCCATTTCTCAACACACGATGATGCGCGTAAGTTTTTCTTACAATTGCAAAACCAAATAAAAAACACGAATTTTCTCCCATTTAATGGTGATCAATATCGGCATGCGATGAGCGCTGTGGAGCAAGTGATTGAGCAAGCGAAGTGATATAATAAAGATGGCTTTGGAATAATAGCATAAATCTAGGTATTCGAATGAAGATGGTATATGACAGAATAAATGACATGCGCGGTAACTTAATTACCGTCACAGCCAAAGATGTCGGTTTAGGAGAGCTTGCGCGCATTGATTTGAAAGATGGTCGGCAAGTCTTTGCTTCGGTATTACGTATTGAAGGCGACCAAGTGACTTTGCAGGTGTTTCAGAACACTCGGGGCATTTCGACTGAAGATAAAGTGACATTTCTTAAGCGCCAAATGCAAGCGGTTTATGGAGATTCTCTACTGGGACGGCGTTTGAGTGGCGCGGGGAAGCCTATTGATGGTGGTCCAGAAGTTGTTGGAGAGCCTATTAATATTGGTGGGACATCTTTTAATCCAGTTAAGAGGGTGATTCCACGTGATTTAGTTCGTACCAATATTCCTATGATCGATGTTTTCAACTGTTTGGTGAAATCGCAAAAGATCCCTATCTTTTCTGTGCCAGGAGAGCCTTATAATGCGCTGCTGATGCGTATTGCCAATCAAACAGATGCCGACGTTGTTATTATTGGGGGGATGGGTCTGACCTTTAAAGATTATCAGGCATTTATCGATAATGCTGAGGAAGCAGGATCGATGAATAAGACGGTGATGTATATCCACCGAGCCACTGACCCTGCGGTGGAGTGTTTGCTGGTACCTGATATGGCTTTGGCGTGTGCTGAGAAGTTTGCCATCAATGGGAAGGACGTGCTTGTGTTGTTGACGGATATGACAGCATTTTCTGATGCCATTAAGGAAATTTCAATAACGATGGATCAGGTCCCTTCTAACCGAGGCTATCCTGGATCACTCTATTCGGATTTAGCTTCGCGTTATGAAAAGGCCGTGTTAATTGAAGGATGTGGTTCTATCACTATCGTGGCTGTGACGACGATGCCTGGTGATGATGTGACGCACCCTGTGCCTGACAACACGGGGTATATTACGGAAGGGCAATTTTATTTGCATCATGGGCGTATTGACCCATTTGGTTCATTATCGCGTTTAAAGCAGCTGGTGATTGGTAAAGTGACTCGTGACGATCATTCTGATTTAGCCAATACGATGATTCGCTTATATGCTGAGTCGAAAAAAGCACGTGAAAGGCAGAGTATGGGTTTTAAGCTATCGCGTTGGGATGAGCAGTTGCTTAGTTATTCGAAACTATTTGAACACCACATGATGAATTTAGAAGTGAATTATACGCTTGAAGATGCGCTTGATTTAGGATGGAAGACATTAGCGGAATGTTTTCAACCACAAGAGGTGGGGATTAAGGATGCTATTTTGAAGAAATACTGGCCGCATAAATAGATACGCACGAATCCATTGGTATTATGGCTGAGATTAAATTAACGAAGAATGAATTGCGACTGCAGCAGAATCGCCTCATGCAGCTGGAAAAGTATTTGCCTACTTTACAGTTGAAAAAGGCGATGCTTCAAACCGAGGTAAATGATGCGCGGATTGAAATCACCAAATGTGAAGCTGTTTTCGCAAAAATTCACACTGAAGTCGATCATTTTGCGTCCTTATTGACAGAAACGTTATCTATTGACATTCGGGAGAGTGCCAAGATCAGTCAAATCAAGCGGCGGTATGAAAATATCGCAGGGGTTGAAGTCCCTTATTTTGAAAGCATCTCTTTTGAGGATTTTCATTATAGCTTATTTGATACTCCCCCTTGGGTGGATAGTGTGACAAAAGGACTGCGCGTGTTGGCTGAAGCGCAAGTGAGGGTAAAAATCGCGCGTGAGAAAAAAGCGGCTTTGGAGAAGGAGCTGCGTGAAGTGTCTATTAGAGTGAATCTTTTTGAGAAGATATTGATTCCACGCGCTGTGGGTAACATCAAGAAAATCAAAGTGTTTTTAGGGGACCAGCAGTTGGCCGCTGTCTCTCAGGCTAAAGTGGCCAAGGCTAAGATAGAAGCACATAAACGGGAATTGGCAGCAGGATAGAAATCAGCATGCGTTACGATGTGAAAAAATTCTTGTTTGTTGGGATCGAGGCAGATCGTGATGCTTTCTTTAAGAAAGCTCAAGAGGCCGGTATTATCCATTTTATCGACAGCAAACCGTCGCAAGTGAAGGAATTACCTATCAAGGTGCAAAAGATTGTGCATGCGATCAAGATATTGCGCACGTTGCCTGTGACGGAGCAGGAAGAGGTCGATGATTTCGAAACCACAGAGGGAGTGGCAGAGCAGATCCTTACGCTAAAAGCTAAGTTAGATGCGTTATTTGAAGAAGAGCGCATTGTCCGTTTGGAGATGTCGCGAGTAGTTGTGTTTGGAGAGTTCTCGCTGGAAGATATTGCCTATATTGAAAAAGAAGGAAAGCGGCAGATTCAATTTTTCTGTGCTAAACAGGGGTATGCCGACACAATTGAATTGCCTAAAGAGTTGGTGCATGTGGGTTCAGCGCATGCTCTGGATTATTTCATTTCGATTGCTAAGCAGCGCATGCAATATCCAAAGATGATTGAGATGGAGATTGAGCGTCCGTGGGGAACTTTGCACACGCGGCACAAGGAAATTGTGACAGAGATCCATACCATTGAGCAGCATCTGAAAAGTTACGCTAAGTATAATACGTTTCTGCATCATGCCTTTGTATATAAACTTAACGAATACCATTTAGAAGCAGCTAAGGGGTTCGTTGCATACCCGCTTGAAAAGGAGCAGTTATTTGTGGTTCAAGGCTGGGTGCCGATAAATAAGCTGGCTACTTTGCATCAGCTTGTGGCTGAGATGAAAGTGTTTGTTGAAGAAATCGATGTCGATGCCAAAGATGCTATTCCTACTTGCTTGGAAAATACTGGCGTGGTGCGCATTGGGGAAGATTTGGTGAGCATTTATGACACCCCTTCGATGAATGATCGCGATCCCTCATTGTGGGTGTTAGTCTTTTTTGCTTTATTTTTTTCGATGATCATTGGCGATGGAGGGTACGGCCTGGTTCTCTTGCTGGTAGCTCTCTATATACGCTCTAAGCATAAGAATTTGCGTGGACTTAACAAACGCATGCTGGATTTGGTGAGCATTTTAGGCTATTCCTGCATTGTGTGGGGGATTTTAACCACCTCATTTTTTGGCATTACAGTTGCTCCGGATAATCCGATCAGGAAAGTATCTTTAATGTCATGGCTTGTGGAGAAAAAGACGGCGTACCATATTCAGCATAAAGACGAAGTGTATGAAGAATGGGTTAAGTTGTTTCCAGCGGTGAAAGACGTCAAAGATCCGGAAGAATTTCTCACGAAGGCAGCTAAAGTCAATGACTATGGCAAATTTAGTTATGAAGCCTACAATAAGTTTTCAGACAATATTTTAATGGAATTAGCCCTATTTGTAGGGGTGTTGCATATTATCATTTCGATGGCACGCTATCTTGATCGCAATTGGTCCCATTTAGGATGGATTATTTTCTTAATAGGCGCCTATCTGTATGTGCCCCTCTTTTTAAATGCATCTTCGCTTGTCAACTTCGTTTTTGGTGTTGATCGTGCCTTAGCTGCACGTAACGGTCTCTATTTGATGTATGGGGGGATGATCATTGCAGTGGTGGTGGCGCTCTTTAGGCATAAGTGGTTGGGTTTACTTGAAGCTTCAAATTTAATTCAGATTTTTGGGGATGTGCTTTCTTACTTACGTCTTTATGCTCTTGGACTTGCAGGCGCATTGTTGACCGCCACGATGAATGAATTATCTGGCTCTGTGCCGTTTGTCTTCGGCGTTTTGATTTTAGTGCTTGGACACTGTGTAAATATTGTTTTGGGGATAATGGGAGGCGTGATCCATGGCTTGCGTCTGAACTTTTTGGAGTGGTATCATTACTGCTTTGAGGGGGGCGGGAAAACGTTTAATCCTCTATGCAAAGAAGAGATCGAATAGAAATAAGAAAAAGAAATATGTGTAACCTCAGGAGAAAAACATGGACTTTAACATGGTAGGACCTGTCTTAGTGCTTGGTATCAGTTCAATGGGCAGCTGCGTTGGCTGTTATATTGCAGGAGCTGCATCACATGCTGTGATGAGCCGAGTGGAAGAAGGTCACGGTAAGTTTATTGGTATGTCTGCGGCGCCAGCTTCGCAGTCGATTTATGGGTTCATTCTAATGTTAATGATGAGCAAAGCAATTCTTGCAGGTACGCTTTCACCTGTGTCAGGGATTGCGATGGGAATTTCCGCTGGTGTGGCGTTTATGTTTTCGTCGATATTTCAAGGCAAAGTGTGTGCGACAGGCATTCAGGCTTCAGCTAAACAACCGGCAATTTTTGGTAAATGTTTTGCGGCAGTGGGGATTATTGAATCATTTGCGCTCTTTACATTTGTATTTTCGATCTTGCTGCTTTAGCATAAAAACAGGGTGGCTGAGAAAAATTAAAGTCGGGCCAACAATTTGCGATTTGACGCGTTATTGGTGCTATTTTGATAGAGGGTCAAATTACAATCACAGGCCAGACACCAATTTTTTAAAGCCTCATAGTAGGGATAAGCGATGCGACATTTGAAGGTGATGCTGTTATTATGTTTGCTTTGTGTGGGTTTTTGTGATGCTGAAGAACACGATAGCACCAAGGAGAGTCCTAAACAGCTTTCCAAAGAAGTGGATAAAAGTGGGGCTGCGCCAGGGGCTCATACTAGCACTGTTCAGGCCTCTGGAGGTGCTATTAAAGTAGGTACGCGCATCGTTAAGCCCTTCGTTTTTGAAGCTAACGAGAATTTGACCGGTTTTAGTGTTGATTTATGGAATAGCATCGCGTTGCATTTGAATTTAACGACAGAATATGACGTGCATGACACCCTGGATGCATTGCTTGAGGGTGTAAAAGATGGGGAGGATGTTGCGGCTATTTCTGCTGTTTCGATAACTGCAAAACGGGAAGAAATTTTCGACTTCTCTCTGCCCATGTTTGACAGTGGTTTGTCAATCATGGTGCCTGTGCAAAAAGAGACGGGATTTATCAGTTTTCTTAGCGGAATAAAGTTAGGGGATTTATTAGAGTTTTTGATCATTTTTCTTCTTTTGATAGGTATTCCAGCGCATGTTGTATGGTTTGCAGAACGCAAGAACGAAGAGGATGATTTTATTTCATCTTCTTATTTTCCTGGCATATTTCAGGCAGCATTTTGGTCGGCATCAACCCTTGGAGGGCAAGCAGAAGGATTTCCAAAGCATACGATCAGTCGTTTTGTTTCCATTGTATGGATCTATGTCAGTATTATCTTTGTGGCGTATTTTACCGCCTTCATGACGACGCAGTTGACAGTGCAGCAATTGAAGGGGGGGATCTCGAGTCCAAATGACTTGCGAGGCAAGTATGTGGCGACAATAAAGGATAGCACTGCTGCTCTATTTCTTAAGGCAAATCGCACGAATGTGCTGGATTTCGATACCATTGATGAGGCTATTCAAGCGGTAAATGCAGGCAAAGCCATTGCCGTCGTTTATGACAGCCCTGTGCTTTTGTATTACGTCTCCCATGAAAATCAAGGCAATATGGAAATTGTAGGCGATACGTTCCACAAGGAAAATTACGGCATCATTTTCCCCATCGGGAGTGAGTTGCGCATTCCAGTCAACCGCGCCTTATTGTCTTTAAAAGAAAGTGGGGTTTACCAACAGCTCTATGATCGGTGGTTTGGCAAACTTGAAGGGCAAAAGTAGGAGTCCTAGCAAGGACTCCTAGATGTATTACGCCTGAACAGGGGTACCGGCTTGGTTAGCGAAAAATCTGGCTAGCTTAGCAGCTACACGCTGGTAGAGTGACTTTTCTGGCTCATGATTGCACAGTTGAGCTTTCAAACGCTCTAGATTGGCTTTTATTTTGGCTTCACATTTTTCTCTAGCAGGTGTTCCAGCTTCATATTTGGAGGGATTGGGTTGCGCTAGCATATGTTTGTGAATCTTCACAATCATTTGGGGAGTCAATGGGATGTCATTGAAATGTTGGTTGATATAATTCTTTAACTCAGGTCGGCTTTGAGCTATTTCTGGTTTATGTTTTTCCGAACAAAGGAGATATATTAGTCCGCTTACGAGACAACCAGCCAGTAGCGCGCCGCCTGCAAATCCGCCTGATGCCCAAGTTAGTATTACAGCAGCTACTATTACTACTGTAATTACAGCAGTTGCTTGCATCATAACCCGTTTGTTTGATGTCTCTCTATTCAGCAGATCCGCTTGGTCGATGAGTTGATCGAGCTTGAGGGCTTCCACTGTATGCTTACCAAGCGAGCCTTTGCTGCGATCATTTTGTGCCATAGGAGCTGGAGCCGTCGAATTTAAGGGCATGGATTGTTGGGTAGTAATAATGGTCATGTTTGTAAACCTCTAGTGTAAAAGTTTATAATAAATTAAAATTAATTATATTATTAATTTAAATAAAAGTAAATATTTATTTTTATTCGCCCTCTTTTTCTATATGGCTTATATGGGTTCAAACAAATGGCGAAGCCACGTAGCTTAGGCTTCAGCCTGAGCTCGTTTTGGCAGGTTTCAACCTGCCACGCGCAGCGAGCGGTAGCGATGCATGACGCGCTTACTTGTGGCAAAGAAAAGAGCGCGAAAAACATTAAGGTTACTGCCCGAGGCCGCGACGATGGATACTTTTGTGCAACGTTCGTGAGGCCACGACACCGAGCGCGTCATGCATCGCTACCGCTCGCTGCGCGTGGCAGGCTGAAGCCCTGCCAAAACGAGCTCAGGCTGAAGCCTAAGCTACAAGGCTTCGCCTCGGTCTTTAAAGGCTGCTTTATAAAATAACGTTGACAGGGATGCAAAATTATTGATATGAATAGTGTCAAATACAAGTTAGTCACTATAGCCTAAAAATGAAGAGGTGATTGTGTCAGATTTTTTCGCCGTCTATGTTTATTTTGGGTTTATTTTGGTGGTGACCTTGGTGGTCACGGGTGCAACAGCTCTTTTTCCTTCGAAAAGGACAAGTGCCACCAAATTCATGCCTTATGAATCGGGCATCAAAACGCAGACACATCTATTGCAAGAACGTTTTCCTATGCGTCACTATTTGGTGGCTTTGATGTTTTTGGTATTCGATGTGGAAGTTATTTTTCTGTATCCCTGGGCGGTGATCGGGAAAACCATAGGTGCTTTTGCCTTCTACGAAATGGCCTTTTTTTTAGTCGCGCTGCTCGTAGGCTTTGCTTACATCTGGCGCAAGCGAGGATTACAATGGGAGTAACACCACAAGAGAAAACGCCATTTTTGGTGGCGCCATTAGAAAAGTTGATCAACTGGGCGCGCGAAAGCTCGCTTTGGCCTGCACAGTTTGGATTGGCCTGTTGTGCGATTGAGATGATGTCGGCCTCGGGACCGCGTTATGACATGGCTCGTTTTGGCATGGAAGTGTTTCGCGCTTCGCCAAGGCAAAGTGACGTGATGATTGTGGCGGGACGTGTGAGCCAGAAGATGGCGCCCGTCTTGAAGACCATATACGAACAAATGCTTGAACCCAAGTGGGTGATTGCAATGGGAGATTGCGCCTCTAGTGGCGGGATTTATAACAATTATGCGGTCATTCAAGGTGTCGATAAAATCGTTCCTGTTGATGTGTATGTGGCAGGTTGCCCTCCACGTCCAGAAGCGCTATTAGATGGCTTGATTATGTTACAGAAGAAAATCAAGCGTGATCATCCACTTTCTACCCAACGGTCGATGCATGAAAACAGCTGAAGCAGTCCAGGGCATAAGAGCTAAATTTGCTGATGTGATCGTCAGTGAAGTCAATTTCATGGATGAGACGACGCTTGAATTGCGTAAAGATAGTCTAAAAAACGTTCTTTCTTATTTGAAGAGTGGGGATGTGGGCTTTGAAGTGCTTATGGACTTGACCGCCTCGGATTATCTGGAACCTATCAAGCGCTCGAAAGTTGTTTATTGGTTGCACAATCCGACCAATTATCAGCGTCTAAGGATCTCCATTTTTGTGGAGCGTGAAGGCTTATTGCCCACCGTCACAGATTTATGGGAAGGTGCTAACTGGTATGAGAGGGAGCTTTTTGATTTATATGGGGTGAAGTTTGATGGACACCCTGATTTAAAACGGATATTAATGCCTGATGATTGGCAGGGGCATCCTTTGCTTAAGGATTATGCCCTGACGGAAGAACCTGTTGAATTTAAGCATAACCGCGAGCCTAAAGTACCTTCACGCATCATTTCATATATAGGGATGGGTAATAATCCGCCTTAAACCAAAAAGCACAACATCATTATGACTAAAGAAATTGAAGAACTCAGCCAAATTGGCGATATCGGGGATGTGATGGAGCTCAATTTAGGGCCCCAACACCCCTCTACGCATGGCGTTTTGCGTATCAAATTGCATCTGGATGGTGAAGTTGTCCTTTCGGCAGAACCTGTGATTGGCTATCTTCATACGGGTGTTGAAAAGCAGTGTGAAACACGTACCTATCACCAAGTGTTCACGCTGGTTGATCGTTTAGATTATCTCTCTGGTCCATCTGAAGAGCAAGCTTTTGCTTCTGTTGTCGAGCGGCTTATGCAGGTGGAAGTTCCTGAAAGGGCACAGGTGATTCGTGTGTTGCTTTTGGAGTTGGCACGTATAGCTAGCCATTTGATTTGGGTGGGAACAAGTGCGCTTGAACTGAACATGTCTTCTATCTTTATGTATTGCTTTGGGGAGCGGGAAAAGATCCTCGATTTGTTTGAGGAGATGTCTGGAGCTAGGATGTTCCCATCGGTATGGCGTATTGGTGGCTTAGCGCATGATTTAAGTCCTAATTTCATTGCCAATGTGAAGTCATTTTTAAAAGATTTCCCCCGTTTATGGAAAGATTTAGATAATTTGCTTACGCAAAATTATGTGTGGTGTGCGCGTACGCAAGATATTGCCGTGATCGATAAGGAATTATGTAAGCAGTATATGTGTACGGGGCCTGTGATACGCGGCGCGGGTGTAGCTTATGATATTCGCAAGGCCTATCCCTATCTTGGTTATGAGAATTATCAGTTCGACATACCCACGTATGCTGAAGGGGATGCTTATGCACGCTATATGGTGCGTATGGAAGAGATGTTACAAAGTGCTTCTATCGTAGAGCAAGCCATTGCTAAATTAAAGCCTGGACCTGTGTTGACGAGCGATCGCAAAGTGGCCTTGCCACCCAGACGTGAGCTGGCACGCAGTATGGAAGCTGTCATTCATCAATTTAAATTAGTCAGTGAAGGACTTCATCCTCCCGTTGGGGAATTATTTCATGCTGTTGAGTCTGCTCGTGGTGAGCTCGGCTATTATCTTGTGAGTGACGGCTCCCATAAACCGCATCGCTTGCGTGTGCGTTCTCCCTCATTCCCTCATGTAGAGGTGTTACAAAAGGTGTTACCCGGACATATGTTATCTGACGTTGTAGTGGCAATTGCCAGCGTCGATCCAATTTTAGGAGATGTTGACCGCTAATGCTTAGTGAAAAAACAAGAAATGCAATTATCCACCTGCAAAAGCTGTATCCTGAAAAGCGTTCAGCGCTTATTCCAGCGTTACACCTTGCGCAAGCTGAAGTGGGCTATTTGCCCCGTGAGACACAAATCGAAGTGGCCGAGTTGTTTGGTATAGACCCTAATGAGGTTCATTCTGTGGTCACTTTCTATGATATGTTTTATGACAAGCCTGTGGGGAAACATATCCTCCATGTATGCAAAAATGTCTCTTGTATGCTGCGTGGAGCTGATGGTGTGCTCTCCAAGTTGTGTCAGAAATTGGAGATTCAGCCAGGGGGCACCACTGCTGATGGACAGTTCACGGTTGTCGCCTCTGAATGTTTGGCGGCATGTGATCGCGCTCCGATGATGCTCATCGATGACAAGGTGGTGGGTCCAGTTCAAGAAGGTGATCTGGATCATATTCTTGCTGAAGCTAAAAAGGGGCCAGGCCATCCTGCTCCAGTTCCCAAAGTGGAGATAGAACATGCCTGAAATGCGCGTTTTGATGGCAAATATTGATAAGCCTAATCAATGTAATATCGACACTTACGAACGCAATGGGGGCTATCAAGCTATACGTAAAGCCATCTCCAAAATAATGCCAGCAGATCTTATTGAAATGGTCAAACAAGCGGGCTTACGCGGACGTGGTGGGGCAGGCTTTGTCACAGGTGTTAAATGGGGCTTTATTCCTAAGGATCCCTCGTTAGCGAAGTATCTAGTATGCAATTGTGATGAAAGTGAGCCAGGGACGTTTAAGGATAGGTTACTTATTGAAAAAGATCCCCATCAGCTCATTGAAGGGATTATTTTGAGCAGCTATGCCATAGGTGCTAAGCAGGCCTTCATTTATTCTAGGGGTGAATTTTACGGAGGCATTGCTCAATTGGCTGCTGCTGTGAATGAAGCTAAAAAGCGTGGCTATTTAGGTAATAAGATTCTAGGTACAGATTTTTCCCTTGAGATTGTGGTGCATCCTGGTGCTGGAGCATACATTGCTGGGGAAGAGACCGCTTTACTCAACTCATTAGAAGGGTATCGCGCCACTCCGCGCTTAAAGCCCCCTTTTCCCGCTATTGCAGGGTTATATGGCAAGCCAACGATTATTAATAACGTCGAAACCTTATGCAACGTTGTGCATATCGTCAACAATGGCGTTGAGTGGTACCAGAAGATAGGAAAACCGAAAAATACAGGCACAAAGATCTTCCAATTAAGTGGACAACTGCAAAAACCTGGATGTTATGAATTTCCTTTGGGTGTAACGCTCAGAGAAGTACTTGACAATGCTGGTGGCATGCTTCCTGGTCGGACATTTAAAGCCTGTTATCCCGGAGGGTCTTCATGTGCCTTATTGACAGCTAACGATCTTGATATTTCAATGGATTTTGAGACATTGTCAGCACGTAAATCTGCTCTTGGTACAGCTTCGATTATTGTCATGGATGATACGGCCGACATGGTAAAAGTTGCCAACCGATTAATGCAATTTTATCAAAACGAGTCATGTGGCAAATGCACCCCATGTCGTGAAGGCACGCGCTGGATGGTGCAAGTATTATCGCGTATTGAAGCAGGTGGTGGCACGTTTGATGATTTAGATGTGATTAACAATGTATGCGGGCATATGGAAGCTAATTCGTTCTGTCCCTTAGCTGCAGGGGCAGCGCCGCCGGTGGTGAGTGCTTTGAAGGAGTTTAGAGGGGAATTTGAAGCGTATGTACGCAAGAATCCCAAGGCGGAGCAGCGCTCTGAGATGAAAGTGTGCTATCCTTACTTATAATAATATGGTAACTATGACGACACAAACAACAGTGCAGACGAATCTGATCAATTTTACTCTCGACGGCAAGGCAATTAGTGTGCCTAAAGGCACCACTGTCTACCATGCCGCTAAAGAACATGGTATTGAGCTTCCAATTTTTTGTTATCAAGACCGTATGCCCCCATTTGGCGCATGCCGCGTGTGTTTGGTTGAAGTGGAGAAAATGCCTAAACTACAGACCTCATGCACTCTCGAAGCTACAGAAGGTATGGTTGTTAAAACACAGAGCAAGATAGCTGAAGAGGGACGTAAAGGGATTCTGGAATTTCTTTTAATTAACCACCCGCTAGATTGTCCCATCTGCGACAGGGGGGGAGAGTGTCCTCTGCAAGACAATACTCTTAAATATGGACCAGGCGAGAGCCGCTTTGTTGAAGAAAAGCGTCATTTCAAAAAGCATTTACCATTAGGTCCAGTATTGATGCTTGATCGAGAGCGCTGCATTGCCTGTGCCCGTTGCACGCGCTTTGGCGAAACTATCGCTGGCGATCACGCCCTGCAATTTATTGAACGTGGTTATAGAACCGAGGTGGGGACGCCAGATGGTGGACCAGCGAAGTCAAAATTCATCGGCAACACGATCATGATTTGTCCTGTAGGTGCGCTTACGAGTCAAGTATACCGTTTTAGAGCACGTCCTTGGGACAATCATGCCACAAAGAGCACTTGTACGTTATGTCCAGTAGGATGCAGCCTGACGCTTGACTCGCGTGATGGTGAAGTGATGCGTACACGCTCACATGAGAATAAGGACGTAAATGACATCTGGTTATGCGATAAAGGGTGGTTTGGTTATGAATATACCGACCATACAGATAGGCTACAAACTCCATTGATTCGTCGCAAAGGTCAGCTGCAGCCAGCCAGTTGGGAAGAAGCCTTGACGTTGATTGCTAATCAGCTGAAAGAGAGCAAGCAAAATGGTAGGGTCGCTGCGTTTGGAGGAGCTCCTCTGACAACAGAAGAAAACTATCTGTTTCAAAAGTTTATGCGTGAAGGGGCTGGTGTATATAACATCGATTACCGCATTGGCATGCCTATTGTGTCCGCGCAAGACAGTATGCATGCAGGTGGGATGGAAATTTCTATTGGCGAATGTGAAGATTTATCCTTTGCTGTGTTGTTTGGTGTTGATTTGACTGAAGAGTTCCCGGTGATATGGCTGCGGTTAAGGCAAGCCATCAATAAAGGGGCTAAGGTATTTTTTGTGGGACACTATGCGCCGGAGATTGCAAGATACTTTGAAAAAACTATCTTGCATGCACCAGGCAGAGAATTAGAAGCTTTAAAGCAGCATTTACCAGAAGTTGTTGCTTTAGTGAAGAATGGAAAAAAAGGAGCTTTTTTCCTCGGCCGGCAATATCTCGATACACCTCACCGCAGTGCGATTGTGGCAGAGCTGGAAAAGGCGCAAAAGAATCTTGGTAATGTCTCCTTAAATCTCTTGGAAGGACATGGCAACAGTGCAGGTGCGCGCCTTGCTGGCATGTTGCCTGATGTGGGACCTTTGGGCAAAAAAGTTTCAAAACCAGGCTTGAATGCGATTCAGGTGGCGGAGAAAGCAGCGCAGGAAGGATGGGATTATTTACATATCGCTGGAGCCAATCCCGCTGTTAAGTTTCCGTCAAAGCTATGGAAAGAAGCACGTGCTAAGCTTGGGTTTTTAGTCGTGCAAGACCTCTTCTTGACAGAAACAGCGCAACAAGCCGATGTGGTTTTGCCAGTGCTTTCTGCTGAGGAAAAAGAAGGCAGTTTTATCAACCTCGAAGGACGCGTGCAGAAATTGCTTCCGGGTAAAGATCTTCCCCATGATGTTTATAGCGATGCCGATATCTTTACTTTGTTGGCGTTGAAGATGAATTGTTTGCTGGCTGTCGATGCCGAATTTAATGAAGTCTTAAAGGAAGGTGTTATAAGTCGGCGCACAGAGAAACGACAAACAGATAATGCTACAAAAAGGGCAGAAGCACAACCAAGCAGCAACACCGCAAGTGGAATGCTTACAATTAGCTTTGCACCGGTGCTTTTTGATAAAGGGGTGCGTATGCAACATAATCCCCATCTTGTGCAAATGGTCAAAGACCCTTGTGTTCGTCTCCATCCAACAGAAGGAACGAAGCGCCGCATCACTAATGATGATCGCGTACGTGTGAGTGTGGGTGGCAACACGATTTCTGCCAAAGTGAAATTGGACATGAATGTAGCTGAAGGGGCGCTCGTGCTGCCACTAGGCTTTGCGGAGTTGCCAGTTTATGAGTTAAGTCCCAATCTTATCAATGGATTGCCAGTAGAGATTGTAAAAGAGTAATCAAGGCGTATTTATGTTAGAAGAGGCTATAGAGGTAATTATCAAGGGATTGATCATGGTAGCAGTGCTTATGGGCGCTGCGGCGTACATGACGTTCGCTGAACGCGTGATTATGGCAAGGATGCAGCTGCGCCTTGGACCCAATCGTGTGGGGCCATTTGGTTTGTTGCAGCCTATTGCAGATGGCATTAAGCTGCTGTGTAAGGAGCGTTTTCAGCCAGCAGGCGTTGATCAGTTAGTCTTTTGGCTCGCGCCGAGTATCTCTGTTTTTATTGCCTTATTCGTTTTTGTGTTGATTCCTATTGGCGGCACGGTGGAGATCTGGGGACATCAAGTGAGGCTGCAGATTGCAGAGGTGAATACAGGGATTTTGTTTTTATTAGCCATTTCCTCGTTAGCTGTTTATGGTGTTGTATTGGCAGGATGGTCGTCTAATAATAGGTATTCGCTATTGGGTGGCTTGCGTGGTACAGCCCAGCTGATCAGCTATGAAATTCCGATGGGACTTTCGCTGTTGACTGTCGTTCTTAGCGCAGGCACATTGAGCCTTTCTGAGATTGTGGATGCGCAAAGTAGCCATTGGTTTGTATGGAGCAATCCGATTGGCTTTATCATCTATGTGATCACGGCTTTTGCTGAAACCAATCGTGCGCCTTTCGACCTGCCAGAGGCTGAACACGAATTGGTAGCCGGTTATCATACCGAATATGGGGGGATGAAGTTCGCCATGTTTTTTCTGGCAGAATATATCAATATTCTTGTTGTTTCAGCCATAGCGGTAACCCTATTTTTAGGCGGTTGGCATGGTCCGGGTGATATCCCAGTGTTGTGGTTTGCAGTGAAAGTCGCCCTTGCAGTGTTCTTTTTCATATGGGTGAGATCGACCATGGCACGTCTTAGATATGACCAGTTGATGAGTTTTGGTTGGAAAATATTGGTTCCTATTGCGACATTAAATTTAATTGTTACCGCATATTTTACGTTGGTGTGAGATGGAAAAACGAAGAAAGAATAGAAGCACCTTTTATAGGATATTGTCGATATTTCGGGGTTTATTTATCGTTTTGAAATATGCATTTAAGAAGCCTTGGACAGTGCAATATCCTGAACAAAGGCATAAGCTTCCTCCTCGATTTAGAGGTCGACACTATCTTACCAAATGGGATGATGGTTTAGAACGTTGTGTGGGATGTGAATTGTGTGCGATTGTGTGCCCATCGCAAGCGATCTATGTGAAGCCGGCAGCAAATAAGCCTGGTGAGCAGCACTCGCATGGAGAGCGTTATGCTTCTGATTTCCAGATTAACATGTTGCGCTGTATCTATTGTGGCTATTGTGAAGAGGCTTGTCCCACGGGTGCCATTATCCTTGCCGATCACTATGAGTTGTCTTCATACGATCGAGAATCTTTGATTTATACTAAAGACATGCTGACGGAAAAAAAGCCTGGTGATTCTGGTCGTGATCCTAAGAGGGAGATTTAATTGAATATGGCACTTTTTGAAAATCCCTTACAAGTTATTTTAGGAATCATTTTAGTACTCACTTCGTTAGGAGTGATTTTAGCGAAGAAGCCGGTGCATGCTGGTCTATCGTTCTTGCTTACTTTGCTGACGCTATCTGTGATGTATTTGCAGCTTTCAGCCGAGTTTATTGCGGTGATGCAAGTGTTGGTATATGCAGGAGCTATTTTGGTGATCTTTATGTTCGTGATTGTGTTGTTCCAGGATGCCCACCAGCAAATTGAAAAATATCCGGCTAGAAGTTCGACCATGTTTTTGGTTGTCAGTGGGACCTTGTTTTTATTAGCGCTGACCTACTTGGGGACACAATTGATGGGGTTATCACCGTCTACAGTCACCTTGGCTGATGGTTATGGCAAAGTGCATGCTTTAGGGAAAGTGTTATATCTCGACTTCTTTTTCCCTTTTGAAGCAGTGATATTAATATTCCTCGTGGCTGTAGTAGGCGCGCTTTATATTGGTAGAAAAGAACAGGTTGAGCAACATACCAGCCCAGAAGCTAGTATAACAAAAGGGGAATGAGATGGACAATGCGCTTATGATTTTTATTAGTATGGCAATGTTTGCCATTGGAATTGCTGGCGTGTTGGCAAAGCGCAATGCTGTGATTTTCTTTTTGTCGATAGAGTTGATGTTCAATGCTGGAAATTTGTTGTTCGTGACATTCTCGCGCCATTGGGGAAATCAAATCGGATTAGTTTGGGTCTTCTTCGTACTTGTCGTAGCAGCTGCTGAGGCTGCAGTTGGATTGGCGATCGTGATCAACTTATTCCGGTCGAAACAAGTGGTTGATGTGGATCAATACGATGCCCTGAAAGGGTAGCTTAAATATTGGAGGATTGGGGTCGAGCCTGTGATTTGCGATTTGAGCGCGGACTGGGACTGGGGTCGAGCCTGTGATTTGTGATTTGAGAGTAAAGATGTTCTTTATCTTATAGGCGCTCTCAAATCGCAAATCGCAGGCTTGACCCCAGTCCCAGTCCGCGCTCAAATCGCAAATCGCAGGCTTGACCCCAATCTTGGGTGAATGCTGTATAAATACTGAGGAATATAATGGATTACGCCATTTCGATTGGACTGTTTATGCCGCTTGTCGGCTTTCTTATATTGATGAGCACATATGCTTGCATCAGTCGGCGGCTGGTAAGCTTAGTGGGCTGTGGAACCATTTTAATTTCCTTTATTTGTTTTTGCAGTCTTCTTGCTAATTCCACAGCCTCAGGCGTGAGCCCGTTGAGTGTTACTTTATTTGAATGGATACCTGTTAAAGGCATTAGTGCTGACTTCACTTTACATCTCGACGCTTTGTCATTTGTGATGACCTTGGTCATTACAGGTGTGGGCTTTTTGATCCATGTCTATTCAATAGGATATATGGAGCATGAAGAAGATTACGCGCGTTACTTTGGCTTTATGAATTTCTTTGTGTTTTCCATGCTTACCCTTGTGTTGGCGGGCAATTTAGTGTTGCTGTTTGTTGGCTGGGAAGGCGTTGGGGTGGCTTCATATCTACTGATTGGCTATTGGTATGAAAAGCCTGTGGCCGCTGAATCTGCTACAAAAGCCTTTGTTGTTAATAGGATAGGCGATCTGGGACTGTTACTTGGCATCTTATTGACCTATTATCTCTTCGGAACAAGTGATATGGCCGAAATCAATCAGCGCGCGGTGAGTAGTTTTGCCGTGGGCGCCCCTATCATCACTGTGTTAACCCTCTTATATTTTATTGGTGCTGTGGGTAAATCAGCCCAGCTGCCCCTATATACATGGTTGCCCGATGCGATGGCGGGTCCAACGCCTGTCTCGGCCCTGATCCACGCTGCCACGATGGTAACGGCGGGGGTGTATTTGCTTGTAAGGCTTAATCCTGTGTTTATGCTGGCGCCAACCACGCTGGAAGTAGTTGGGGTGATAGGGGCTGTCACATCGCTATTTGCCTCTATTTGTGCTGTGGGGCAAACCGATTTGAAGCGCGTGCTCGCTTATTCTACAGTGAGTCAGTTGGGATTAATGTTTTTAGCCTGTGGTGTGGGAGCCTTTTATGCCGCTATGTTTCATTTGACCATGCACGCCTTTGTTAAAGCCTTGTTGTTTTTGTCGGCCGGCAATGTAGTGCATATGTTGCATGATGTAACCGAGATGGATCAGATGGGTGGGTTATCCAAAGCGTTGCCAAAAACGCGTTGGTTATTCCTTATTGGTGTATTAGCGTTAGCGGGAATTCCTCCCTTGGCAGCATTTTTTAGTAAGGATTTAATACTTGAACAAAGTTATTTAGTGGGCTTTAAGACCTTATTTTGGATAGGATTAGCTGCTTCGACAATGACGGGAAAACAAATGCCGCCAACGCCGCCATGAAAGGAACTACAAATAACAACATCAAACTAGGCATGAGCTCAAATTCTCCTTAAAAACTGTATTTCCCTATCTCGTTAAAGAGGCGATCAATAATACGGCTCCAAACACCACCCAAGCAACATATGAGCGAATCTGTCCACTTTGCATCTGCTGCAAATCGCGCGCAATCCATTGCGATACATGCGAGACCCCTAGGACCATTCCATCAAAGATTTTTGGCTCAATGAAACGTCCAATTAACTTCGATACGGCCTCCAAAGGACGCACAAATACTGCGGAATATATATCATCTACATAGAAAGAATGCTTAAACAACAGTATCGGCCGCTTAATGCGGTCGGCAAAACGAGTGTAAATATAAGCCGACAACATCACACCGATCACTGCTCCCACAATAGAAAGCCATGTCTGTGGAGATAAAAACAGATGGCTAATCGGCTCATCTACAGCGAGCTTCACACCAACCTTAGCCAAAA